>Ga0068859_100000546_pt1 | contig 37260 bp, 22 predicted proteins | sample KBSSwiS22_FD_66585 | JGI IMG/M metagenome (GOLD analysis project Ga0068859, IMG submission 66585) | Switchgrass rhizosphere microbial communities from Kellogg Biological Station, Michigan, USA - KBS Switchgrass S2-2 | ecosystem: Host-associated > Plants > Roots > Rhizosphere > Soil ... | reverse complement strand
GGCCGGCTGAAGCAATAAGTGCAACCGTGAATGCAGCCGCGATAACAGTTGACTGTGTAATCGAAACCGACGTCAGGACTGTTGTTGTGAGTGATGATGTGACGCGTCTCGGTTTCTTCAAACACTTCGAGCGCCGCCTCGGGAGGCTCGCCAATCCACTCAACTGAGTGACTCAACCACGGATTTGGAGGATTTACCTGTCGCATAAGACTTAGCCACAAAAAGGCATAAAATGATTGAACCAGCTATTTCTTCTTTCTTTTAACTTTTGAGCTTTTTGTGCCTTTTTGTGGCCCAACTATTGTTCTGTCGTGTTCGTCGCCATGGATTCGATCGCACTGAACGCAAGAAAAACTTGCTGACCGGGCGCGCCAGAGGTTTCGATCAGGCAAACGTAATCGTTAGTAATCTCGGAGATGCGACCGGAATAGATCCCGCCCGAGATTGTCTTCACGTCCACCACTTCGCCTTTAAAGCGACGGAAAAGATTCTCAAGGTGCTGTCCTGGCATTCGTTACTCCGTTTCTCTCTTCGGTCCAGGTCACAAAAAAGAAGCGATACTTGTCCGGATCTTCCAGCGTCACAAAACGACCGCCCCAGCCTTCGTCAACCGGCGGCAGCACATCCGCGCCATTCGCGATCAGCTTGTCGTAAAACTGATCGACGTCTTCAACACCGACGAAGAAGTGAACGCCGCGTCCTCGTCGCAACATCGTCTCCAGGTTCTGTGCGAGCGTGATTCTCAAATCGCCGCCACGCACCCTCGCCATCGGCGGTTCGGAGTCGTTGTTGATCGACTCGACCTCCATGCCGAGTACACCTTCATAAAAAGCAACTGACTCTTCCAGACTGTTGACTTCGAGAAAGAGTAAATCCAAACCACTAATCATTCGACACTCATCAACAGATAGAGTCCGTATCCGCAACTGACAATCACCGTCCAGAACGCGGCTTCCTGGAGTCTCGTGTGACGTTTTAAGCGATTGGTCACGGGCAGCGATGCATTAACTGCCACCATCGCGCTGCGTGCCAGCAACACCCCAAACGCGACTACGAATATCGCCAGTATCGCGAGCGGCCAAAGAAACCAGATCCACTGAAAACGAACCAGCAGCAACAGGAACAGGCCGGCACTCAAACAGAGTATCGCGCTCAGGCAATGTCCCCAAACGCCGACGTCTCGTGCCGTCGGGGTCGTGACCGGAGTAAAGCTTTGCGATCTTCTCCGTGGGCGCACGGCGTCGTACGAGTCGCGCAAATGCTTGTCTTTGAGCACGCGATAAGCTTCGTTCAAAGACTTCATCCGCTCCTCGTTACCGCCCCGGTCGGGATGATGCTTCGCGGCCTGCCGTTTGTACTGCCGCTCGATCTCGACCTGAGAGGCCTCCTTGTCGACGCCCAAAACGCCGTAGTAGTCTTTGTTCGAATCGAACTGGCTCATCGCGAATTGCCTGATTCTAGAGGCGCTGTTTTCATTTGGCAATGTCATCCACAGATTACACGGATTCTATAAATCAATCTGTGTAATCTGTGGATAGGAGGCTTGTTACTTGCTCGAAATCGAGAATCTCTCGAAGGAGTATCCCACTCCCGCTGGACCACTACGCATCGTCTCGGACGTTTCACTTTCACTCCCCGCGGGCGCGGCGGTCTCGATCATGGGACCATCCGGCAGCGGCAAGAGCACGCTGCTCTATATGCTCGGCGCGCTCGAGCCGCCATCGAGCGGCACCGTTACTTTAAGAGGTCAGAATCCGTTTCTCCTGAGCGCAAAACAACTGGCTGCGTTTCGTAATCAACAGATCGGATTTGTGTTTCAGGACCATTGCCTTCTGCCGCAGTGTTCTGTGATCGAGAACGTGCTGACACCGACGATGGTCTCGACAACGAATGGCGAGCCCAGTCGTCGCGCCACTGAATTACTCAAGCAGGTCGGTCTCGCTGAACGTCTGGACCATCGCCCGGCACAACTATCCGGCGGCGAAAAACAACGCGTCGCACTCGCGCGCGCGCTGATCATGAAACCACAACTCTTGTTGTGTGATGAGCCAACCGGAAATCTCGATCAGAAGTCAGCAGACGTAGTCGCCGATCTCCTTCTCGAAACCCATCGCAACGCCGAGACGATCCTGATTGTCGTAACGCACAGCAAAGAATTCGCCGCTCGTTTTCCCCAACGTTTCGAACTCAGAAACCAGCATCTCGAACAGTTTTGATGCGCACCACTCAACTACTAAAACGTAGTCTTGCTTATTACTGGCAAACCAACCTGGTAGTCGTGTTGGGCGTGGCTGTTGCTGTGTCGGTACTGGCGGGCGCACTGCTGATAGGTGAGTCAGTTCGCGGGAGTCTGCGTGATTTGTCGACGCGGCGGCTCGGCAAGACTGACGATCTGATCTCATCAGCGGGCTTCTTTCGCGAACAATTGGCCGCGGATCTCGGCGCCGGCGTGACGTGCCCGTTGATAGCACTGAAGGGTGTTGCGGTCTACGAGCCGAATAAGCGACGCGCAGGTGATGTGAAAGTGTATGGCGTCGACGAACGGTTCTGGAAGTTCAATGGCGTTGAAGGTGTCGCAGCGCCGCAGAATGGCGAAGCGCTGGTGAGCGAGAGTCTTGCTGGTGAACTCGGCAGTGGCCCAGGCGAGTCGATGTTGTTGAGACTGGAAAAGCCTTCGGACATTCCGGTCGAGTCGTTACACGGACGCAAAGAAGATCCGGGCAAGACGATAAGGTTGAAGGTTGCACGTGTGTTGGGCGGCGAGTCGTTGGGAGAGTTTTCACTGCAGCCGCAGCAGGACGCTGTTCGTGCGGTCTTTGTGTCGCTCAGCTTTTTGCAAAGAGAGTTGGAGCAGCAGGGTCGGGTTAACACGATTCTGGTGTCGCGCCGGCAGCAGTCGATCGCAGCGTTGCTCAAAAACAAGGCGACGCTCGAAGATCTCGGACTGAAGTTACGAGTCATCAAAGATCAGCAGAGCATATCGGTTGAGAGCGCCGGCAAGATCATAAACGAACACGTCGCCACAGCGGTTGCTCAAGCCGCGCAATCGCTTTCACTGCGAACGATTCCAGTGCTTTCGTATCTGGCGAACAGCATCAATGACGGAGAGCGTTCAACGCCTTACTCGCTCGTTACTGCTTTGGATGATGAGACGTTCGCGAAGTTAGCAAAACCATCTATCCCCGCCTCAAAGAATCCAGCGATCATTCTCAACGATTGGACCGCGCGCGATCTCAACGCGAAACCCGGCGACGTTGTCTCACTCGAATATTACATGTGGCACGAAAACGGCCGGCTGGAAACGAGGCGCGCCGATTTCGAGTTGACTGCGGTTGTCCCGATTGCCGGACGCGCTGCCGATCGCGAACTCGTTCCGGAGTATCCGGGTATAACGGAGTCGGAAAATCTTTCCGACTGGGATCCGCCGTTCCCGATCGATCTCGACCGCGTGCGTAAACAGGATGAAGACTACTGGCACCAGTATCGCGCCACGCCGAAAGCGTTTATCCCGTTGAGCGCAGGTCAAAATCTCTGGGGAACACGTTTTGGCAAACTCACTTCGATTCGTGTCGAAGCAACGCCTGAGATTATGAATAGCTTCAGCGAGAAGCTGCGACAGGCGATCGATCCAGCGTTGCTGGGCGTGCAAGTCGTGGCGGTGCGCGATCAAAGTCTGGCAGCTTCGCGCGGCGCAACGGATTTTGGTGAATACTTTTTGTACTTCAGTTTCTTTCTCGTCGTCTCGGCGCTGATGCTGACGACGCTTTTTTTCAAACTCGGGATCGAGCAGCGCGCGCGTGAAGTCGGGACGTTGCAGGCTATCGGATTTTCGGATACAGGGATTCGACGACTCTTTCTTACGGAAGGGCTGTTGCTGGCAATCATTGGGAGTTTGCTTGGACTGATCGGTGCGGTGGCGTATGCGGCGTTCCTGATGTACGGGTTGCGCACGTGGTGGATCGGCGCAGTGGGAACGACGGCGTTGACGTTGCACGTCTCGTGGGTATGGATGGTTGTCGGTGCGTTAGGAGGCGTGGCGGCAGCGGTTGTTTGCATCTTCGTTACTTTGCGACGACTCGGGCGTTCATCAACGCGGAGCTTGCTTGCGGGCTCGGTTGAAGATTTCTCACGCAAAGGCGCAAAGACGCAAAGAAAAGCTTTCCTTGGCGGCTTTGCGGCTTTGCGTGAAATATTCTTCGCGATTGCCTTGACCCTAATCGGTATCGCGCTACTCGTCGCCGGTGCTCTGCAAGTAATTCCACGTGTCGCAGCGTTCTTCGGCGGCGGAGTGATACTACTGATCGCCGGTATCCTATATCTCTCAAGCTGGTTGAAACGAAGTAAGCGCCCACCCATTCAAGGCGTTGGCTGGTGGACGGTGGCTCGACTCGGCTTCCGCAACGCCACCTATCGCCCTGGTCGAACAGTTCTCTGCATCACCCTCATCGCCGCGGCTGCATTCATCATCGTCGCAGTCGATTCGTTTCGGCGGTCTGGCGTCTCGGCTGCGGATCGGAAATCAGGAACTGGCGGCTTTCCCTTGCTTGCTGAATCATTGCTGCCAGTGGTCCATGACTTAAACACCCCGGCGGGCCGCGAGGCCTTAAATCTAAGTAATGATGATGCTACGTTCGTAAGTCTGCGTGTTCGTCCCGGCGACGACACGAGTTGTCTCAACCTCTACCAACCGCGTAATCCAAAGATAGTCGCGCCACCTGAGTCTTTTATTCACGACAATCGTTTTACGTTTCAGAGCTCATTGGGCTCGGAAGCCAACCCGTGGGCGTTGCTCGATCGGCAATTCGACAACGGAGTCGTTCCCGTCATCGGCGACGCCAATTCACTGACTTACGTTCTGCACGTGAAGGTTGGTGACGAGCTCGTGATAGATCATTCAAGTGGTCCACTGCGACTCCTGATCGTAGGCGCATTGTCAGACAGCATCTTTCAGAGCGAGCTGTTGATGTCTGAAAAAAACTTTCTGCGTCTCTTTCCGGCGGAAGAAGGTTACCGGATGTTTCTAATCGACGCGCCGAACAACGAAGCCACGCAAGTCTCAACTGTGCTTGAGGATCGTCTCTCTGATTTTGGTTTCGACGTCGTCTCAACCGCCGAACGACTCGCAAACTTTCATCGCGTTGAGAACACGTATCTCTCGACTTTCCAGATGCTCGGCGGGCTCGGACTCGTGCTCGGTACCTTTGGCATGGCTGCGGTCTTGTTGCGAAACGTCTTTGAACGACGGAAAGAACTGGCCCTCCTGCGCGCCGTGGGGTATAACTCTTCACACTTCGCAACGATGGTGATTACGGAAAACGTGCTGATGCTGGTTTGCGGCCTGGCAGTGGGATTTGTCTGCGCGCTGCTGGCGATTGCACCAGTGCTCTTCGAGCGCGGCGGGCGGCTGCCCAACACTTCGCTCGGTTTGTTATTGCTCGCAGTGCTGCTATCCGGCGCAATCGCATCGCTCGTCGGTACACTCGCGGCACTGCGTTCACCGTTGTTGCCCGCCCTGCGCGCGGAATAAAGTCCATCCACAGATTACACAGATAGTTTTTATAATCTGTGTAATCTGTGGATACCTAAATGGAGGCTCAAATGCGAACTCTCGGTATTTTGACTCTTCTCCTGCTTTCGTTTGCTGTCGCCCACGCACAGAACTGGCCGCAGTGGCGCGGTCCGAGCCTCAACGGCTTCAGCAACGAAAAGAACCTGCCCGTTAAATGGACGACCGAAGAGAACGTTGTCTGGAAAGTCTCAATGCCCGGCTGGAGCGGCTCGACGCCGATCATCTGGCGCGATCGCATCTTCCTGAACGTTGCCGACGGCCAGAACCTGTATCTCTGGTGCGTCGATAAGACGAAAGGTGATGTGCTCTGGAAGCAACCACTCGGTGGCGGCAACGTGAAGATGTTGAAACAAAACATGTCATCGCCATCACCCGTCACTGACGGCCGCAACGTCTACGTGATGACCGGGACCGGCATCCTCAAAGGTTTCGACTTCGACGGCAAAGAACTCTGGTCCAGAGACATTCAAAAAGACTACGGTGAGTTTGGTCTGAATTGGGGTTATGCCTCGTCGCCATTGCTCTTCGAAGATTCTCTCTACGTGCAAGTGCTGCACGGCATGAAAACTGACGCTCCTTCTTACGTGATGCGCATCGACAAGAAGAGCGGCAAGACGTTGTGGAAAGTCGATCGTCCCACTAACGCGATTCGTGAATCGCCCGATTCCTACACCACACCCGCGTTGCTTCGTTACGGAAAGACAACCGAGATCGTGATCACCGGCGGCGATTGCGTCACTGGTCACGATCCAGCGACGGGCAAAGAACTGTGGCGTGCAAACGGTCTCAATCCGGATAATAATCCGTCCTATCGCATCGTCGCGTCGCCGATTGTTTTCGACGAAATTATTTATGCTCCGACGCGCGTGCGACCTTTGCTGGCGCTCAAAGCGGGTGGACGTGGCGATGTCACCAGTTCACACGTGCTCTGGTCCACTGTTAACGGACCTGACGTGCCGACGCCTGTTACTGATGGAAAGTATTTCTACGTCGTGAACGATCGCGGCATCATGTTTTGCTACGATGCGAAGACAGGTGCTGAGATTTACGGGCAGCAACGTCTCAAGCCCGGCACTTACAGTGGTTCACCCGTGCTTGCGGATGGAAAGATCTACGTCACTAATGAAGATGGTCTAACGGCAGTCGTGGCTGCTGGTCCAAAGTTTGAGGTGCTGGCTGAGAATCCGTTGAATGATTACGTGCTGAGTTCACCGGCGCTCTCCGATGGGAAGATCTTTATTCGCACTGCACAGCACTTGTATGCGATTGGAAAGAAGTAGGCCACAAAAAGGCACAAAAATGCGCAAAAGAAGAGGTTTGATTATGCGACGCTCATTGATAGTCATCATTATGTGTGTGTTTGCATTGAGTGTAACCGCGCAGGAATCGCAACTCGGACGGGTTGAGTTTCCGACTTCGGGCTCGGCGAAAGCGCAGCAGCATTTCTTGCGTGGACTGGCTGCGTTGCACTCGTTCTGGTACGAAGAGGCGATCGAGGCGTTTCGCGAGTCGACCAAAGTCGAGCCTGATTTCGCGATGGGTTACTGGGGCGAAGCGATGGCCTACAATCACCCGCTCTGGTCGGAACAGGACATTGCCACCGCGCGCCAGGTACTCGCGAAGATCAAAGAGAGTTCGAAGCTGACGGAACGTGAACGAGCGTATATCGCCGCTGTTCGAGTGCTGTATGGCGAGGGCGACAAACGTGCTCGCGATGTTGCGTACTCAGCGGCGATGGAGAAGATTTATCGCGCTTATCCCGACGATCTCGATGCCGCCGCGTTCTACTCTCTGTCGCTGCTCGGCATCGGCGGTGAAAAAGGTTATCGCTTGCACGCCAAAGCCGGCGCGATTGCTTTAGACGTCTACCAGAAGAATCCTAATCATCCCGGCGCTGCGCATTACATCATTCACGCGTTTGACGATCCCGATCACGCGATTCTCGCACTTCCTGCCGCGCGTCGTTATGCGAGCATTGCCCCCGAAGCGCATCACGCGCGACACATGCCGTCGCACATTTTTCTGCAACTCGGAATGTGGCCCGAAGCCGCAGCGTCGAATGAAGCGGCGTGGGAAGCGTCTGACGCGTGGATGAAGCGCAAGAATCTTTCACTCAGTGTGCGCGACTACCACAGTCTGCACTGGTTGATGTACGTCTATCTGCAACAGGGGCGCTACAACGACGCGGAGAAGTTGCTTGCGTTGATGAAAAAAGTGATGTCCGAATCGACGTACGACAACAAGTTGCGACCGGGATACTACGAGAACAACTACGCGAATATGGCCGCGGCTTTTATAGTCGAGACGGAACGATGGAATCTCGCTGCGGAGCTGTTTCCCGAATCCAAGACAACGTCTTCCGCCTCAGATCAATCCGACATGAGTGGTGCTCACGGCGCACACGGCGCGGCGCCAACGGTGCGCACTTCCTACGCCAACCGCACGTTGCCGGTTTTTATCCGCGGTCTTGCGAGCGCGATGACGGGCTCTGCTGAGAGCGGCAAGTCAGCCGGTGAAATTAATGACTCCGAGGTTGCGGCACTCAACGCGTCGATGAAGAAGGACCACGCGAAGGCAATCGAGTTGATGAAGAAAGCGACCGCGCTTGAGGAAGAGATGCGGCCGCCGTCAGGACCACCGAGTTTGATCAAACCAACGCACGAGTTGTTTGGTGAGATTCTGCTGCGTGCGGGAAAACCTGCGGAAGCGGCCGAACAGTTCAAAGTGGCATTACAGCGACAACCGAATCGCGCGCGTTCGCTTTTGGGCGCCGCTCGTGCCGCAGCGCAAACGGGAAATCAGTCGGCCGCACTCACCGCCTACGCCGCATTGATCGAACAGTGGAAACAGGCTGACAACGGCCTCTCAGAATTACGCGAAGCACGCGATTATTTGAAGCAAGCAAAACGATAGCCACAAAAAGGCGCAAAAGCACAAACAGGAATTCTTGTTTTGTGACTTTTGTGCCTTTTTGTGGCAGCGAAGCTTACTTTTCGCGGACGTCGAACGCATAGATCGTATCCTGGTCGCGCAGATACAACCTTCCGCCCGCAACAACCGGATGCGCCCACGTCGGCAGCGATCCCTGCTGTATTCGGAAACGCCCCTTTTCCTTGTAGCCGTTCGGTGTCGCTTCAACCAACCCGACCACACCATTCTCACTCAAGCAATACAAATTGCCATCAGCGTAAACTAGCGACCCCTTCCCAACACTGCGATCGCGCCACGCAATCTCACCAGTATCAAACTTCATCGCCGTCAGGATCGAACTCGAAAAGCCGTACAGGTAATCACCAACGAGCACCGAACTACTATGATGATTGCGCATGTCCTTCGTGAAGTAGATCTCCTGTGCCTTGTTGTCAGGCTTGATCTCGACCACTCCGCCACCCGTGCCGTAGTCAGACGAGATGAAGATCCTGTTTGCGCGCGCGATCGGTGTCGCCACGTTGGCGACGTTGTTCGACGGTCGCCCATATTCCCACAACAAACGGCCATCGCGTGCGTCAAGTCCCACCGCGCGTTTCGCAGTGAAGAACACAACCTGGGTGAGACCATTTATGTCCACCGGTATGGCTGAAGAATATCCCGGTTCGTCGCTCTGGCTCTTCCAGATCACGGAACCATCAGTTTTGTTGAGCGCAACCATCGAGGCACCCGGCCCACCGGCGTTCACGAGCACTTTGTTTCCTAATACAAGCGGCGACTCGCTGATGCCCCACTGTATATTCGACCCACCAAATTCGCGCAGCACATTCTTGGACCACACGAGTTTGCCGGTACGCGCATCGAGCGCGGAAAGATCGCCATTGCCGCCAAGAGCGTAAACACGATCGCCGTCAATAGTCGGCGTGCCTCTTGGACCATCGCCACGATCGTTGTGAAAAGCCGAGCCGTTCGGAGTGGCCCAGGCTTCTTTTCCGGTCGCGATATCAAACGCCACTACAAACTCGCGGTCGCCGCGCAGTCCCATCGTGTAAAGCTTGCCGTCGGAAATGGAGAAAGACGAGTAACCACGTCCGGCGCCGGTCGCTTTCCAAACAAGTGGCGGACCTTCCGCGGGCCATTGCTTGAGTAGTCCCGTGTCTTTCGAAATACCGTCGCGATTTGGACCACGCCACTGCGGCCAGTTAGCGGAAGACTGTCCAAAGGACTGTTGGACCAGCATCAGCAAAGCCAGCGCTGCCAATACCCTGATTTTCATTCTGATCTCCTTCGTGTGTAAAACTCTATTCAATGCGGGGAGACACGAAGAACTCTTACGCTCACGACGATGGCTTGAAGTAAAGCACCAAGCCGCCGCCCAGAGCAGCCAAAACAAACCCAAGATAGAGCAACGGATTCGGTGAAGTCTTCGGCGGATGCAGCCACATCGAATACAACACATTAACCAACGGCGCTCCAGCGAACACCAGTGGCATCACGTAGGTCGGCAACCCACCCGATCTGAACGCGAAGATAATGCAAATTGCGCCTACCGCGCCGAGAGCGCCGCCGATAAAGGCGCCAAGCGAACCTTTCATTGTGAAGCCGTTAAGCTCGCCCTGCGCAGAAAGACTCACGACCGGGACCAACACGCCGATCAGGAAATAAGCAACTCCAACGCACAACAGCGCGCGCATCGGATTGCCGCCAAGAGCTACTTGTCCGCGATGCAAAGCAGGACCATAGAGTCCCCAGGAGAGCGCGGCGCCAAGAGCAAAAAGGATCCAAAGCATTAGGACCTCCAAAATGTAGGATGGTCTCCCGCAAAGGCGCAAAGACGCAAAGAAAATGGTTGTAAATCAACTTTGCGACTTGGCGTCTTTGCGGGAGCAAAACTGAAACTCGAACCGGCCTTCCGCCGTAATGTCTACGTCCTTTAAGTTCCGCGCATTCTAACATCTGAGGCTTAGACATAGTAGTAACTCATTTGTTAAGGTCTGCGAAACACGCAGTTTTGTAGTCCATCCAAAAACTCGAACGAGGAGCCTTGAATCTTGAAGTCGCACTTTAGAACTCTCTTTGTACTCGGTCTGTCGTTACTGTTGGCCATCACGGCTGCGGCCCAAACGCATCGCGCATCGCTTCGCGGAATTATTTACGATGCGAACGGCGCCGCGATTCCCTCCGCTGCGATCAAGCTGACGAGTCTTGCCACTGGAGAGGTAAGAGAGACTACAAGTGGAGCTGAAGGCAGTTACGCGTTTTCTTCGCTGCCGCCGGGTTTGTATGAGCTGGCGATTACGAAGACTCAGTTCATGCCTCAGACTCAGAAAATCGAGTTGCTCGTTAACCAGGAACTTCGCAAAGACATAACGCTTCAAATCGGCGAGCTCCCCGCCGGAGTTATTGATGCCACCTACGAAGCTTCGTTGCAGAAAGAGAATGCGTCGCTCGGCACGGTGATAGAGAATCGCCAGATCACCGGCCTGCCACTCGATGGCCGTAACTTCTACGAACTTAGCCTGCTCGTGCCAGGGGCTGTTCCACCCGCCCAGGGTTCAGCGGGTTCCGCTCGTGGTGATTTCGCGTTCAGCGTGAATGGCGCGCGTGAAGATGCGAACAACTTCCTGCTCGACGGCGTCTACAACGTCGATCCCAAACTCAACACTTTCGGCGTGCGCCCGTCAGTCGAAGCGATTCGTGAGTTTCAGATGTTGACCAGCACTTACGATGCGTCGTTCGGCCGTAATCCAGGCGCGCAGGTCAACGTGATTCTCAACTCAGGTTCGAACGACTTTCACGGATCAGCGTTTGAGTTTCACCGGAATGCCGCGTTCGATGCGCGCAACTTTTTCGCGCCCGCTTCGGAGCCGAAACCGAAGTACATTCGCAACCAGTTTGGCGGATCGCTCGGTGGTCCAATCAGTCGCAACCGCACTTTTTTCTTTGCGGACTACGAAGGCACGCGTTCACGTGAGGGGATCACACGCATAACGAACGTGCCCACAGCGCTCGAACGCGCGGGTAACTTCTCGCAGAGTCTTTTCGGAGTGCCGGCCAATCCTTTCACGGGCATGCCATTCACAAACGGCATCATTCCCGACTTCTTTATCCATCCCATCGGCCGCGCGATCGCAGCGCTCTATCCGTTACCAAATCGTAATGAGCCGTTTCAAAATTTTGTCTCGTCACCAATCCTGCGTGACGACAACGACAGCTTCGACGCGCGCGTGGATCACAAGTTGAACGATCGCGCTGACCTCGTGTTTAGATACAGTTTCGGCGACCGCGATCTCTTTGAACCTTTTACTGGTCCAACTTTTTCACTTGTTCCCGGATTTGGCGACACGGTGAACCGGCGCAGCCAGAATGCGATGGCGGCGTTGACGTTGTTAATTACACCGAACCTCGTCAATGAGAGCCGTGTTGCGTTTAGCCGCGTGGCGTCGTCAGTGCAACAGGAAGCGAGCGTGCTCAATTCTCAGGTTGGGTTGCCGACGATCTCGCCGCGCGAACGTGATCTCGGTCTCAGCTTCATCACTATCACAGGCTTCTCGCCGCTCGGCGATGAAGGCAACAATCCGCAGAACAGCGTCACGAACGTTTACCAGTTTCTCAACAACTCGAGCTACGTTCATGGCAATCACCTGGTTAAATTCGGCGCCGATTTGCGATTTTCGCAACAGAACGCGTTCCGGGATGTTGAGTCGCGCGGGCGTCTCCAGTTTTCGCCATTTTTAACGCTTACCAATAACGCGCTTGCGGATCTTCTGCTCGGCTTCCCGCTGTTGACGAGCGTTGCGCGCGTGGATAACCCGCAGCAGATTCGCACCGAGAGTTATAACTTCTTCATCAACGACAGCTATCGTATCCGGCCGCGATTCACGTTAAATGCAGGTCTGCGTTACGAGTACAACTCGCCGCCGGTTGACGCTGAAGATCGTGCGAATGTTTACGACGTAGTGACGCACAGTCTCGTGCGCGTCGGCACTAATGGTGTTCCACGCAGCGGTTTTGAGCCGGATAAAAACAATTTTGCGCCGCGTGTCGGGTTTGCGTGGTCCATCGGAGAGGATGAGAAGACCGTGCTGCGCGGGGGTTATGGCATCTACTACGACCAGTCGCCGCTCGCGCCGGCTGAAGCACTCTATTTCAACTCGCCATTCTTCGACAACAACATCTTCTTCCCGTTTCCGGGCTTGCCGCTCACACTAAACGATCCGTTTCCAGCGTTCTTCCCGTTCCCCTTGCCCGATTCCGCGCTTGCAATCCAACGCGACTTGCGCACCGGTTACATGCAGCATTGGAACTTCAACGTCGAACGCCAGATCGGAAGCAAGTCTGTCGTCGAAGTGGCTTATGTCGGCTCGAAAGGCACGAAGCTCTTGACCGCTCGTGACATAAATCAACCGCAACCAGGCGTGTTATCGCCGGGGCTGCCGTTCGTGCCGCGGCCCGATCCGCGTTTTGACGACATTGACCTGCTCGAGTCGCGCGCCAATTCGAATTACAACGCGCTCCAGATGCGTTTCCAGCAACGTCTGACTCGTGGGTTCTCGGCGCTCGCGTCTTATACGTGGTCCAAGTCGATCGATGACGCGTCAAATTTCTTTACCAGCGCGGGCGATCCGAATTTTCCGCAGAATAGTTACAACGTCGCGGCCGAACGCGGTCGTTCTAACTTCGATGTGAGTCATCGCTTGTCGGTTAGTTACTCTTACGCACTGCCGTTCAGACATGTTGATGGTGTTGCCGGAAAACTCGTGAATGGCTGGGAAACGTTCGGCATCGTGACGCTTCAAACCGGCAGGCCTTTCACAGTGGCTCTGCTTTCGGAAATCGACAACAGCGGTACGGGGAGATCGATTCTTGGCTTTGGCGCAAACGACCGACCGAACCTCGTTGGCAATCCTGAGTTGTCTAATCAAACGACATCACAGTGGTTCAACACCGCCACCTTCGCCTTCCCTGCTCCGGGAACATTCGGCAACGCTGGAAGAAATATTCTGGAAGGACCGGGATTTCAGAGCGTGAACGCGTCGCTGGTGAAGAACACCGCTTTGACGGAGAGTGTGAAACTACAATTCCGGGCCGAAGCCTTCAACCTCTTCAACCACCCAAACTTTAATTTGCCGGACAACTTCCTCGGCTCCCCGACCTTCGGCCGGATCACCTCCGCCCGCGACCCACGCCACATTCAGTTTGGGTTGAAGCTGTTGTTCTGACAATTGCGCAATCATTGTAGGCACGTAGATACAACCGTTACTTCCACTCACCTTGAACAGTAAAAGCAGCCCAATAGTAGGGGTTAGACCATCGACTCTGTTGCCACATTCGCGCCTGCGCAGTCTGCAGCGCTTTGGCCGGGCTCATGTCCTCGCTGAACATCGCCTTGTAGAACTCTCCCATTAATTGAGCAGTTGCGGCGTCGTCAACCTGCCAGAGACTCGCAATTACACGCGCAGCGCCGGCGTACATGAAACCACGTGTCAGGCCTACCAACCCCTCGCCTCTAATGTCCTTTCCCAACGCTGTCTGACAGGCACTCAAGACAACTAAATCCGCAGGAAGATTCAGATTGTAGATTTCAGACAATTGCAGAAAACCGTCTTGTCGTTTTCCAGTTTCGTCGAAGCGTGAGAGGAGAATACCTGAAAGCTCCGGCTGTTCGCTATTAATGATCCCGTGAGTGGCGAAATGAACGATACGATACTTCGCCAATTCAGTGCTTGACGCCAGGGCGCGACTGGCACGAAAGCCAACCGCAAGCATGGCTTTGCCGGTAGGTGCTGCCTGCCGAATTGCATCGGCTTCACGTAGCGAAAATGGAAGTCGTGCAATTCCACTTTTTCCGTTATCGAAATTTTCGAGCGCCCTGCGAGTTGCAAGTGCTGCAACGGTGTCACTCTCAACTGAAGTGTTTGGTCTGGTTCGCAGATTCTTTTTCGCTCCTACCAAGCGATCATCTTCGCTACTAAAAACCGGATCCGCTAATACAGCAACCAACTCCGGCGCCGGCTGGCGCTGGCGTAGTTCCTGACGAATCAGCGCCAGGACCGAGGCCGACGGTAAACTCACGACCTCGTGTTCGACGATAAGAGGTATGAAACGTTCCCTTCCTTGCGTAGACGCAGGCGCCGGTAAAGCGGAGAAAGGAACATACTGTAAGGCCCCGTCAGCAACCACGACAATGCGCTTGTATTTAAATTCGGAGGCAACCGGATCTAGCAGCATATGTCCCAACACTGCGGACGCATCTCCGTAATCGGCTTCCGCCCGGCGAATACGTGCTTCTCTTTCTATTACTGTCTCGCCATTTATGCTTTGATTGCGTGCAGTCAAAAGTTCATAAACCCGACGCGAGGCTTCTTCTATTTTTTTCCCAGCCGGTAACTCAAAACTCTTGATCGAATTGGGCCGTACGGTCCAAATGAAACTACGCTCCTCTCCCAGCGCGTAGACCAATAGCATCGTATCGTCGTCGACGAGCTGCTGAATTTCAGCGAGTGTCAAAGGTGTCGGCTGAGTCAGAGCGGCATAGTGCGGACTGGACACTTTAATCTCATCCTCGAGCAGCCGGTATTCATTAGTAAGATCGTTCAGTTCCCGATCAACGATGGCAGCTACTTGTGGCGACGCTTTGCTTCCGGCCAACTGAATGCGCTGATCAATCTTCGCTTTGAGCTGTCGCTGCAGCTCGTGCTCGCGCTGTAGCAACTGCGCATGAATACCCTGCCGGATTCCGGCACGCGCCTCAGCCAACGACTCCAACAACGATCGCGCGCGCCCGCGTTCACTAACTTCCAGTGCTTTTAAGTCGTAATGCCTGGCTGGAAATTGCTCGTGCAACTTCATCAGCACGTCGATGTAGAGTTCGTACTGCTGGTGCGCAGAAGCAAGAAAGGAGGCGCGCAGATCCTGGCTGACCACTTTGGATCGCAGAGCTTCACTAAGTTGTATCGCCAATTCAATCTTCTCGCGGGCGGCATCAAACTCACCGCAGGCGCGATCCAGATGGGCAAGGTTGTAAAGTGACGCAGCTTCGCCTTGTTGATCACTGATGGAGCGATAAAGCGTAAGAGCCTGAGTGTAATAGTCCAACGCTCTGGGCTCGTCACTTAACTTTTCATAAACGGCGCCCATGTAGTTAAGCGTGTTCGCCCTCTCCCGTTGATCCTGGCCGGCCCTGAAAGCTTCCAACGCTCGCCGGCAATAATTAAGTGCCGCAACCCTGTCTCCCAGCGCGTCGTAAGCCTTTCCAATGTCTCTGAATGTTTGAGCCTGAAGCCGCGTCATGCCAAGGCTGCGAAACGTATCAAGGGCGTCGTGATAATAGATGAGGGCGGTGCGATATTCGGTCAGGGTGCTGTAAATCCTGCCAATCCCCAGCTGGCCTTCAGCTTCGCCCCAACGATTCCCACTCGCTCTAAAGAGTTCCACCGCACGGTTATTATTCTCGAGCGCAAGTTTGTTTTCGCCCATATCACGGTAGAGCCGGGCCAGATGGGCATGTACATACGCCTTGTAAGAGGTGTCGCCGATGGGATCCAGCAGGCGCTTGGCATGAAAAAATAGGTTCAGTGCTTCCTGTTTCTCACCTAACTTGTTTTGTATGTTACCGAGGGCGATGAGCGTTGCCGCTCCGCCTCGGGCGCTATGTACAGCACGCCATAGTGAAAATGCTTTGTTAAAAGAATCAATCGCGTCTCGCGACTTGCTCATTTGCCCATATGCATATCCACAAGCCACCAGCGACTGCGCCTGTCCACGTCGATCCTGTAGATCACGCCATAACGCAAGGGCTTGATTCTGATAAGCAAGGGCCTCCTCCATATCGCCAAGACCGTAGTGAGCTTCGCCGAGAACACTTAGCGACTGTGCCTGCAAGCGGCGATCGCCAGCTTGACGACTCAGATCGAGAGCCTCTTCCGCGGCAGTTAACGCTTGCTGTGTGCGTCCAAGAAAGAAATGCAGATAGCCCAGATTATTGAGGGCCTCGGCTGCACCGCTTGTATCTTTCGCACGGCGACTTAGCTCTAATGCTTGCTGGTAATAGTTGAATGCTTGCGAAGGATTCAGGATCTGATAGAGATCTCCGATCCGGTTACGAGCGGCAGCTTCTTCACGTAGGTCGGGCACCGCATGTGAGATCAGTGCCGCGTCTTCATATTTTTTTATTGCGTTGCGAAGCGACTCGGCTGTTTCCTCTGCCTTCAGTCGTTCGCCCTCCGCGTACGCTCTCTCGGCAGCTACCCGTCCGCGATCAGGCATAGTGGATGTACGAAGCTGATCTATCTTGATCTCGTACCCTCCATCGCCGTTCAAATCTCGAATCTCGACACGATAAATACCATCAGCAGAAGTGATCCATGAGATTGGAGTAGGGCCTTCGGACCGGCTCCTCAGGGCCGCGATCAAACGACCTTTAGGATCGTAGATACTGACTTCGGCTGTTAGACCCCACTCCAACATCAAGACCCGCACAAATTGTCGTGAAGTCGATCGCACGCGAATCGAGTGCAACTGACCCTCAGTGATTTGTCGCCTCACCGGAGTACCAGGTTCCAGCAACTGGTCCGACTCGGCTGCGCAGATTACAGGGGTTTGTAGTGCTCGAACGGAGCTCTCAGCGCTTGGGATGAAGAGAAGAGCGAGCACTACGTAAAGAAGCTCGCCCTTACAAAACTGCTTTTGGGGGGAAAAGGTGTTGGTCATTCAATCTGGAAAAACAAATTGTCGAGCCTCTCGAGGTCGAAGGTTTGCTCTTTCAAGCAATCACTCTGCCCTTCTTTTCCTGGCGGGACAAGAGGCGGGTTACGCATACTATAAACCGGATTGCCATAGAGAGGGTTCGGTTCGCCACGATCCTCACCAGTCCTGTCTTCACCAGTTCTATAGTGCTCTAAATTGGCCCAGTGCATTGGACCTCCGGGTACGTATCCCCGTGGTTTGCGGCGCGTGGCCTCAGTATACAACTGAAGGAACCTAGCCCAGCATGACTCTTTAGCAAACGAAATCTTCGGATAATCCGGGTTAACGATCGACCAGGGAAAGTAGACCGAGATTCCATTGGAGAACTGGTAATCAACCCCACTGAAACAAGAGGCTTTGACGATGTGCTCTTTAATAACATCCTTTACGCCGCGAAGTGCGTTGCGTAAGAGCGTCCGATCACTCCCCTGCACTGTTTGCGAAGCATAACGTTGCTCGAGTAGTTCGCAAAAATCGTAAAGATCGGCGAAACGTTCGCCATTGTAAGACTGAGCTTCCCAATGCGCCAGGACGATTTGATCGAGAAATTCTGATCGTCCTCCCTTTTCTTTAATCGCTAAACCCCGCGACAATTCGGCGTTTAGCTGCTCGGTCAACCCGCTGACCGCCTTCACCAGCAACTCCATAGAATTGCGAGAAGTGTCGATCGCCGAAATATCGGAAGAAAAACCTCCCACTACGTAATCTGAGTAGTAGTTTGAGTACTGGTGCACAATTATGCGGCTCAGATCGAGTGGCGGAAGGTCCTGGTTTTTCTGCAAAACTGAATCCATTGCTCTTAGAATGTCGCCATAAGGCCAACCGGCAGTTGCGCTATAACCTTCCGCTCCGACCACAAAATCCACCAGGTCCCGAAGTTGATAACAGATCTCTCCCATGCTCATTAGGCAAACATCCATGCCGACGACTTCGATCTTCTTGAAGTTGTGTTCGATCGCCTGAAACACGCGCTGCAAATCTCCAAGACTGAGCGACCCGCGGGGATTCTCATCCTTCAAGAGATAGTCAGCTTCAGTTCCTCCGGCATGTCCGGCAAGAACAATCATGTGACGCTCAGCTTTAAAGGTTTCCATACTCCAGCCGATGAAGTCGTAAAGCGTCTCTGGATCACCGGTATTAACTTCAGACACCTCCTCGCCTTCACGCGAGGCGGCGGCGGTAACTCGGCTAGCCTTACCGCGGCTGTACGGATATGGTTTCGAGCAGGAAACTACCGGAATCACATCCTCGCCGATCTTCTCGCCGTCTTTTGGGACTTCCAGCTTCGCGGACTTTTTCTCTCTATTTATTTCGTACCGGTGGACCGGTACTTTGGATCCTCTGGGATCGAATTGCGCGGTCACCTTTACGCGATCCCCGGTCTTAACCTTCTTCATCTCCGTTAAGGAGTAAACACATTCGCTCGTTAGGTTGTTATCGCCGGCCAGATAAACCATCACCAACCATTTGTAAGGAGGTTTATCATCGATGGAATTCTCGGCGCTCGTTTGTTTGGTCTCATCACTATTGCCTTTTGTGTCAGTCATATTATTCTCCGGGAAAGTTGGGCATGGCCCATGATAAAGTCTGGGGCTTTGAAGCTTCCGCAACGCGCTTTGTATTAAAGCTTCCGCTATGTATGTGCCATAAAGAAAATTATTTCAGAACATGGGTACGGGCTCTGTACATTCAGTACCGTGCGCCAACGGTACTGACCCGATTCGAAGTGCAACTCCTGACTTGGAGGCAAAGCAACTCACGACCACTAAAATATTTTTGCTTTAATTATCATTCAGAATGGAAAAGAAAGATGAGATTAGCTTAATAGGAGGAACACAATGGCTAAACCCAGACGAAAGAATATTCCAAACCCCAGACCCCGACAAAATAATACGCTCAGCGCTGAGGACGAGCCTGACATTGAGTTGGAGGCATTTGAAGAACCACTTGACCCACTTTTTCCGCGCTTTCCTAACGCTGTGTCACGCAGAGGCCACAGAGCTATAAAGATAATAGCGCGTGTGGAAGGTAACGAAGTGATTCCTCCTACAGCAAGATCAGTAAAAGTAGTCGCCGAGATCAATACGTATGGACCTCAACGAATCGGAAGAAACATGCATGTGTTTCGACACAGGTTGCGCTGGGGCTTGATGCAAGTCACCCTCCCTCTCGAACCTGGTCATCATCCCCCGTATACGTTCCCGGTCATTGTTGAGAGGCAGCTTGGCGACGACCATATAGGAGAGGGGCCATACGAGGCATTGGTCGGGGTCACGCCTAGCTCAGCAATCGGAAAAGCGAATGATGCCGATATAGACGACCTTGATCCAAGAGTCGCTATCAGTTTTATTGGAGTGTAACTATTCACAGTGCAGGCGACATGCTGTTGTCGAATATGAGGTTCTCTAATTGACCGATGAGGAGACTATGAACCTGCAGACTGAATCCCCTGACTACAATATTTATCTCGCTGGTGGTCGCACCTTTCTCCCTCCCGAGAATCCACTAATCATCCCGCCTGTCGAAACGTCAGTGTACTTCTTCGTTCAATTCAAAAAGTCACTCACACTTGAGGAACGAAAACAACTTCAAGATCAGCATCGTCTGCACTTTAATCGCTATATTCCGAATTTTGCTTTTCTGGAGCTATTGAACTTTGAGCAATGGAACGGCCTCTCACAGGACCCGCTTTACCGTGCCATTGCTCGTTATTTGCCCAGACATAAAATCTCACCGCGCTTAAGCTCGGGAGAGTCTTCGCCAGGCGATGTAATTGCACCGGCTGGTTTACCAGTACGAGTGATACTGTTTTTCGAAACCGATGATGAAACCCTGAAAAGAATAATTGAGAAGATCATCTCGCTCAGAGCACCACATCTGGACGAGCTCCGCAACCGGTTACCTAAACAAAAGGCATCCCGCCGCAGCAAACGTGTGGCGGAAGCATTGGCCCCAGACCAAATCAAGATCCTGGACAATCGGAAAATTGGCGGCGATCTGCAGCTTCTATTTCTATTAACTACAGCGGACGTGTTGCCGCCGATTGCTGAAATTGAATCCGTACAAAGCATCGAAGAGGTTGTTTCACCACAGTCTGACCTCGGGATCACCGTAGAGGACTTTTGCCCGGAAAAGAACTATGTTGCCGGAACAGTCCAATCCGGAACTCCGGGCGTCACGCCTCTATGGCGGAACAATCTCAATGGTTCTCAGCAGATCATTGGAATTGTGGACGAGTTTGGATCGGACGTCACCCACTGCATGTTCAGTGACGCTTCCGGGACGACCATCGGGCAATCACATCGCAAGATAGTTGGTTTACGCAATACCAGCACGAAAGTCGCTAATCACGCCACTTTGGTTGCCGGAATAGCTGCGGGCGATCAGGTCGACTTATCGGGAAATGGAGAGAGCCGCGGTATCGCCTGGGCTGCGAAACTCTCACTGGATGATTTACAAGCCGTCAAAAATCATCAGGAAACTATCCTGGATTTATACCACCGGCAGGCCCTTGAGGGAGCCGCAATTCATTCTAATAGCTGGCATGAAGACGTCACTGATTACAATGAGACAGCTCGTTATGCAGACAGTTTTACCTACGGTAATGAAGAGAACCTTATATGTGCCTCCACAGCTAACAGTCGTAACAATGAGGTACTAGGCCCCCCGGGAACAGCCAAAAATTCTCTGTGCATCTCTGCCGGCGGCCAACACCCGCACCATCTGGACCATAAGGACGGCCGCTCTGGTCCAACTGGTGACATGAGACGCAAGCCGGACATCTGTGCTCCAGGATGTTATATCCATTCAGCATCGAAAAGCACCGGATGTCTATGTACAAAAACTGATTGCGCCACCAGCTGGGCTACTCCGGTAATGGCGGGAGCGGCCGCGCTCGCGCGTCAATATTACCTTGAAGGCTTTTATCCCACAGGAACGCGAAATGCCATCAACGTGCATCGCGCTTCGGCAGCACTTATCAAAGCCACATTACTGAATTCAACGGTTCTCATGGAGAACAAAACCCAGTATCCGGACGGACGAACTAGCTGGGGACTGATACAACTGAATAACGCCCTGTTTCTGAGCGGCGCTCCGCGCAGACTGTTTATGATCGACGTGAGGAATAATGCTGGATTGAGCACCGGTCAGTCACAGACACATAGTGTTTCAGTGGTGAGCGACAGTGAGATCCTGAAAATTACGCTTGCCTGGACTGATCCGCCCGCGGAGCTCGTTGCTGGCATAGCATTGATTAACGATTTGGATTTAGTGGTTAGAACGCCTGGGGGAACGGAAATCTATCGTGGCAACATGAACTTTGTTGGTGGCTTTTCACGACCGCAGCCGGCAGCAGTATCCGACAATCGCAATAACGTCGAAATGGTAATTGTCTCCAACCCAACTCCAGGCTTATGGACCGTGACGGTGGAAGGCACTGCCGTCAACATAGGCCTTCAAGGATATGCGCTCGTAGTGACGGGTGCGTTGACATAGGATTGGGGTTGGCTTACGCCAGCGTCGAATGTGCGGTCACCCAATGACCTTTATCGCCTGCGGACTGCAATCGCATACTCAGCCACAGTGGTTCGTTTTCCGTCCGGCGTTTCACGTTCAATCTTAACGAAGTAGTCTCTGTCTTTGAAAACCGCAGCCGGCACTTGCAGAGTCAGCCGTTTGAGTTCCGAGCGTGGCTTTGGCAACGTGTCGGTCCATACTTCTTCACCACTCACGCGTTGTAGCGATGCCCGGTAACGTTCCGCACTGTCATCTTTCAGATACGCAATAAGATGTACCATCTTTTGGCTGCCGATGGTCAACTCTGATCCCTGAGAGCCACTGCGCACAGTTGTCGACAACACGTAGGCTAGAAATGAGGTCCGACCAGTCGAGTTGTTTGCCGCGCGAGCCTCCAGTGCTCGCAATTCTTCCTCTCTTTTTCGCAACAACTCCTCATTACGACTCAACTCCTGCCGCTGTTGCTCTAGAGCCACTCGTTCCTGCCTCATACGCTCGTTATTCACGCTCGCCTTACCCAACTCTTCTTCTTTTTCTCGCAGTGCTACTTCGGCTGCTGCGTTTCGTCTATTCAGTTGAACTCTGTCAAAGAGTAACCAAAGGAAACCAATTGAAACTACTAACAGCAATGATGTGAGGGCAAACTGTAGCACCGTATTGCGGGACCCGAACAAAGACTTGAGCCAGGCCCACGTCTTGCCGGATGGAAGTGGTTTGCGTTTGCGATAAGACGCTATTAAGTCGATGTACTGCTTCGAACTTGCAACTGCTGCCTGCCTGCGATCAGTGATTAGATACTTTTTCTCAAACGCCTCACGTTCTGGGTCGCTTAGTTGGTTGAGGATATACAAATCGATAAGTCTATTTTCGATGACAGTAAGCCGATCAAATAGGTCATCGCCGGAAAAAAGACTTTCTTCCATGCGCAGTAGTTCGGTTTCGTTGCTATCGCCCAGGAGATAGTCGATTATTTCCTGGTCAGTAGGCTTCATATGCGGATCTTCCCCCCGTATATATGTTGTTAATTAGCAAGATTCGTTTCTATGCCGCCTTTGTAAGTGTGATTTAATACATTTTTCTAATTTTTTGCGAATTTGGAACGCACGAAGAGTCACCGCATTTCTAGAAACTCCGAGTTTTTCCGTGAGTGACTTACGCTTATCGATTTTTGCCCTTCCTGAATCGTCGTAGTAACTCAGGATAAACTTGCGATTCTCAATTGACAGTTCACCCATGCACTCGTCGAAGGTTACCATCAGGATGTGCAGTTCCTCGGTATCTTCGGGCGGGTTGAAGGGATTGGTGAAGCGTATTAATTCCTGCTGCGCTGAGTCGTTGCGTCTCGTTACCGCAAAAGTTTCCAAAAGTACGATCCGAGCAACACCGTAGCTGTAACGCATTGCGTCATCGAAGTGTGCGCCCTCGTGGTACCTCTTGATGACTCGAGTTATTGTCTCGTCTGTGAGATCCTCTGCGTCGTGACGCTTGCGACACTCAAAATAAAAGATGAGCCGCTTGCGGAGGTTCTCGTACTTTTCTCCGGCGACCTCTATATCATCATCGAGTAAAAGGAGAAACTTGTCCCATGCTTCACGGGTCGGAACCCAGTCACTCATGGTTGATGCGCTCCTTCGACATGAGGTCCTGCATTTCCTGGTTTAGTTTTCATCCGCTCCAAATGCGGATCACCGTAAGTGACGAAGGCAGCCCAACTATATGGTGACTCATTACGGTTCTTGTTCCACATCTCGAGCTGCGCGGCGCGCAAAGCAGCAGCTGGGCTTAATTGATTGATTAAAAGATTTCGGTAAAAAGCATTCATCAACTCCGCAGTTGAAGCATCGCCGACCTCCCACAAGCTCGCCACCACGCGACGTGCTCCGGCATAAATGAAACCACGCGATAAACTCGTTAATCCTTCGCCTTTCATCTCGTTACCAACACCGGTTCCACACGCACTTAGCACCGCCAACTCGACGGGAAACTTGAGATTGTAAATCTCGTGCATTTGCAACAGACCCTCCTGCGGCCGGTGTTGGTCATCATAGAGCGACAGCAAAAGGCCGGATAGTTCCGGAGAGTCATAATCAATTATTCCATGCGTTGCAAAATGGACCATGCGATACTGCGAAAATCTTCCTGGTCCAGTCACAAACTCGCGACTGGCGCTAAAGTCAACAATCTTGTCTCCCTTTCCCGGGGGCAAAACCGACAGAATCGCGTCAGCTTCGCGCAGACTGAAAATCAATCGAGGTATGCGGCCATCCTTGAATGCTCGCGTTACAAGATCAGCCATTTTTGTCGACGAACTGTTGGAGCCGTTACCACCTTTGGAAGAGGTATTTGCCAAACGGATGTTACTGAAGCGATCGTCATCAGCGTTATAAACCGGATCCGCGATCACGGCCACGGTCTTTACGGGCTTCGATTCTTCGCCTTCACGTCTTTCGTTTTTGAGCTGAGCTAGAACTGACATCGACGGCGGTGTTTCGATCTCGTGATACTTCAGCAACGGCACCATGCCGGATCGCGCGGCATCGCCGGCTACGTCTGCTCCTCTCGCTGTTACCGGAAGAGCATTAAAAGGCACGTATTGCAACTTGCCCGAAGTCACGATCAGCAGTCGCTGCGAAGAGAGCGACTCAATTTGCCCAAGAAGCATGTTGCTGAGCGACCGGGCCGCCTCGTTGTACTCTTCGTTAGCACGTCGAGGTGCTCTTTCCAGCGACAGATTGGATGCGGCCAGTAAATCATGAACACGTTGAGCCAGTGCCTCAATCTTCGAACGTGCGGGCAGTTCGTAACTCTTGATTGACTTGTTTGTGACGGCCCAGACGTAACTTCGCTCATCACCGAGTGCATACTCCAACAGCACCTGATCTGGAGCTAGCAACGCTTGAATTACGTCGACGGAAATCGGCTGGGGATGCATCAGGTCTGCATAACGTGGACTGTTTTTGCGGATTCGCGCTTCGAGCTCGCGGTATTCAGTAAGTAACGTACTCAACCGGAGTCGTATGCTCGCCGTCTGACTCGCAGTCTGCACCGCATTGAGCATCTGCCGTTGCGACAAGGCCGTTAATTCGTGCTGAAGATCCGCTTCTTTCTTCAAGTCGTCCGGATTGGCGCTGCTGCGTATGTTGGACTGTAATTCTATCAAAACGTCAAGCATCGAGCGGGTGCGCGCGCGCTCGCTGTATTCCAATGCCAGGGACTCCAGTGAACGATCATGCGTCGCCGCAAATCCGCGCATCAACACGTCGATATACAGCTCGTAAAACTTTTGCGCCGATGCGAAATAGGAAGTACGCAAGTGCTGGTTTGCTATTTTCGTGCGCAGTGACTCGATGACAGGAAAGGCAAGTTCGATCTGCTTGCGTGCCTCTGCGAGATTACCGAGCTTTGTTTGCACGCGAGCGATCTCGTAGCGGGTATCGGCTTCGGCAGTGCGATACATTACCCTGGTCCAAATGTCGAGCGCTGCGTTCAGGTTCGTGAGCGCAACCGGCTGGTTGCCAAGGGCCGAATACGACAGCGCCATGTTCTTCAGCGTTTGTCCCCGGCCGACGCTGTCGTCCGCCGTCGTTTGGAGGTCGAGAGCCTGCTGGTAACTATCCAGAGCTTCCTGGTGCCGGGCCAAGGCAGCGTGGACCATGCCGCGATACATGAGCAGCTCGGCCTTGATTGTTCTATCGCTTTCACCGATCTCCTTGAGTCCATTGTCGTATTCGTTGAGCGCCGCCGGATATTTCTGTGTATCAAAGTAGACGCGCCCAATATCGCCCAATACCTGTGCGTGACCACGACTGCCGGCCGGCAACAAAGTCAGTGCTCGTTGATAAAAATCTAATCCCTCGGCGTAATTCTTAAAGCCATTGGCATAGACACGTCCCTGAGCCATTCGTGCGAAAGCTTCACCGCCAGTGTCGCCCAATCGGGCTCTGATTGAGATTGCTTCATCGAAGGACTGCTGGGCCAATGCTAATTCACCTTCCAGGTAGTAGACGCGTCCGATCTGATAGAGGGTCGCGCCAATTCGTTTCTGGTCGTCCTGCGTCCGAAATCCAGCGACGGCCGCTGAAAGGTTTGTGAGGCCGCTTTGCGTATCAGCAAGCCTCAATTTGGCGCTGCCGATGTTTAAAAGGACAGTGGCTTCGTCAAGCGGACTTCTCAATTCGCGGAAGATATTCAGGGCTTCTTCGTAACTAGCCAGGGCGCCGGAAAGATTATCAAGATAGAAATATTCCATCCCTCTATTGAGAAGAGCACTCGCTTCACCGTGTCGTTCATTGATGTCATGCCAGCGTCGGCGTGCCTCTTCGAATTGGGCCGCTCTCTCCTGTGTTTTTGCCGGACTTATGTCACGCCGGGTCAACATGGCTTTCAGGAAAACAAGTTCCGCAGCAACATTCTCGCGATCCGAGTCGGTGGCGGTTCGCCTTTCGGCAAGCGCGATTTCGAAACCGCCGGGCGCGGGTTTCTTGTCCTTTGTACTTATCTTAATTACGTAATCGACGGGACGCCCCAATAACGATAGTGACTCTTGTCCCATCGAGCCATTTGCTCCATCGACTGTGAAAGTGATTCCTTCCACCTCAACCGTCATTACTAGGTCAATCTGTTGTTGTTGCAGCGTGACAAGAGCGTATTCGCCTGGAGATAGGGTGAGGACATACTCATATGTTTCATCTCCAGAAATTTGATGCGGGATAGGTTTGCTGTCTACGAGTGGCGTGCGCGCCGGCGTTTGCGCGGTGCCGCGCAGAGCTCCAGCCTGCACAACGGCGATAACGAAGAGCATTAGCGCTACTGAAACTCTGGTGCTGGTGCGGTGTGGGAGCGTAACCTGGACCATATTCTCAAAGTGAGCGGAAGAAGCACACTCAGGGTGAAGGACCGCATGACGTGAATCTGGGCGAGCACCGGATGCGGCTAAAGTTTATGGGGCCCGACTCAACAGTCGGATAACAACATGGACTGCCGGATTAGGAACAAATAAAACGCCCAACTGAACTTCCAATCCTTGCAATCTGATACAGGATTGTATCAAACTCCGCGCCCACAGCAATTAGGGCAACATTACAAGTCTTACCTCTGCCGCGAATATCGAAAAGTGCCACACAGCAGTCCTAATGGCACTCAAATCGTTGAAATAATTTCCGCTGCTTTCCAATTAATAACGGAAACGTTTTTCTGCAAAGCTCAAACCAAAACTTAAAGGAGCCATTTAAAATGAAAAACCCTTTCTGGAGACTAGTGGCTATCGTTGCAGTTTGTCTCTACTTTTCGCAACTGGTTTGTGGTCAAGAGGCAACCGCGAAGCCAGTTAAAGTCAAAGACAATCGGGGTCAACAAATCAAGAAGATCAGTCTTTTTTTCAAACGCACCGGAGAGAGGGAGTACACCCCGGCAGACACGGACCTGCTTATCTCAAAGGAAGCCACTTGGATGAAAATCTCGATCGAGCTTTTCTCCCCTAGTCCAGCCAGAATACGCGTTAAAGCCGAACTGCGTCGCGTCTGTGGAACACCTATAGGTCCTGGACTGAATTCGAGTGTTACTGAGTATTTCACCTCTACGGAACCCATTGAGGGAGAGGATCGTCCGGTTGTAAGGGACAGAGTTGATATTGAGATTCCACTTGAGCCATGTGCGACGAATTGTATTCCCAACAACGCAAGCAGTTTGGTTTGTCGTCACCCGGACAGAGATCACTTGGGAGAGGGTCCCTATCAAGCGGTCATTACCACAGGAGTTGCAGGGAGTTCCTTACAAGACGATCAAAGTTCACAACTGGTCTATAACTATGACTATGCCACAGTAGCTGACAGCGACCTTAAAAACCCTCGGCGTTTACGTCGCCTAAGAGAGAAATATTTAAACCGTTGAAGGTACTGATTTGATGGACTAAGCACAAGCGAGTGTGGAGACCTTATTATGCCAACGTCAAGACTACTTCTCCCCATAGTTGTCGTCGGCCTTTTACTCGTGTCTTCACTTCAGAATCCAGCCGGCGTTAAATCGTCGGCTTGGCGATTCCACGGGAAACAGCGCCTCCGCTTCGGCAATCAAATCACCCGCGGCAGAGATACGTCTCCGGTATCGGGGAAGAACGAGTATGTTATCCGTGGCACGTTACGTGACCTCACGTCCAGCGCTCCGATCATGGGTTTACTCGTGAAGGTGTTTGGTGGCGATTGTCGAAGCGGCCGATTGCTCGGTAAAGCACAAAGCAGGAAACGAGGCCGCTTTAAAATTAGCTTTACTCACAATACCTCTACGGTGGAGAGTGCTTTTTGTGTTTTCGATGAAAGAGGCTTATCGCTAAAATCGATGGAGACACCTCAAACACTTAAGGCTGGAGCAGACATTCATATCGACATCAAGCTCGCGCGCTTTAGGCCTGTCTCCAGCCTTACTCCATTTCTTTCGGATTCTCAGAGAACTATCAAAAGGTTGGCGAATAAGTTATCGAACAGAGAGTTGATTGAAGTTCTTTTGTTTCTGAGATACCAGGGGGTACCCTTTTCGCATTTGAGTGCCGCGCAGAAAGGTCTCGCTCAAGTTTTGAAGCCGCGCGGTTTATCCGATGACTGCGGCGAACGAGCACTTTCTTTTCTGGAATTGCTGCTAAAAGAGAGAAACGATGAATATCCATCGCTGTGTGTGCTTCCTCCGCTGGCCACTAAACGATACTTTTATACCGACAATGTCGTAGTTACGTATACTACCAGTCCCAGCTATCCACGCGAGGTTGTAAGGGACCCAAATCCGCCCACAGTTGACGTGCCGTATGACTCTCCAGACGGTCGTATTGGTATTGTTCGGGCGGATAAGAGTTCGCTCCATCCGCTAAATACAGATGTGCCACCCACCTATGTACAGCAGGTGGGACTATTGGCTGAGTATGCATGGCACCGCTACGTGGAAGAATTAGGTTTCAGGGATCCTCGAAGTGGAGATTCGAGGATCAAAATTACTATCTGCTTCACGATGTACACTGGCGCTACCACCCCTAACTCTGACTATATTGAAATTGCGCCACGCAACTCGTTTTTTCAAAACCTTGCGACAGTCCCGCATGAACTGTTTCATCGAGTCCAATATAAATATAACAGTACCAGTGATCATTCCGGTTTATACGGCGTGATGAGAGAAGGAGGGGCCCGATTTATGGAAGACTCCTTAAACGACAAGTTTAATCGCTATGTCTTTCAATCACAGGACATCTTTGGAAATCCATCAGCCTCTCTGGTAGATCCGGTAACAGGTGAAGTTACCCCCATCGCCTATGCTGCGGCACTGTTATGGAAGTATTTGGCCGAGCAACATAGCCTTCACGTAGCGAGTTCGGATGAACCTAACATCGGGATCGATGTGTACCGTCAACTCCTGGAGTCGATGGCAACGCCCGCCGGTGGAACCGCTTCACCGTATGAGCCGGGGGCGCTCCGCACTGCTTGCCAACTGATGCCGCGCCCCGGAAATTTTGATGAATTCCAGTACCTCGATCCGGCGCACACTGAACTTGTTTCGAACGAAACCAGCTGGGGAAACTATCTGCTTGCTAACCACTTTCATGGCTCTCCTGCTGCTCCGCCCGGAGACCGTAGATTCAATTACAAAGAAGATGACGATCCCGTGCTCTGGCAGGAAAAACCTTCTGTGAGTAGTTTATCAACGGTTAGAGCACTGATAGCACCAGAAGACAATGTAACGATCGCGACAGCAGAAAGTGTCAACCGAATCGTAGCGGGTCAATTGCCCTACGCCGCGCGCTACTATCGCATCACGCCCAGCGCCTCTGCACCGCCGCGCTCGCTTCGAATCTCTCTTAATGCTTTTGGCGGCATGAGCGATCCATTAATTCAGATATTGAGTTTCGGACCGGACGGGGTTTTGAGCGATATCAGTAAATCTGATCGGCCCTCTTATACAAAGACCATTAACATGACTAATCTCTCGTCCGTAGTCGTGATCGTCGCGAGTCGAATGAACGCCGGAGACTACACCGTCACGTTTGAAGAGGTCGAAGGTGGCGCAGATCCAATGATAACGAGATGGAACTCGGCAACGCGCACCGAGTATGAAGTCAACCCGCGTGACTATCCCTGGACACAAAACTCGCCCGATATAATCATCGATACAAACGACGACTTCCAACCTGACGCAGGCGTTGTTCCCAATACCAACAACAACCTTAAGCTTCGCCTTCACAACCGAGGCAATGCGCAAGCCAACAATGTCAGTGTTGACTTGTTTTATCAGCCCGAGATCACTCAGCTCGATCCGAATGGCTGGCATCCAATACAAACCATCACGAACGTGGCATTACCTGCCGCCGGCAGTAATTGGTTCACCATCAACTGGGCTCCGCCTGCAAATGCCTCCGCCTCCAGACTATGTGTGAAAGCTATAGTTCATTCCCCAGACGATCTTAACGCTGACAATAACATCGCTATCGGATGCTTTATTCAGGGTGGATTGCCGCCGGTCCGGTCAAACGCGCACTAAGACTCAAAAAGAGTCTGAAATATTTTTCCGCTCACAACAATATTCAAGTGAAGAACAAAAGTTCTGTGTGTCGCGCAATCTTCAAAGGCGCTCGCCTCCGATAAAACACGACCACAGAAAGGCACTTTGAATCCAGCTTACGGAGAAAAAATCATGAGCGAATATGACCGATATAGAGAAGCGCTGGCCAGGATTGCTGAACTAGCGAATTCAGCAATTGCCAGTGGGAATCTTCCAGAAAATGGAAGACTTCAGGATAACGGATCTGCAGCGGAAGCGAAGTACAGTTGCACGTTGAAGTTCCTGCCAAAATCATTGCTGGTCCCGGCGGCAAAGACGGCCGTGGAGATTAATCCGATGAATGCCCCCGTGTTTGGCCCGCTCGCCAGCGTAAACATGGATCTTGTCAGCGACCCGCTGCGTGCAGCCGTCGTTACAGGCAAATACTGGGGCTCGCAACCTCGGCGCCTGTCAGTTAGCTTCATGGAGCCGACTCCTTCCGATTTGAGACGAAGGATCGTTCAACACCTGAATGCCTGGACCAAAACCGGCTGCATCGAGTTTGCTGAAACACAAGGTACCGGACAGGTCCGCATTTCACGAGGTGAAGGTGGATACTGGTCTTACCTTGGCACAGATATCACCCACATTCCCACCAATGAACAAACAATGAACCTTGAGGGCTTCACCATGAGCACTTCGGAAGCCGAGTTTCATCGCGTCGTGCGACATGAAGCCGGACACACGCTGGGAATGCCTCACGAACACATGCGACGTGAGTTAGTAGCGCGGATCGATCCCGAGAAGGCTTACGACTATTTCCGCCGTACTCAAGGCTGGGATCGGCCAACAGTTGATCAACAAGTGTTGACGTCATTGGATGATCGAACGATTCTGGGAACTGCCCCAGACCAGACCTCGATCATGTGTTACCAACTGCCGGGATCAATCACATCCGACGGCAAGCCAATCACAGGCGGAGTGGATATCAACCCAACCGACTTCGACTTTGTTGGAAGAATCTATCCCAAACCAAGCAACAACGTGTTCGCCGTTCACCAGCAGTGGGAACAGGAATACGCGAACGCTTAACCCTAATCTCGTAATCCTACGGAGAAGGGCCGGTGGTCAGTAGACCTAATCCCCTGCTGATCCGCCGGCCCAATCAAAGGAGAGGAATTTATGAATTGCTCCAAATTCGGTCGCGCTTTCAACCTCTTGTGTAAGATCGCAGCGGCTTTCGCACTCATCATTATCTTTTTACTGCCCGCGTACGCTCAAACGACCGGCAGCATTACAGTGATTGTTACAGACCAAAACGGTGCTGTAATCAAAGATGTTACGATCACGGTTACGAATCAGGACACCAACCAATCGTCCCACGCTACTACCAACACAGATGGCGTGGCAGTAATCACAGGACTCCCGCCCGGACGATATAAAGTTGAGGCATCCTTGACGGGATTTAAGAAATTGGAGAAACCTGACGTTGAGGTAATTCTTGACCAAACCAATACCATCCCATTAGTGCTCGGGATCGAACCATTCAGGACCATAGCGACAACCGAAGGTTTACCAGTTGCCTCTGCAACCGAAATTTCAGAGACGCGCCAGGAACTGTCATCGCTCCCAAATTTCAACAACGACCTCACACCATTGCTGCAAATCGTCCCTGGCGCGATAGCTCTCGGGCCAGCGTCGTTAGGACGAGTAGTTGTCGATGGAAAAGGAATCGATCAACAAACCGCTCGCCTCGATGGTGTAGACTTTACCTCTTTGGTCGACTTTCCTTCTGCAGATTCCACGATCAATTCCATCTCGAGTTTTCAAAAGCCGGAAGTAGCCGGTGATCTGGAGAACGCCAAAACCAGAAGTGGCGCCTTCGGTTACGAGCCACGCTATGGGCCGGGAACGGGCTCGGTATCGGAGACTTCAACCTTTAGAGGTCTAGAAGGCCTGCATTTTCAGGTTTACGGCGAGCTCCGCAACAACGCTGTCAATGCACGGAACTTCTTTGATTATGATGGAGACAATGCACTGCGGCGGACACGTTTCGGGGGCAAAGTTGGCTACTCGTTCGATGAGAATAAACTCAAGTCTATTTTCTTCGCCTATGACGGCTGGCGTGGTCGCATCGAACGAAACGTTTATGAGGCGTTGCCTGTGGAAGCGACAACCGGCTTTGCGAGCGGATCGCTCGCGGTGCTCATGCGAGATTTTCTTCCTCCGGGGACGCTTGTTGTTCCCAACGCATCACTCGACCCAGACTTCGCAATTGCCAAGCGACGGCTGCGGACAACAGCGAATTCGCATGCCTTGGACTTTCGACTTGATGTTCCTTTTCGTCCGAAGGAGTGGAACTGCCCTTATCCTGACACGCCGAAAAAATGCAATCCCTTAACGATCCGGCTCACGCATCAGATAGCAGAGAATCGTGTGCCTGAGGGAATCACCGGCAGGAGTCAGTTGCAACAGTTCGCGTTTACTAACGGTGTCGCCTCCTGGAAGATCACCAGGGATACCAAACCCGTACGAAACGAACTGGACCTTAAAAAGAGCACTAAAGAATTCGCGCACCAGTTTAGATTTGGCTTTAATCAAACACGTGCGGAAGCGACTGCCGAACTACTTCCAACAGCTAACCAGGATTTGGCGCAGTCGCTCATCACGACCGGTGGGGCTGTCAAAACTCAAGGACTGCCTCTAACTCCAGTCCCCGAAGGCCAACAAACTACAGTCCCGATTGCCAGTCTTGGCGGACTCGTTTCAGGGTTGGGCCGCGGACTATATCTCAAACCTCAGTCGTTCAGCGCAATCTACGACTATTCAAGGCTCGTCACGGGGAACAAGATGCACGAGTTATATGCCGGAGTTGAGGCGCGGTTCATCAGGTTCAATTTCGATCGGCGTGGTGGACTGACGTACAGCTTTCCAAATGTCATGACGCTGCGCGACGGTACGCCGGGGACCATCTCGTTTGTTTCGGATTTGAGCGCACCGAGCCCGTTTACCCAGGGCGCAGGACCACGTCATGCGAGTCAGGAATTCTACATGGGCTACCTGCAGTTTGTTTCGCAATTCCGCAAGTCGATCAATGAGAACCTGGAACCGGGGATCACGCTGACTTATGGTGTGCGCTACGATCATTTCGGGCGCGTGCGCGAGCGCGATGGCCGCGCGGTGGTAGTCGACCCGCTTACAGGCGCATTGTTACCATCGGGAACGTCTTTCTATCGTGTCGATCACGTTAACATTCAGCCGCGCGTCGGACTCAGCTATCGGTTCTCAGACTCAGGCTTTGGCAAGTACACAGTGCTTCGTGCCGGTGTCGGTCTTTACTCGGGAGTGCCGCGGATCAGCGATCTCACCTTGCCGATTGAAAGCGATCGATTCAGCACCGGCGCCACGGCGGGTGTCTTTCCGATTTCGGCGGCCGAGGTAGTGCGCGGTTTTGTGGAGAACCCTCGCACCAGGCAATTCCAGCCGCTCGCTTTCGCAAGAGACTTTTCGCCACTCGAGCGTTCGTTAAAATGGGATCTGAAGCTTACGCATACGCATAACGGCTACGATTTCAGCGCTTACTACGTCGGCAACATCGGGCGGAACCTGGCGCTGGCTAACTTCACCAATCGCATCGTGAGTGTGAACACCAATCCCGACCCCAGCAAAGCTGCCATCGTTGTGCGCGAGTTTGATCTCGTTGACAATGGTCTAATCTTCCAACCCTTCGGCGAGTTTTTCTACCGCAGAGGTGGTGGCAGTAGTTCGTTTAACGCCCTGACGCTTCAACTTGCCAGGGATACTGACGATCAGACGAACACGCCGAAGCGATGGCTGAAAATTCCGGTGGCAAACTTTACCGCCAAATATACCCTCAGTCGCAGTGTTGGAAACGTTAGCGGCACTCTCATGAGTAATCCCGTGGATCCCGACGCTGACTTCGGACACAACTCTGGAGTTCCTGAGCACAGTTTCTTTTTGAGCGCGGCTTATAACTTATGGCAAGTGGCGGAAAATCGTGATCCGGACAATATCCTGCTGGGCTGGAAAGTCACTTCGACATTCAGAGCCACTAGTGGGCTGCCATTTACTCCCCGCTTGCAACGACCGGATGTGGTCTATGTCGATGGTGCCGGGAATATCTTCAACTCCGCTGCGATTGGTCGCACGGCGCGACTGAACACACCCGGTGGCGGATCCAGCGGTTCGGCATTCATGCCCAATCTTGTGCCGGGAACCAATGTATATAACGATGGGTTTGCGGATCGTCTTTTTTTGAATCCAGGAGCATTTGCGATCCCTGCGCCTGGAGAACTGGGGAACATTCGTCGCGGACAGTTCCGTGGTCCATCTTTTGTTCAGTTGGACCTTGGGATTAGACGCAACCTCTTTCTGGTCAACAAGGAGAAGATGCTCGGAGAGTTTCAGGTAGAGGTCTTCAACATCTTTAATCACACGAACTTCAATAACCCGGCAACGGTGTTGACGAGTGTATTAGGAACCAATCTTGCTGAAAACCAGCTTCAACCAGGAGTTCCCTTCACGCGCGCCGGGGTTGGAACTTTCGGAACACTAAATGGTGCTGAGCCCGGTAGAATCATTCAGTTCTCACTGACATTGAAGTTCAACAACGGCTTTACGAAATGACAACCAATTCCCTAATCCGCGGTGTCTGTGTTTATCTGTGGCTGCTGTCTGTCGTCGAAGTACATGTACTTCGCCGATAGCAGCAGCTCGGATTCTTCCGTCGTTGGGGTTTGCGTGGCCATTGTGCCGTCGAGTTGTTCGTAGAGAGGTGGGGGGATGTCGGCAAACTCGGACATTGGACCATAAATCTGATCCACGCCTTCCTTGAATACGTCCCCAATCAATAGGTTGATGATGTGGACGCGCTCTTCCGGATACTTTCGCAGAAACCCTGAGAAGCTGAAGCCTTCGTTGTAGAACGCGTAGACCAGCTTGCGCATCGACTCGATACCGCGGTCGAGTTTCGCCTGGTACTGGCCAAGTCGCGCGGCGGAGAAGTCGTCGTGATTGAAGGCGTCGTGAATGGCGTCCGCGGCGAGCTCCGCCATCTTCAACGCCAGCAACACGCCCGACGAATAGATCGGATCGAGAAAACCGTAGGCGTCGCCGATGAGAATGAAGCCGTTGCCGGCGTTCTGCTTGGAACGATATGAGTAGTCGAGAATCGAATAGATCTTATCGACGCGAGTGCCTCCGGCGACGCGCCTTCGGACTGACTCACACTTCTCAATCTCTTCGTTAAAGATCTTCGCCAGATCCTGGCCGCGGTTCTTCAGCAGGTACTCGGGATCCGCGACGATGCCAACACTCGTGATGTCGTTCTCGAGCGGAATGTACCAGAACCAACCGCCACTGCCGGGCTCAGTGCGCAACACGAGTGTCGCGCCACCGTTGAGATCCGGTTCGCGATGCGCATCTTTGAAATAGGAGTAGAGCACCGCCTTCTTGAGTTTTGGATCGCGCACGCGCCAGCGAAACTTGTTCGAGAGCATCGCGGCCTGGCCGGTGGCATCGACAACCACTTTCGCAAAGAACTTCTCACGCCTGCCGTCCTGCATCTGCACTTCGACGCCGACAGCCTTGTCGCCTTCGAAGAGCACTTGTTTGACGAGCACACCTTGATGGACCACCGCGCCCTGTTCGGCCGCGTGATCGATCAGCAGGTGATCGAACTGCGCGCGTGTGATCTGCCAGGTAACAGCGCTTTCGTGATGCACAGCTTCAAAGAAATAGAACGGGCGCGATTCCTTGCCGGCCGAGTTGGCAAACTGCACGCTGTACTTGCGTACAAACGGGCTTTGCTTGAGCTTCTCGAGCACGCCGAGCCGGCGGAAGGTCCAGTAAGTATCAGTCATCAACGACTCACCGATGTGATGACGCGGAAATACTTCTTTCTCGAAAACGATTACCTGGCGACCTTCGCGCGCCAGAATGCCGGCAACGGAACTCCCTGCGGGCCCACCACCCATAACGATGACGTCGTAAGTATTGTTCTTCATGCGTAGCGTACGGTTCTCAGTTCAGGTTCAAAAAAATCGATCAGGAAATGGTCCACTTCCAACAGACCACGTCGCGTCAGCGCGATCGTGCCATTGTGACGCGCGAGCAGGCTCTTTTCTTCCAACTGCGCGTAGACAGGACGGAACTCATTCCAAACATCAATGCCAAACTTCTTCTGAAAATAACCGGTGTCGAGCGCTCCGGTCTTTAACTGCAAGACCATTTCGCGAATCAATCGCTGCTTTGGCGTCAGCGAAACGGCCCGTAAAAGCGGCAGGCGATCTTCATTAAGGATGCGCACGTACTCTTCGAAGTTGTGCGCGTTCTGGAAATTGACGCCGCCAAAATGTGAAAACGACGATACCCCGATGCCGATCATGTCGCCGCCATGCCAGAGCGCATCTCGATAAATGAACCGGCATGTCTTCTTTTTCGTCGCGACAATGTCGGTGCCCGCGATTTCGTAGTCGTGTGCAAGAAATTGTTCGAAGGCGTAATCGAGCCAGCCGCGTTTGGTGGTCCAACCCGCGATCGGAGATGCAACACCTTTCTTCAGTATGTCCTGCGAAATGACCGTGTTGTAGGGCAACTCCATCTGGTAGATCGTAACGGAGTCAGGCTCGAGCTCGATCGCGCGGCGCACTGTTTCGCGCCACTTCTCTTCAGTCTCGCCCATCATGCCCGCGATCAGATCGATGTTGACTTGCGGGAAATCCACTTCACGTGCCCATTCGTAAGCGCGATAGATTTCTGGTGACAAATGCGCGCGACCGTTAGCAGCGAGAACCTCGTCGTCAAAGTGTTCGATACCGAGACTCAGTCGCGTCACGCCGATGTCTTTGAGTGTTTCGAGTTTGGCTTTCTGCAACGTGCCGGGCTCGCATTCAAACGTGACTTCTTCGGCGTTGGCCCAACTCACGTGTCGATTGAGTCCGTCGACGAGATAACGCAACTGG
>Ga0068859_100000545_pt1 | contig 37359 bp, 27 predicted proteins | sample KBSSwiS22_FD_66585 | JGI IMG/M metagenome (GOLD analysis project Ga0068859, IMG submission 66585) | Switchgrass rhizosphere microbial communities from Kellogg Biological Station, Michigan, USA - KBS Switchgrass S2-2 | ecosystem: Host-associated > Plants > Roots > Rhizosphere > Soil ... | reverse complement strand
ACAGCCCCCAGCAAGGCCGGCCAGGGCGTGGACACACGCCCTCTTCCGGCCCTACACGCGTTTCCCCAGGTCAGCACCATGATCAGCGCATTCGTGTGACCACCAACTGCGGAACTCGGGGGGAAGTCTCAACGTGCTCTTGGCCGACAGCGCTCGGGCCGAGCGTCCGTTGTCGGCTCGAAGCTGATCTGCACCTCGGCCAAGTCGCTTCGCAGGTCATCGCCGCATCCCGCGCCGAGAAGAAGCGGGCCGGTCGCCCCCGTGAAGATCAGGACGGGAGGTAGACGCGGATGGCGGCGCGGGCGAGGGTGGCCTGGTCGGTGACGGTCAGACCGAGGCGGTCCCAGTGCGCGTCGACGACGGCGGCTAGAACGTCGGTGAGTGTAGCCGTGAGCAGGCCCTTGGCAGCGGCCTCGGCGAGGCGGCCACCCGCGGTGGCAAATGCCCTGATCCAGGGCACGGCGGGATCCTGGTCGTCGGTCTCCGCCGTCAGGGTCGCGAGCAGTTCGGCGCCGAGCCGCCGGGCAGCGGTGGCGTCGGCGGCGGGCCTGGTCGTGGAGACCTTGGAGTAGAGGTCACCACGTGCGGGCCAGCTGAGTCCGGCGGCGGTGAGCAGGGCGTTCAGGAGCAGCGCGGACAGCGTCAGACGGTCCCGGGGCTGCGCCTGGCGGAGGTGGGCGAGCAGGCGCGCGCTGTCGGCGCAGAACAGGTCGTGCGCGATGGCCGTTCCGGTCAGTCCGCCGAACGGGCGGGGGTCTGGCTGGTGGATCTCGGGCTGGGTAGTGGCCAGCGCGCGGCCGCGGGCAAGGGGGCGCAGGATGCGGCGCACCGTTGCCGGGTCGGGGTTGCGAAGGTAGATCGACCAGGCGGGATAGCCCCGTGCGAACCACCAGCCGATCGGCTTGCTGCCGGCGCGCAGCGTGTCGAGCGCCGGTCCGACGACGGTCGCCATCAGGTTTTCTTCCTGGCCGCGTCCGGCGAAGGTGATCCGGACGCTATACCAGGTGCTTGCCGACAGTGCCTGCAGCGCTGCCTTCCCGCCATCGTGGTAGACGCCGACAGCGGCCTGCAGGTCTGCGGCCTTCAGGCCGCTGCGCGCTGCGACGTCGGGGAGATCCTCACCGGCGAGGACCGCTCGTACTGCGTCCACCAGCTGACTCGGCGGTGCCGCAGTCCGCGGTCGTACGGGCACGTCTTTCCCCCTGGGGAATGTGTCGGGGCGTCGGTGGTGCCAGAAAGCTGCCGGACGGTAACGCGTTGAGCGGGGACCTGACAACGTCATATGGACTGTCGTCGTCGGAAATGAGATGGAGGATCGCAATCAGTGATGGGCGGGCCCACCTGAAGTAGTTCGCGGCTGCCGAGGCTGGGCGGCCTCTACCTGGCCGCCGCGGCGGCGAGCGCGTGGCGCCGGACCTGGTCGAGGAACGTCTACCTCCGACCGGCCGTGGCCGCGTCCCTGATCGTTTTCGCGGTCCGCGGCGCGGACCGGCCCAGCCCGTTCGGGACGCCGGTCCGCCTGATCATAAACAAATACGCGCCCTAGACACGTCTTCCGCACACCGCATAGGGATTCGACACAACAGGATTCAATGCGCCAGGCCGCGCAACTCACTCACCGTCACGCGCCGGCTGCGATCTACGCCGCGTGTCTTGGCGGTCCCTGCGCGCGTTCCTTGCGTGTGTTCCTTGCGCGCCGCTCATTGCACGGCGACGACCGTGGCGCAGTTGGCGACCAGTGCAGTCACGACGAGGATGCACCGGCGCCGGTTCCATTCGTTCCACGCGGTCCGTCGGGCCTGCCAGTCAGGGGGAGGATCGTGCGGGTCCGCCGTGCGGACCCAGACATTGAGCGGCACATTGCGGGTGACCGCGATGACAAATGCCGTCACCACGCACACCAGCCCCACTCCGGGCAGGACACGGTCGAGCAGACCGCTGCCGGTCGCGGTGAGGACCAGCTCGCCGATCATGGTCGCGATCAGGCAGATCGGCATGAACGGGTCGAACCGGCGGGAGTAGAACGCGTGGGCCTGTACGTACTGGTCGGCTGGAAGCCGGGCCAGGTGCGGGACCGGACCCAGCTCGCTGGCCGTCAGCACCCCGGCCGCCAGCCCGTTGGCCAGCAGGACCGCCGCCAACAAGGCCGCATAGAACACCTTTCCCCCCGTTGCGCTTCTGCTTGGGCGCCCGCCACACCCTCGGCCCGCGTATGTCGATCTGCAGTCTCGCCTGCTTGAGAGACAGTTATGCCGTCGAAGGCGGCGTCCTGTCAAATTTCTCCGCTTACCAGGTAGCCGTCATTTCCGATCGTGGAATGTAGAGCCGTCTGCGGCTGCGGCATGTCTCGATGTGGTCAAAGACACTGGCGCGGACCTGTCGGAGGCCGACGAGGGCGCGGGGGTGGATGAACTCCTTCTTGAAGGTCGCACAGAAGGCTTCGGCAATGGCGCAGCCATGGCGGATGGGTGCAGTTCGGTCGAGGTGATCGATGAGGGTGACGTGTGGCCGTCCGTATACTTACCGTGGTGATTTCGATGTCATTTCTGGGTGTGGTGGAACTTCGGGTATCTGCGCCGCTGACCTTGGTCATACTCGCGGCTGCCAGGGTTCTGGCCGGCGCAGCGGGAGGACCACGGTGACCACGGCACCGCCGCCGGGATGGTTCGTGGCGCTCGCGCGGCCGCCGTGGGCAGCCGCGATCGCGGCGACGATCGCGAGGCCGAGGCCGGCACCGCCATCCGCCCGGGCGCGGGCGGCGCTGGCCCGGGTGAACCGTTCGAAGGCGTGGGGCAGGAAGTCCGGCGGGAAGCCCGGGCCGCGGTCGCGTACCTCGATCATGACGGCGGGTGGGCCGGCAGCGCTGCCCGCGCTGTCCGCGCTGCCCATTTCGTCCGTGATGAGGCGGGTGGGCCGCACGCTGACGTCGATCGCGGGGCCTCGTGTCGTGTGCCTGATGGCATTGCTCAGCAGGTTGTCGACGGCCTGCCGTACCCGGTCCGGGTCGGCGTCCAGGACGATGGGTTCCGCGAGGGTCAGGCGTATCTCGGTGCCGGCCGCTCGGGCCGCGGGCGTGGCGGCCTTGATGGCGCGTTCGAGAAGCGGCCCGAGGGCCATTCGCTCCCGGTAGACGAACTGGTCGGGATCGGCGTCGAAACGTGCGAGCGCCAGCAGGGTCTCCGACAGGCGGACCAGACGGTCCGTCTCGGCGGCCGCTGCCGAGAGCGCCTCGCTGAGGTCGTCGCGGGTCCGGCCCGGCCGCAGCGCCAAGTCCAGTTCGGCTTTGAGGTTGGTCAGCGGGGTGCGCAGCTCATGGCTGGCGTCCGCGACGAAGGCCCGGTCGCGGGCACGGGCGACGTGCAGCCGGTCCAGCAGGTCGTTCATCGTCGCGGCAAGCGCGGCAAGCTCGTCACGGGTCCTCGGGATCTCCAGGCGGCCGCCGCGGTCGGCGACGCCCATCGCGGCGGCCTGTCGTCGCATGCGCTCGACGGGCCGCAGAACCGCGCCCAACAGCCACCACGCCGCCAGGGTCGCGATGGCGACCAACGGGACGCAGGCGACCGCCGTGACGTCACGAATCCGGTCCTCCGTGGCGTCCGCGACATCCAGGGCGTGCAACTGCGCGTGGAGCAACACGCCGACGCCGGCGACCACGAGCGTGGTACCCAGTCCGAACAGCGCTGCGAGCCGAATCCGCAGGGACATCGACGGCCGTCAGGCCTTCGCGTCGTCAGCCGGCCACTGATCGTCAGCCGGCTGCCGATGGTCAGCCGGCTGCCGACGCTGTGCGGCTGGCGGCCGGCGACGGGCAAGGCTCATCGTCTCGTAGCCAGCCAGCTGTCGTTTCGCGGTTCTCGTCTCGTCATCCACCGGCATAACCGCACGATAGGGCCGCGGAGATGTCCACTCGATGTGGACGCGGGCCCGGCGGGCGCAGCGGCGCGGTGACCCTCTCACGGTCCTCACATCGGGGCGCACTAATGTCCGGTTCATCATGCCGAGGCCGCGCGACCAGCGGCATGGCGGCTGGGGCGGTCACTCGGATAGGTATCCGTTTCCGTGACCGGCCGCGTGGCCATGACCCAGCTCGTTTCACCGGCGCCGGCACGGCACCGGCGCGACGCGCGTGCACCTGACCAGCGGAGGACCCGATCACGTGAGTGCGATCAGTGCAGGCCAGGCCGTCGTCCTGGGAATCGTGGAAGGACTGACGGAATTCCTGCCCGTATCCTCCACCGGTCACCTGAAGATCACCGAAGGGCTGATGAACATTCCCGTCGACGATGCCTCGGTCGTCGGCTTCACCGCGGTCATCCAGGCGGGCGCGATCGCCGCGGTACTGGTGTATTTCTTCAGCGATATCCGACGTTTCGCCGTCGCGTGGGGGCGTGGTCTGGCCAGCTCCCCGGCCCGGCGCGACCCGGACTACCAGTTCGCCTGGTGGGTCATCCTCGCGACCATCCCCGTCCTGCTCGTCGGGCTCGCGGCCAAGTCACTCATCAAGGGCCCGCTCGGCTCGTTGTGGGTGGTGGCCGGCTCGCTGCTGGTCGGCAGCGCGTACATGTGGGCGGCCGACCGGCTGGGCCGGCACAAACGCGGTGAAGGGGACATCTCCCTGACCGACGCGATGATCGTCGGCTCGTCGCAGATCCTCGCGCTGCTGTTCCCCGGGTTCTCCCGCTCCGGCGCGACCATCAGCACCGGCCTGTTCCGTGACCTGGACCGGGTCGCGGCCACCCGGCTGTCGTTCTTCCTGTCGATCCCGGCACTGACGGCGGCCGGGCTGTACGAGCTGAAGGACGCGACGAGCGGCTCGGTGTCGGTGCCCGCCCTCGTGATCGGCACCGCGGTGTCCTTCGCCGTCGCCTACGCGTCCATCGCCTGGCTGCTGAAATTCGTCTCCGGCCACACGTTCGGCGCGTTCGTCGCCTACCGCGTCGCCGTGGGCGTCCTCCTGTTCGGCCTCCTCGCCACCGGTACCCTGAACGCCTAGCGGCCGGCCCGAGGTCCGGCAGGGACCGGGTCCGGGCTGCGGTGCGGACCGCGGCTGGCCGAGTCACCAACGGGGCCGGGATCCACCGGACGCCCAGCTGTCCGCCATCCCGCCGACGGCTGACACTCATGCATCTCCGCCAACTGGCGGGGCGCGACCAGGCCCGCCAGGCCCGCCCATGCCTCGATCGTTCCCGAAAGGACAGCCACGGTGTCCGGCTCACTGGCCCTCAACGTCCTCGACCCGGCGTCACTCGCATCGACGTTCGGCCTGACCGGTCTCATCCTCGTGGTGTTCGCCGAGACCGGGCTGCTCGTCGGCTTCTTCCTGCCGGGCGACTCGCTCCTCTTTCTCGCCGGCGCCTACAGCGCGACGGCCGCCACGGGCGACCGCCCGCACTTCCACATCGGTGCCGTGCTGGTCGGCGTGGCCGTGGCGGCGCTGCTCGGCGCGCAGACGGGCTATCTCATCGGGCGCCGGACGGGCCCCCGACTGTTCAACCGCCCGGACTCCCGGCTGTTCAAACGGGAGAACGTCCAGCGGGCCCAGGAGTTCCTCGAGCGGTACGGCTATGGGAAGTCGATCGTCCTGGCGCGGTTCGTGCCCATCGTCCGCACCTTCATGAACCCGGTGGCCGGCGTCGTCGGCGTCCCGGCCCGCGCCTTCCTGCTCTACAACATCGCCGGCGGACTGGTCTGGTCGGTCGGGGTGACTCTGCTCGGCTATGGCCTCGGCCGGTCGATCCCGATCGACCGCTACATCATTCCTGTCACCCTGGTCATCATTCTGCTCTCCGCGATCCCGGTCCTGCGGGAGCTGGCCGGCCGGCGCTCGGCCAGTGGCAGGTCCCGCTCGCCCGAGCCCACCGAGAATGTCGACGGCCAGCCGTCCGGTCGCTGAACGCCGAGGGGAGCCGGTGATCCGAGTCCCGGTCCCGGTCCCGGTCCCGACGCTGACTCCGATGCGCGTCCATCGGCATCGACGTGGCCTCCTCGCTCACCGCTGGTCCGCCAGCCGCACATCGAAATCACATCCAAGAGGCCCTACCGTGCGGGTATGCGGGTGCTGGTGGTCGAGGACGAGACGCGCACCGCCGCGCTGCTGCGTCGCGGCCTGGCGGAGGAGGGCTTCGCCGTCGACGTCGTCGGGGACGGCACCGACGCGGTGTGGCAGGCCAGCGAGGTCGCCTACGACGCGATCGTTCTCGACCTGATGCTGCCGGGCCTGGACGGGTTCGAGGTGTGCCAGCGGCTGCGGGCCGCTGGCCGCTGGGCGCCGGTCCTGATGCTGTCGGCCCGCGGGGACGTCACCGACCGGGTTCGCGGGCTCGACGTCGGCGCCGACGACTACCTGCCGAAGCCGTTCAGCTTCGACGAGCTGTCGGCCCGGATACGGGCGCTGATCCGCCGCGGCGCGCACGAACGCCCCGTGGTGCTGGAGGTCGGCGGGCTGCGGCTGGACCCGGCCGGTCGGGTCGCGAGCCGCGACGGCGTCGAGCTCGATCTGTCCCCGAAGGAGTTCGCGCTCCTAGAGTACCTGATGCGCCACGCGGGGAAGGTCCTGAGCCGTACGGTCATTCTCGAGCACGTCTGGGACTTCGCCTACGACGGCACCTCGAACGTGGTCGACCAGTACGTCGGCTACCTCCGCCGCAAGATCGACAGACCTTTCGCGGTGACGCACCTGGAAACCGTCCGCGGCGCCGGCTACCGCCTACGGACGACCGCCCAGCCGGACTGACCGCCTGCGCCATACCACTGGATGAGCAAGCAGAACCGTCAGCCGCTCAGCCGCTCAGCCGGATCGTCCCGACCGCCCGACAGTCAACCCACCAGGCCTGCCCGTCGTCCCCGATCTCTTGGAAGGAGCCCTGCTGGCCGGGCGCGCTGTGGGAGCATGGCGCTCGGGAACGGACATCGGCGCCGAATTCGGACGGGGCGGGGGTGGGGTGCGCAGGATCCGGCGGCTGGTCATGACCGTGCTGCGGCGCAGGATGCGCTACAGCATCACGATTGCGGGACTGACGGCGGCCGGCGTCGCGATCCTGCTGTGGGCGAAGGCCACCGGCGACCCGTTCTCGTCGGACCTGCTCATGAACCTCGGCGCGACCGCCGTCGGTGCGGTCGTCACCGCACTGGTCCTCCAGCCGCTGATCGAGCGGGCCCAGACGCCCGAGGTCGTCGTGCATCTGACGTTCCCGCACGGTCGTTTCCTCAACGCAATGTCCGACACGGCCAGCCGCATCAAGATCATGGGTGCCTGGCCCTACGGCATGGAGCCCGACCACCGGCGCGAGTTCCTGCAGGTGCTGCGCCGGGCCGTCGACTCCCGGGTGCCGGCGCAGATCCTCGTACTGGACCCGTCCAGCGACGCGGCCCGGCAACGGACCTCCGACATGGGCGGCCGTCACGACGCACGCGCCGTCATCCTCGACGTCCTCCTGGAGTTCCATCGCTGGTCGGACACCCTGTCGGCGAGCGCCACCCGCGCCTTCGAGCTGAAGGTCTTCTCCGCCCTCCCGCCGGCGCGGCTCTACCTGGCCGGGAACAGGGCGATCTGCTCCTTCTTCGGCGACTCCGACAACCGGGACGGCAGCAACGTCCGCCACTACGAGACCAGCGTGCTCGGCGGCCTCGGCTTCTACGTCAACGACGCGTTCGACCAGCTCTGGGACAGCCCGGAGACGATCACCCTCGACGAGCACTGGCGCCTCGACCTGGCCGTAGCCTGGCCGCCTGGCTCCCCGGCCGACTTCGAGGCCGACCGGCTGTCCGCCTACGTCGCCGACGGCGGCGCGCTGTTCCTCAGCGACCAGCAGCTGCTGCACGACCTGGCGCAGATCGGCGCGGGCAACACCGGCGGCCGCGCCGAGGTCCCGGTCCGGCTGCCCCGCCGGATCGTCGGCTTCGACTGGGACGGCCACGGGCCGCTGCGCCTCGCGGCGTTCGACCGCGGCCGGGACCCGCGCGCCGCCGCCGTCACGGCCGCGATGAACGCCAAGTACGGCGCCGAGGGCCCAGTCCGCCGCTCCCTCCTGGAGATCCGGCCCGCCGCCGGCACCTGATGCGCAGACCCCTGCTCGGCCCGTCCGGAGTCAGAGCCGGCCATCGGGCGACCGGCGACGGGTGACGGGCGGAGGGCGAAAACGGCGACGTCGCCGTCCCGCGGACGGGTGCGGTAGGCGCGGTCAGCCCGCGTCATCTCCGGCGGCGGGGAAAGACGAGCGGATGTCGTCGTGGAGCCGCCGGTGGGCGGCGCGCAGCCGGTCCGCGTCTACCTTCACGACGGCGCGGTCGTAGGTCAGCAGGCCGTTGCACTCGTCCTCGACGTCCGTCGTCTGGGTGTAGATGGCCATGCTGAGGCCCTGGTCGCGGGCGAGCGAGCGCAGCTCGTCGACCATGCCCAGGTAGCGAGTGGTCAGCTGGTCCGGCGAGGAGGCCCATTCGTAGCTGAACCCGCCCGCCGCGCGCCAGGTGTGGCCGGCCACCGCCAGTCCGATGCCGCCGAACTCGCCCAGCGCGCGGCAACGGCCGGGCGAGGCCGAGACGACGGCCGGGCCCGGATAGGCGTGCAGGTCGGCGACCTGGCCGGCCTGCGCGTCGATCCAGTGGTTTCCCGGGTCGGCACTGCCGCTGTTCTCGCTGACGAGGCGGGTGGGGTCCAGGGCCCGTACCTCGCGGGCGATGCGCCCGACGTCGTACTGCCCCCAGCCCTCGTTGAACGGCACCCAGCCGACGACCGACGGGAAGACACGGCACTGCTCGACGAGCGCCGCGAGCTCCGCCTCGAACTGCCGGCGGGCGGCCTCGTCCGGCACCCGGTCGTGCGGCGGGGAGGGCATGTCCTGCCAGACGAGCATGCCGAGCCGGTCCGCCCAGTGGTACCAGCGGGCCGGCTCGACCTTGGCATGTTTACGGATGCAGGTGAAGCCAAGATCCTTCGTCACCTCGATGTCGTGCCGCAGCGCCTCGTCCGTCGGTGCCGTGTACACGCCGTCGGGCCAGTAGCCCTGGTCGAGCAGGCCGAGGTGGAAGACGAACCGGCCGTTGAGCAGCGGCCGCGGCTCGCCGGCCACCTCCGTCACCTCGATCGAGCGCATCCCGACGTAGCCGTCCACCCGGTCGAATCCGCCCGCCCGGTCGAATCCGCCTGCCCGGCCGGGCCGACCGTCGGCGAGCGTGACGGTCACGCCGTACAGGAAGGGGTCCTCGGGCGACCAGGCCCGGACGTCCGGAATCTCGACCGCGAACGGCCGGCCGCTCACCCCCGTCCCGGCTGCCACGATCAGGGCGCCGGCGGCGAGCCCGGCCCGCACCTCCACCCGAACCGGCACCGCGGGGTCGAGGCCGAGATCGCCGGGGCCTGGTCCGACGCCGGCGGTACCCGACTGGCCCGTGCCCAGACCCGCCTCGGGGTCCGGCCGCGCGTCTTCCGGGATGGCGTTCACCAGGACATGGACGGCGCCGGCCGCAAGGTCCGGGGTGAGCGTGAGCCGGGAGACATAGCAGGACGGTGTTCGCTCCAGCCAGACCGGCTGCCAGATCCCGGAGACCGAGGTGTAGAAGATCCCGCCAGGGTTGCGACGCTGCTTGCCCAGTGGCTGTCCGCCGCCGTCGGTCGGGTCGAAGACGTGGACGAGCACCTCCTCCTCGCGCCAGGTCAGGTAGGGCGTGATGTCGAAGCCGAAGGCGTCGTAGCCGCCCCGGTGCGTGCCGACCGCGACGCCGTTGACCCATACCCGGCATTCCCAGTCGACGGCGCCGAACTGAAGGTGGACCCGGCTGTCGGTCCAGTCGGGCGGCACCCGGAAGGTGCGGCGGTACCACATCCGCTCGTACGGGACCCCGACGCCGGACAACGCGGACTCGGCCGGGAACGGGACCAGGATGTGGCCCGGCAGCCGCTGGCCGACGGGCAGCTGGCCGTGGTCGGCGAAGTCGCCTGGCGTCGCCGGTCCGTGCCCTCCCCAGAACTCCCAGCGGCCGTTCATCGACAGCCACGACGACCGCACGAGCTGCGGACGCGGATGCTCCGCCAGCGGCAGCCCCGTCGCGGCCGCCTGCGACCATGCGGTCGTCAGCCTTCTTCTGGACACTCCTGGATGCTAGATCGCCACCGCCGGCCGTCGCGGCCGAACGGCACGGGCCGGGCCGGGCCGGGCCGGCGATGGGTCCGCACGGGGAGAACCCCGCGCACGACCATCGCGCGGGGCGTTCGCGGTCGCTGCCCCGGCCGCTCCCGGCCGCTCCCGGCCGCGCGGGGCCGGGTGGATGATGCGGGCATGGCGACGATCCACCACACCACGTTGGTTCCGTCCAAGCTAGATCTGCTGACGGCCTGGCTTCCCGCTCAGCCGTGGTATCTCGACGCCGGCCACACTCCCAGCCTCAGGAAGGCCGGCGGGTTCCGGCTCGACGACCCCGAGGGCGAGGTCGGGATCGAGTTCATGATCATCACGGATGTGACCAGTGGCGACCCGGTGACCTACCACGTGCCGCTGACCTACCGCGCACAGCCACAACCCGGCATGCAGGACGGGCTGGTCGGGACCGCCGAGCACGGGGTGCTCGGCACCAGGTACGTGTACGACGGCGTCTACGACTGGGTCCTGGTCACCCAGCTCGTCGCGCTGATGCAGGGCCAGGCCGAGCCGCAGGCACAGAGCCTCAGCGACACGCCGGACCCGGCCGTGCAGGCCCGGCCGGTCGTGGCCGGCTACGACCTCGTCGTCACCGGCTGTGCCCTCGGCAGCAACGGGCCCGACGGCACGCGGCTGCGGCTCGTGGCGGCCATCGCCGACGAGCAGTCGGACCTCGTGCTCCGGATCATTCGTGCTCTACCGGCTGGTACCGCCGCCACCGATGAGCGCGCCGGGCAGGTCCGAACCCCCTGGCGTCTGGAGGACGGGACCGAGACCAGCGGCGTCATCGCCACCGCCGCTCGAACGGACGGGTAGGCCCTGGGGCTTGCGCGCCACGCGCCGACAATGCGTCCGTGCCGGCCGCGCCCGGCCGCGGTCACCGTGGCGGCGGTCGGAATGGCGGTCGGACTGAAAGAGGCGATGCGCCAGGAGCAGATACCCCACCGGGCAGCCGGGCAGCCGGGCCGACGGGTCGACGGGGTCGACGGGTCGGTGAAGTGTCGGCCAAAGTGCCGGAAAATGTGTCTGATATGGGCAAGAAGGTGGCTGAGGCGTGAAATGCCGCCGGCCGGTCGCTGCTCCCTAGACTGGGTGGGTGCCGATCGTGCTGACCGTCCTCGACAGCGTGCGCTGGCGCGGCCGGCCGGTGGCCGGTGAGCGGCCGCAGGCGCTGCTGGCCGCGCTGGTCGTCGGCGGCGGTCAGGCGGTGTCGAGCGAACGGCTCGCCGAGGTGGTCTGGGGGGACAACGGCCCGGGAAACGCCGGCAAGGCGCTGCAGGTCCTGATCTCGCGGACGCGTACCCAGTGCGGCGCGGATGCGGTCGTTCGAGACGGGCACGGCTACCGGCTAGGCGTCCCGGCCGACCAGGTGGACGCGCTGCTGCTGCGTGACCTGACGCTGCGGGCGCGGCACCTCCTCGCGGCCGACGAGCTCGCCGCGGCCCGGGCGGCCGCGGCGCAGGCCATGGCGCTGGTGGAGCCGCTGGCGGCGCCAGGAGACGAGGACGATCACCCGCTCGCCGAGCTCCGCCGCGGCGCGGCGGCCTGCCGGGCGGAGCTGGCCGGGCTGCTCGGCCGTGCGCTCTGCCTGACCGGTGAGCACGTGGACGCGCTGCCGTGGCTGACGGAGGCGTTCGGCCGGGATCCGTCGGACGAGGCGGTGCTGGCCTGCCTGTTGCGCAGCGAGGCGGCGGTGCGGGGAGCCGGCGCGGCGCTCGAGCGGTACGAGCGGTACCGGGCCGAGCTGCGCGACCGGCTGGGGACCAGCCCCGGCGCGGCGCTCGAGCGGGTACACCAGGAGCTGCTGCACCTCGACCGGCCGGTGCGCGCCGGCCTGCACTACGACACGAGCCCGCTGGTCGGGCGTTCGGACGACCTCGCGGCGCTGCGGACGCTCGTCGGCTCCGCCCGCGTGGTCTCGATCGTCGGCCCCGGCGGCCTGGGCAAGACCCGGCTCGCCCACCTGCTCGGCCGGTCCGCCGAGCAGCCGGTGGTGCACTTCGTCGGGCTGGTGGGCGTCACCTCGGCCGACGACGTGATCGGCGAGGTTGGCTCGGCGCTCGGCGTCCGGGACTCGGTGCACGGCCGCCGGACGCTGACACCCCAGCAACTCGCCGACGTGCGCGGGCGGATCGCCCAGCAGCTCGGGTCTGCGCCGAGCCTGCTGATCCTCGACAACTGCGAGCACGTCGTCGACGCGGTGGCGGACCTCGTCGCCTTCCTCGTCGCCACCACCAGCGACCTGCGCGTCGTCACGACCTCGCGCGCCCCGCTGGCGATCAGCGCGGAGCGGGTCTACCCGCTCGGCGCGCTCGGCGACGCGGAGTCCGTCGAGCTGTTCCGGCAGCGCGCCGTCGCCGCCCGGCCCGACGTCCAGCTTCCCGGCGCCGCGGTGCACGACATCGTCACCCGTCTCGACGGCCTGCCGCTGGCCATCGAGCTCGCTGCCGCGAAGGCCCGGGTGATGTCCGTCGAGGAGATCCGCCGGCGGCTGGAGGACCGGTTCGCGCTGCTGCGCGGTGGGGTCAGGAACGCGCCGGACCGGCATCGCACCCTGCTGGCCGTCATCGACTGGTCCTGGAACCTGCTGGCGGCCCGCGAGCGCCGCGCGCTGCGCTGGCTGTCGGTCTTCGCCGACGGCGTCACCCTCGCCGCAGCCGAGGAGGTCCTGGGTGCGGGCGACGGCGAGGACGCGCTGGGCGCGGTGCAGGCGCTGGTCGACCAGTCCCTGCTGACCGTCGCCGAGACCGCCGCCGGCGTGCGGTACCGGATGCTGGAGACGGTGCGCGAGTTCGGCCGGATGCGCCTGGCCGAGGCCGGCGAGCTGGAACAGGCGCGGGCGGCCCGGCGTACCTGGGCGGTCCGCTACGCGAAGGCGGCCGCCCGGCGGATGTTCGGCCCCGACCAGTTCGGGGGCATCGACGAGCTGAGCGCCGAGGAGACCAACCTGGCGGAGGTGCTGCGCCAGGCGCTGGCCCGTGCCGATCCGGAGGCCGCCGTCGAGCTGCTGTGCGGCCTGGGCGGGCTGTGGTCCGTCCGGGGCGAGCACACCAGGGTGGCCGCGCTGGTGGGCTCGGTCGCCGACACGGTCGCCGGCTGGCGGCCGCCGGCCCAGCTCGCCGACTCCACCCGGGCGGCCATGGTGATCGTGATCCAGAACGGGCTGATCAGGGCGGCCGACGGAAGCCTCGACCCGATCTATGACCTGCTCGGCTGGCTGGGCACGGACGACGACGGCGACGCACGGATCAACGCCATGGCCACGGTGCTGCTCGCGCATCGCCCCGGCAACGGCGAGGGCCTCGCCGCCCGGCTCGACGAGCTGGCCCGCTCCCCGGACCGGTCCGTGGCGATCGCCGCCCTGCAGTGGCGCAGCCACCTGCTGGAGAACGCCGGCGACCCCGCGGCCGCGGTCGAGTCGGCCGAGCGCGCGCTGGGCCTGATGCGCGAAGCGTTCGACGAGCCCTGGCTGGCGGCGATGCTGCACGCCCACCTCGCCGGCCTGCACATGCAGCTGGGGCAGCCGGCGGTGGCCGTGCCGCATGCCCAGGCGGCGATGCCGGTGCTCGAGCGGCTCGGCGCGCTCGACGACCTGATCCAGATCCATTCGGTCCTGGCGGTGGCCGCGGTGGCCACAGGGCGCCTCGACGAGGCCGTGGAGCACTACGACCGGGCCAGCCGGCTGAAGGAGGCCGACACCGTCCTCGGGGGCCTGTTCGCCGCCGGGACCGTCGCGGCGGAGATCGCACTGGCGAAGGGGGACACGGCCACCGGGCTCGCGTTCTACCGGGAGTCGGCCGCGCGGCTGTACACCTTCGCCTTCCCGGGCCAGGTGCTCAACGGCACGGAGCCCTGGCTGCTGTTCGCCGACGCGAGCACGCTCACCGGGCTCGCCTACTACGCGGCGCGCGGCGACGAGGCCGAGGGCTCGGCGCTGTTCCGCTCGTGCCGCGCCAGGGTGTCGCGAGCGCTGGCCGACAAGGACCCGTATCTCGACTATCCAGTGTGCGGGATGGCGCTGTTCGCGCTCGGCGTCTGGGGGCTGCTGCGCGCCGCGGTCCCGGCGGCCGAGGCGGTGCGGCTGCTGGTCCTCGCGGAGCGGTTCGCCTACAGCCGGGTGATCCCGACGATGGCCTGGGAGCGGATCGAGCCCTGCGCCGAGGAGCAGGCACCGGGCCGGGTCGTGCAGCTGCGTGCCGAGTACGGCGGCCTGCGCGGGCCCGATCTGGTCGACGAGGCGAGGCATCTCGTCGACCAGATCGGCTGAGCCCATGCGGCGCCCGTCCTACAAGTGCCGCTTGTAGAGCTTCACGGACAGCGGCGCGAACACCGCGATCACGATCATGCAGGCGACGAGCGTCCAGCCTACCTGCACGGACACGTGCCCGTGGTTGGCCAGGTCCCGGTCGGCGGAGACCAGGTGGGAGACCGGGTTGACCTTGACGAACGACGCCAGCCAGCCCGGCAGGGTGTCGACGGGCACGAACGCGTTCGACAGGAACGTCAACGGAAACATGATCATCATGGAGATGCCCTGGACGCTCTGGGCGCTGCGCGCGACGGTGCCGAGGCAGGTGAACACCCACGCCAGCGACCAGCCGGTGAAGACCGCCAGCAGGATCGCGCCGATGACGCCGAGCACGCCGCCCCCGGGCCGGTAGCCGAGCGCGAGGCCCATCCCGAAGGTGATCGTCGCGGCGATCGTGTAGCGCAGCAGGTCGGCGACCATCGGCCCCGCCAGCGGCGCGATCCGGGCCATCGGCAGGGACCGGAACCGGTCGAAGACGCCCTTGTCGATGTCCTCGCGCAGCTGGGTGCCGGTGGCCATGCTGGTCGTCAGCACGGTCTGCGCGAGGATGCCGGGAATCATCAGCGGCAGGTAGCTCTTGACGTCGCCGGAGATCGCCCCGCCGAAGATGTAGGCGAACATCGCCGTGAACAGGATCGGCTGCAGGGTCACGTCGAAGAACTGCTCCGGGTTGCGGCGCATCTTCTTGGTGGCCCGCCAGGCCATGACCATGACCTGGCGGACGGTGTCCGCCAGGCTGGCGCGGGGCTGGCTGCGGGCGACGGCGGCCCGGGCGTCGATCGTGATCGTGGTCATCGAGCCACCTCCTGCGGCTTCTTGTCGTGGGACTGCTCGGGTACATCGGTGTCCGCGTGCTCGTTCGCCTGCTCGTTCCCGCCCTCGCCGGTGTCGCGGCCGGTGAGCGCCAGGAACACCTCGTCGAGCGTCGGCTTGTCTACGCCCACCGAGGCGACGTGGACGCCTGCCTGGCGCAGCGCGATCAGCACGTCGGCCACCCGGTCGGCCGTCTCGAGCGGCACATTGAGCTGCCCGGACTCGGGGGTGAGTACCGGCTCCTCGCCGAGCTGACGGCGCACCACGTCCCTGGCCAGGAAACCGTCCGCTCCCGCGGCCAGTCGCAGCGAGAGGGTCAGGTTGCCGACCGAGGCCTTCAGCTCGTCCGGGGTGCCCTCGGCGACCTTGCGGCCGCGGTCGATCACCGCGATCCGGCCCGCGAGCTGGTCGGCCTCGTCGAGGTACTGCGTGGTCAGCAGGACCGTGCAGCCGCTGGCCACCAGCCCGCGGATGGTGTCCCACATCTGCCCGCGGGTGCGCGGGTCGAGGCCGGTGGTCGGCTCGTCTAGGAAGATCAGCGGCGGGCGGGTGATGAGGCTCGCCGCCAGGTCGAGCCGGCGGCGCATGCCGCCGGAGAACTGCGAGATCCGCTTGTTCGCGGCGTCCGTGAGGCCGAACTGCTCGAGCAGCTCGGCGGCGGTGTCCCGCGACCTGCGTGAGCTCAGGCCCTGCAGCCGCCCGAACATCCACAGGTTCTCGGTGGCGGTGAGGTTCTCGTCGACGGAGGCGTACTGGCCGGTGACGCCGATGAGCTGGCGCACCCGGTGCGGCTCGCGGCGGACCTCGACGCCGAAGACCGACGCCTCGCCGTCGTCGATCTTCAACAGGGTCGCCAGCATCTTGAGCATCGTGGTCTTGCCGGCGCCGTTCGGGCCGAGCACGCCGAAGATCTCGCCCTCGCCGATGTCGAGGTCGATCCCGTCGACGGCTCGTACGTCCCCGAATGCCTTGACCAGGCCACGCGCGTGGACCGCGGCTGTCATCGAGTTGCTCCTTCCGGACCGCTTCGCTGTGACCGGTCCATGGACGACTCTGCGAGCCGCCGGTTTCACGGATACCTCAGGACGGTTTCACGGGCACTGACCGGCCGGGGCCCGGCGACTCATCGCTCGGCCCTGCCTCCGCCTGCCGGACACACTCACCGTCCATGCGCCGGCAACGTGTGCGTCGCCAACCTGCAGAAATTCGGGATCACGGCGATCAGCCCGGCGGGCGAGGTGCTCGGCGAGTTCGTGACACCGGAGTACGACTCGTATGTCACCAACATCTGCTTCGGCGGCCCGTCCGGCGACACTGCTTTCGTCTGCTCGTCCGGGCGAGGGATTCTCTACTCGCTCCAGTGGCCCGGCCCGGCCTGCGGCTGAACTACGCGCGCTGAGTGGGCGATGCGCGCCTAGCGATGCGCGCTGAGTGGGCGATGCACGCTGGGCGATGCGTGCTGAGCGATGCACGCTGAGCGATGCGTGCCGAGGCTGGGAGCTGAGCGTCGGGCGGTCACCGCAGGACGCTCTTGGGCAGGTTGGTCGCTGGTTTGCCGAGTAGGTAGCCCTGGCCGTAGAAGATGCCGGCGTCGACCACGGCGTCGCGTTCCGCGGTGGTCTCGAGTCCCTCGGCTACGACCATCCCGTCGATCTCGCGGGCCAGCTGGACGAGGCCGGCCGCGAGTGCCCGACGGGCCGGGTCGCGGTTGATGCCATGGGTGAGGACGTGGTCGAGCTTGATGATGTCCGGGCGGAGCTTGACGAGCTGCTCGAGGCCGGAATAGCCCGTTCCGGTGTCGTCGATGGCGATGAGAATGCCGAGATCGTGAATATGGTCGAGGGCCTGCATTGCTTCCGGCTTGGCGAGGCAGTTCTCCTGCTCGGTGATCTCGATGATGAGGCGTTCATGGCCGGGTAGATCGCAGATGAGGTCGAGCAGGGCGGCGAGCGTGCTGGGCGAGGCGTTGATCGCCAGTCCCGTACCGTCGGCGAGAGCCGGGAGGGCTGCAATCGCCCGCCTGGCCGCGAGCATTTCGAGCTCGATGCTCAGCCCGACCAGATGGGCGTCCAAGAACCAGTCCTCGGTGTTGTGGCTGTGTCCGCAGCATCGGGTCGGGAAACGGGCCAGCGCCTCCACCGCCGTCGTGACACCCGTGTCGAGGCGGACGATGGGCTGGTACGCGATCCTCGGGCCGCCCGCGTCGATGAGATCGCTGATCGCCGACCACACCTGGCTGCGTGCCTCCCACATGTGCCGGAGGTCGAGCAGGGAGTCGCTCAAGAACGCCGCCGCCAGGCGCAGGAACTGGCCGTGGCGTTCCTGCAGGCTCGGCCGCGGCCGTCTGGCCATGCAGAACAACAGTCCGTACGCGTCGTTCCCGGGATCCAGCAGCGGGGTCACCGTATAGGCGCGGGTGCGTAGCTCGGTGAGCACGGTCGACTTCTCCGCGCGAGGATCCTGGGCGATATCGGCGGACATGGCGGGAAATGAACCGGCCTCGATGTCGTGACAAAGTTCTCGGCAGCGCCGCAAAGTGGTTCCGGGCGCCAGGCCGAATTTCCTTCCGTCGCCGGCGATGACCTGTGTGACGAGGAGGTCGTGGTCCCACATGCCGAGTACTGCGACGTCCATGTCCATGTGCTGGCGCAGTACGTCGAGAAGATCCGTGATCTTCCTATCCGGCGCGATCACTTTCGCACGTGGTCCGAACGTCGTCTTCATAACGTCCCCTAGCGGGCCAAAGGGTGCGCTACGAAGAATCTTCGTCGCGCGCGGCGGCCGTCGTCCCCCAGGGCCCACCGGCCGAGAACCCGCCACCGTCACGTCCCTAGGCCGGTCTGCCCGGGTAGCGGTCGGCCAATCATCGGGCTCCCGCACAGGCCGCCCGTGCATCCGGGGAGCGGCTGCGGCACCGTGGGTCATGACGGACCGCGTCTCCTGCGCCGGCGGAAGCCGCCGCGCCGTGTGCTGGCCGAACGCGCGCCGTGTGCTGGCCGAAGGTGAGGCGGCCGAAGTATGGATACCTCGGCCTGTTCGGCCGGTTCCGCTTCCGCGGATCCGCTACGGCACCGGAACGCGGCCGCCCTGCGTGGCGACCCCGCCGGCCGCTCCCTCGTACGTGGCCCGCCGCCCGCCGCACCTGTCGGGCGCCCGACCGCTCCGGTCCGCGCCGGCCGTCCACGGCGGCCCGCCGACGTCCCAGCGAGGTTCCGCCGAGATCCTGCCGGTGAGCCAGCAGCTGGACACCCGACTTCGATGCCTGTACGGAACACCTGCGTTCAGAGCTGTCAAGGGGGGCACCCTGAAGTCCTTGGGCATGGCTGCCGGTGAATGTTGAGAGATTTTCCGGCCCGTTCTTCGTGTCCTTTGCATGACATTCTCGGCGGTGGCGTCCGGCGTGTTTTCTCAGGCATTGTGTGGGCCGTAGATAACGAGGGTTATCGCCAGCCGCAAGCGACGGCTGGGTCGACGGTCGGAGGTATGCGGTGCACGGCATGGGACGACGGGCGCGCCAGGCGGTGGGCGGTGGCATCGTCGCCGCGGCTCTGGCGGTGGGGACGGCGGCCTGTCAGGAGGGCGGCGCGGCGGCTGACGCGGTGGTGTCGGCGGCGCCGGCGACCGCGTCGGCGCCGGTCATCCCGTCGGCGCCGGTCACCACCGCGCCGGCTCGGGTCCTGCGCGCCGGCGACTACATCCTCACGGCGGGGGCCGAGACCGTGGGCTTCGAAAGCTCGGGCGGCGTCGAGGACGACTCCAGTGACCCCTCGATGCGCGCCGAGGTCGCCGCCTGCGTGGGTGTCCGTGGCTACAACCCGCCGGCCCCGTCGGACCAGACCAGTGGGGACACCTTCGTCAGCACCGAGGAGTCGGAGTTCCAGGCGTCCAGCCGGGCGAAGATCCTCCCCGCCGCACAGATCAGCCAGGACGCGCAGATCGTCAGCAGCCCGCGGTTCGGTGACTGCTTCCGCGGAGCCCTCGAGAAGGCGGTCGCCGGGGAGGACTCCCAGGGCTTCACCTACGAGATCGTCGCGGTCGAGACGCCGCCCCCGCCGCGCGGCGCGACGGCATTCGTTCGGACCTCCATGGGCATCACCGACGAGAACGGCACCTATGGTTACGTCCTGGACACCGTGTATTTCTACGTCGGCCAGGTCGCCGTCGAACTGCAGGTCACCAACGTCCAGGACGTTCCGCCGCCGACCATCGAACAGGGCCTGATCGACCAGATCGCCCGCAAGCTCACCAACCAGTAGGACCGGTGGCGCCACCGGCGTCGGCAGCGCCGGTGGCGTCGGCAGTGCCGCCAGTGCCGGTGGCGTCGCCCGGGTCGTGGGTGCCGGTGGGGGTGTTGGCGAGGTTCTTGGCGACGTTCGGGCTGAGACCCTCGGGCCAGGAGACGAGTTTCTCCAGGACCCAGTAGATCCCGGAGATGATGATCACTGCCAGGGTCGCGTGCAGGAGCAGCGCCATCCCGATACCGGCGATGACCGCTGTCCGCCAGAAGCGCCGCCACAGGACCGACAGAACCGCCGGCACCGCGACCGCGGCCGCCGCGCCGGCCAGCAGCTCCACCCACCATGAACGGTCGCCCATCCAGGGCAGCACGTTCCAGACGTCGAACAGGTCCAACGTCGCTAGGCCGCCGAGCGCTACCACGGCGACGACCGAGAAGACGATCAGGAACCGCCACCACCCGCGGTGCCGCCGGGAGGCCCACACCGTACCCAGCTCGGCCCCCGTCCAGATCAGCCAGCGCCGGATCCTCGGCGTGCCGAGCTCCCGCATGGCGTCCCGCAGGATCCGGTCGGCCTCCTCGCGGCTGACCTGGGGGCCGAGATGCGTCGGGGCCTCGCCCGGGATGAGCACCAGGCCGTCGTGCAACAGCACCGCGGGCAGATGTGAGCCCAGCCCTGGCACCAGCCAGGCGAAGATCGTGGGAATCGAGGCCAGGTCGGTCAGGAACGTCTCCGGGTCGGCGGGCACGACGAACGGCTCGTCATACTTCGGGTCCCAGTAGCCGAACCGGCGGATGACCTGGAACTCCTTCCCGGCCCGCCGCAGCACCAGCACCATCTCGCCGCCGGTCTCCGCGTCGAAGAACCCCACCCGCCCGGCCACCGGACCTCCCCCTGACGAACCGGATACAGCCTTTCAGGCTCCCTCTCGATCGTTTCACGCCCGGCGGCCGGTATCAGGCCGGATCCGGCAGGTGGGAGCCCCGCGCGCGTGCGGCGGGGACTGCGGCGGGGACGTTGCCAGGTGGCGCGCTACCCGGCGGCGTTCCCGCCGCGTCGGTCGCACCCGTCGCGTCCCAGCGGGTGACCCACGCCGTCAACGTCTCCCGAGCGGCCGGGTGGGCGACGTGGCGGATGATGCTGTGGGCCTGCTGCTGGTGGGTCTCGCCCCACAGGCTGGCGACGCCGTGTTCGCTGACGACATAGCTGTGCTGGAAGCTCGTCGTCGGCTCGGAGAGCGCCGGCACGACGGTCGACGTGCCGGACTTGGCGTGCCAGCTCGGCAGCGCGATGATCGCGTGGCCGTCCCTGGCGTGCAGCGCGCCGGCGACGAAGTCGGACTGGCCACCGAGGCCGGAGTAGATCCGCCCCCGCACGTAGGAGGCGTTCGCCTGCGCGCGCAGGTCGACCTGCAGCGCTGTGTTGATCGACGTCATCGCGGGCCGCTGGGCGATCGTGGCCGGATCGTTGACGGTCTCGGTGCGCAGCAGCCGCACGCGGGGATTCCGGTCGACCCAGGCGTAGAGCTCCGCGGAGCCGAACAGGAAGCTGGTGACGAGCGTGGCGTGGGTGTCCAGGGCGCCGGCCCGGCTGAGGGCGAGCACGCCGTCGGAGAACGTCTCGGTCCAGATCCGCAGATCGCGCCGGCCAGCCAGCGCCGCGAGCGTCGCGTCCGGCACGGCGCCGATGCCAAGCTGCAAAGTGGCGCCGTCGGGCACCAGCCCCGCCACCCGCTCGCCGATCGCCGCCCGCACCGCATCCGCGTCGGACGCTGTTCCAAGCGCCGCGGCGGACGGGCTCGCGAGCGGGACGTCCACTTCGAAGGCGAGGTCCACCGCGTCGACGCTCAGCTCGCCGTCGCCGTACGTGTACGGCATCAGCCGGTTCATCTGAGCGATGACAAGCCCGCCGGAGGCGCGCGCCGCCTCGACCGCCGCCGGCAGGATGTTGACCTCCGTCCCCAGAGACACCGTGCCGTCCACCGGAACGCTGGTGTGCAGCACGACCACGTCCGGACGGTGCGTGGTCGACAGGAGCCGCGGGACGAGGCTCAGCCGGCAGGGGAGGTACTCCAGCGAAGGCTGGGTGCGCATCCCCGGGCCGACGAACGGCGTCACGCAAGTCACCCCGGCCCGCACCGGCAGGTCACGCTGCGCGTTGATCGCGAACAGCCGGTACGTCTCGACCACCTCGTCGACCACCCGCAGCGCGGCCACCGGCGTCGCGAAGTTCCCCGACGCCACCACGAGCGGCACGGCCCTGGCCGCCCCCTCGGACCGTTTCCCCAGGTGCTGCGCGACGAGCCCACCGAGTTTCGCCACTGGCACGATCCGCATGCCCGCATCCTCCCAGCGGAGCATCGACTCCCGCGCCGAGTGTGCGCACTGGCCAGGCGGGGGAGACGCGCCCGCCGCACAGCCCCACCGCGCCGAACCTGGTGGCGTATTCCTGCGACTTGGTCAGCCAGTCGCCGCAGAGACCGAAACTGGGTGGCCAATGGATTGGCTCGATTGTCCGAATTAGCGGAGATCAGTTGGTGCCATAGGGGTCGCGGAGCGGCTGGGCGATGATCGCCGCGCGGACGGTGCGTTCGGCGTGCGCGGCGGGCCCGGCGGCGAGGTAACGCTGGGTGCGGCCGTGGCCGGCCTCCTCGATCAAGCCGGCGGCCTTGAGGCCCTGCAGGTCGCGGATCGCCTGGTCGCGGGTCAGCCCCTCGTCGCGCATGTAGGTCGCCCGGCGCGCGCCCTCCGCGCGGGTCGCGGCGTAGAGGGCGGCGACCGCGCGTTCTGAGACGCCGGTTGACGCGACCTGGTCCGTGAGTGACCGCCAGACCTCGGCCGCGATGTCGAGGCGGCGCTGGACCAGTTGGGCCTGCAGGTGGTGGGCGCGCAGGCAGAAGCGCAGCCAGCTGTGCGCGTCCCGCTCGGGCTGGAAGCTCCCGCCCTGCGCCTCACCGAGCGCGGCGTAGTACATCGCGGTGTTGTGGGGTGACGATCCCAGCCACTCCTCGATGCTGGAGAACTCCGGCGCGAGAATCAGCTGTCGGGCGAGCACCAGCGTGTGCAGACAACGAGCCATCCGGCCGTTGCCGTCACGCCATGGGTGGATGCTGACGAGGTTCAGATGGGCCATCGCGGCCCGGACGAAGGCCGGTGCATCCAGGTCGCCGCTCTGGAGCCACTGGCACAGCTCGTCCATGAGCTCCGCCACCTGCTTTGCGTCCGGCCCGGTGTAGACCGGCGGGTTGTCCGGCGCGCCGGACACCCAGATCGGCCCCAGCCTGTACCGCCCAGGCGACCGGTCAAGGTCGCCGCGAAGCATCATGAAGTGCAGCGTCGACAACAGCATCGGGTGGAACGCGAACACCTCGAACCGGGCGGCTTGGAGCACGTAGGTCAATGCGTCCGCATAGCCGGTGACCGCGGCGCGGGTCTGCGCGTCATGCGCCGTCGGCATCTCCTCGCCCGCGGCGACCGCCTCCGCGTCCGTCACGTCGACGGTGTAGCCCTCGATCGTGTTCGAACCCCTGATCGCCCCCGCGATCAGGCTGCGCCGCAGCTGGCCCAGCCATCGGCGCGGCTCGGCGACCTGATGGCGCAGCTCGCCGCGGAACTGCTCGAGCTCGGCCAGCACCCGCTCGTCGATTCGGGTGAGCGTCGGCGTCCGAAACAGCATGCGACGATGCTACGCGCTTCGTAGCATCGAAGCGCGATGGCGGGTGACCCGGCTGGTGTCGGCTGGCTACGCCGACCTGCGGCCGTGGAAGGTGCGGCGCAGGTCGCCGACCCACGCCTCGGGGTTCTCCCAGGGGATGAAGTGGCCGCCGCGGTCGTGGGCGGTGACGTTGACGTGGTTGAACCAGTCGGCCTGCGGGCCGGTCTTGAACGCACGGACGCGCTCGTCGCCGGTGTCGATGCCGGGCGGGTTCTCGTAGGCGACGAAGGTGAGGCCGACCGGGGCCCGCACGACCGGGGTGCGGTCGTGAGACGGGGTCCAGGGGTAGCGGTTGGCGTTGGCGTAGTAGCGCATCGACGTGGCGACGGAGTTGTTCGCCCAGTAGATCGTGGCGTGGGTGAGCAGGTCGTCCTTGGTGAAGACGGACTCGAGGTCGCCGCCGTTGTCGCTCCAGGCGTTCCAGCGTTCCAGCAGCCAGGCGAGCAGCCCGGCGGGTGAGTCGCTCAGGCCGTGGGCGAGGGTGGCGCCGTCGAGCATGTGCACGGCGAGGTGGGACGCGGAGCGGTGGTCCATCTGGATGATCCGGGCACGGACGTCGGCGGGCTGGTCGTCGGTGAGGGGCCGGTTTCGGGCGAGGTCCCAGGCCCGGGGCCCGGTGAAGAAGTCGAGTGGCAGCCCGGAGCCGATCTTCGATGTAAACGTGGTCAGCCCGCGCGCCCGCCACGACAGCCGCGCCCGTTCACGCGTCGCGGTCGAAGATCGCCAGGACTGTACCCGGAGCCGAACTGTGAGCCGCTACAGGTTCGGATCCGGGTACAGTCCCGCTGATCAGTCCCGCGAGGTGGTGATGCTCCGGGCGGTCATCACCCGCGGCGGCACTAGGCCGTGCCGCCGACGGGGTCCGTCGGGCCGTCGCCGCTGTAGCCGATGATCTCGGCGCTTTCCCCGGCGGGATTGCGGGCCGTGACAGTGACCTTGAGGAACGGGTCGCGGCCGGAGGCGTTGTTCCGCAGGAAGCTGGTGCCCGTCACCGGGTAGGTGCTTACGGAGACCGTGTTGTTCGCGTAGATGTAGACCCGGACGACGTAGTCGATCTTCACGTCCGGGCCGCCTGTCTCGGCCGGAGCGGACCAGCTGATCAGGATCTGCCCGGTGGGGTCGCTCGCCGTCGGCGGCAGCTTCTTCAGAGTGATGCCGCGCGGCACCGAGGGCGCGACGCAGCCGACGAGCGTGCCGGTGGCCGCGGCCGACGTGCCCCCCGCGTTGACGGCACGCGCGCTGACGGTCGTCTTCGCGCAGCCAGCTACGGGAATGGTGACCGTGCCCGGAGCCGACAGCGACTTGCTGCCGCCCGGGTCGGCGGCGACGACGTAGCTTGTCGCGGCCCCGCCCTCGGCCGGCGCGGTGACCGTCACCTCGACGCCGCCGGACACCGCGCGAGTCTTCAGTCCCGGCACGCCGGGCACCGGTGGCGCCGGGGTGTTCCCGTCGCCCTGGGGGGCGACGCTCGTGCCGGAGCCGGCGGGTACGCCATCGGCGGGCTGTCCGGTGGTGACCGGGCCTGCCGGCTGGCTCGCGCCGCCGGCCGGTGCCGTGCCGCCGCCGGTCCCGCCCACGCCGGCTGTCGTCCGCGTGTCGGCTTGGCGCTGCCCGGGCTGCGCGGAGGCTGGCGCGCCCGAGAGGGTGACCACCGGCACCCCGGCCGGATCGACTCCTGCCTTCTGTGCTGCGCCAGGCGACGTTTCCACCGCCGCGCCGCCGTCGGCGGTCTCGCCTCCGCTGGACGTCAGATAGGCGCTCTCACCGTTGTCGCGCAGGGCGAGCGGGACGGTGACGCCGGCGAGCGCCACCAGCACGACGAGCGCGACGAGTGCTGGTACCGGCACCGGCATCCGTCGGCGCCTCGGCCGGTCGGAGCCGGCGAGCACGACGTCACGGTGCGGGCCACCCGGGCCGGCGACCGACGGGGAAGGGGATGCCGGAGCGAGAACCGTCTTGCCGTCCGGCTGATCGGTGACCAGCTCCAGCCCGGACAGGTCGCCCGCGGCCTCCTCGCTCGGCATCGCCTTGCTCGGCATCGCCTTGCTCGGCGCCAGCTTGCTCGGCGTCGGCGCCTCGGCGCCGGGACGGGCCCCGCCCACCAAGACGGGCTCCCGGACGGGGCTCACCGCCTTGGTGGCGACGCGGCGCGTCTGGGCGGAGCTCGGGTCCGTGGACGCGGACGAGGCGACCACGAGGGTCGCGGCATCGGTGACGACGCTGGTCACGGCATCGGTGACGAGGTCGTCAGAGGCGGCGTCCACGATCGCCGTGACCGCCGTACCGTCGGACTGCATCTCGCTCATGGTGCTCCCCGTGCGACCAGGCCGCTGGCTCTCGCGCGGAGCGGCCCGCGTGCGCCGCGTCCACCGGCGCTGGCAGACGTATTAGTGCGAACGAAGAATGTGACGTCCGGCGGGTGTCGGGCAGCGGGGCCGTGGTTCCCGTCGAGGTCGTGTTCGTCGTACCGCGCCCTGTGTACTCCCTGTGTAGCAGTACTCCCTGTGTAGCACGGAACGACGCGAAACGGGCGCCGCTCGAATCGATCTCTATTTCGCCAGCAACACCGAAACAACGTTCCGAGAAGTCTCCCGCTATCGATGGCCGCCCGGTTGTCGGGTGGAGAACGGCCGCTGGGCGACCATGAGGTGATCAAGAGGCTGGCTGGTCGCGGCCGCTGGGTAGGATGGTCGGCCGCGGGGTCTTCCGCGACGCCGCGGGCGGCCGGCCGGCAAGCCCTGGTCAACTCAACGGCGGGGGCAACCCTCGACGAACGGCGGATATGAAGACCTACGCGGACATCGCGGCGCTTACCGTACCAGGCCGGCGGCGGCTGCTGGCCCGGCTGCGGGCGGTCGAGCCGGCCGTCGCGGACGTGGCCGCGGAGTACGTCCACTTCGTGGACCTCGCGCCCGAGGGCGCGGGCGGGCTGACGGCGCAGGACGAGGCGCGGCTGCCGGGGCTGCTGACCTACGGGGAGCCGTTCGACGGCGACCGGGCCGGTGCCGCGCGGACGCTGGTCGTGCTGCCGCGGCTCGGGACGATCTCGCCGTGGTCGTCGAAGGCGTCCGACATCGCCGCCGCGGCGGGCCTCGACACGGTCCGCCGGATCGAGCGGGGGACCGTCTACTACCTCTACGGCACCGGCCCGTTCGACGCGGCCGCCCTCGCGCCGCTGCTACACGACCGGATGACCGAGATCGTCGCCGGCTCCGTCGAGGCCGCGGGTGCGCTGTTCGCCGCCGGGCAGCCCCGGCCGCATGCTGAGGTCGACCTGCTCGGCGGCGGTCCCGGCGCGCTCGAGGAGGCGAACCGGTCGCTCGGCCTCGCGCTCGCCCCGGCGGACGTGGCCTACCTCGCCGAGCAGTACGGCGGGCTCGGCCGTAACCCGACCGACGTCGAGCTGATGATGTTCGCCCAGGTCAACAGCGAGCACTGCCGGCACAAGGTCTTCAACGCCAGCTGGGTGATCGACGGCGAGCCGCGCGAGCGCAGCCTCTTCGGAATGATTAAGAACACGCACGAGAAGTCCGGCGAGAACGTGCTGTCGGCGTACTCCGACAACGCCGCCGTGCTGCGCGGCCCGGTCGCCTCCTGGTTCTTCCCCGACCCCGCGACCCACGAGTACCGGCGGCACGACGAGCCCGCCCATGTCCTCGTGAAGGTCGAGACCCACAACCACCCCACCGCGATCGCGCCCGGCCCCGGCTCCGCCACCGGCGTCGGCGGCGAGATCCGCGACGAGGGCGCCACCGGCCGCGGCGCCACCCCGAAGATGGGCCTGGCCGGCTACACGGTCTCGAACCTGCGGATCCCCGGCGACGACCAGTCGCCCTGGGAGAGCCCGGAGCGCCGCCCCGGCCGCATCTCTTCCCCGCTGGAGATCATGACCGAGGCTCCGCTCGGGGCCGCGGGCTACAACAACGAGTTCGGCCGGCCGAACCTCGTCGGCTACTTCCGGGCCTACGAGACCGACGGCGGCCCGGGCGGCGGCCGCTGGGGCTACCACAAGCCGATCATGATTGCGGGCGGCGTCGGCAATGTCCGCGAGGCGCTGGTGTACAAGGACCAGCTCGAGCCTGGCGACCTGGTGGTCGTCCTCGGCGGCCCGGCGATGCTCATCGGCCTCGGCGGCGGCGCCGCGTCCAGCATGCAGACCGGCGCCGGCGACGAGGACCTCGACTTCGCCTCCGTGCAGCGTGGCAACGCCGAGATGCAGCGCCGGGCCCAGGAGGTCATCAACGCCTGCTGGGCACTCGGCGAGGCGAACCCGATCGTCTCCATCCACGACGTCGGCGCCGGCGGCTGGTCGAACGCGCTGCCCGAGCTGGTGCACGACGCGGGCCGCGGCGCCGTCTTCGAGCTGCGCGACCTGCCGAACGCCGACACGGGCATGTCGAGCCTGGAGATCTGGTGCAACGAGGCGCAGGAGCGCTACGTGCTCGGTATCGCCGCCACGAGCCTGCCCGCCTTCCGCGCGCTGTGCGAGCGTGAGCGCTGCCTGTTCGCCGTCGCCGGCACGGTGACCGCCGAGCAGCGGCTCGTCGTGCGCGACCGGCTGTTCGACGCCGCACCCGTCGACGTCCCGATGTCGCTGCTGTTCGGCGAGGCCTCCCGGCAGACGCGCACCGCCCAGAGCCTCCTCGTCGCCGCCACCCCCTTCGACGAGACCGGCATCGTGCTCGACGACGCCGTCGACCGGGTCCTGCGCGTCCCCGCCGTCGGGAGCAAGAAGTTCCTCATCACGATCGGCGACCGGACCGTCGGCGGCCACACCGTGCGCGACCAGCTGGTCGGCCCGTGGCAGGTACCGGTCAGCGACGTCGCCGTCACCGCGTCCGCCTACGGCAGCCGCACCGGCGAGGCCCTCGCGATGGGCGAGCGCACGCCGCTGGCGACGGTCAGCGCGCCGGCGGCGGCGCGGATGGCGGTCGGCGAGGCCGTCACGAACCTGGCCGCCGCCGCCGTCGCCGAGCTGTCCGCGGTGGCGCTGTCGGCCAACTGGATGGCGGCCGTGGCGGTCGACGACCAGCAGGCGGCGCTGTTCGACGCGGTCCAGGCGCTGGGGGAGGAGTTCTGCCCGGCGCTCGGCGTGCCGATCCCGGTCGGCAAGGACTCGACGAGCATGCGCACCGTCTGGTCCGACGGTGACGGGCCGGCGGCGGTCACCTCGCCGGTGTCGCTGATCGCCACGGCGGCGGCGCCGGTCGCCGACGTCTCCCGGGTGCTCACGCCGCAGCTCGCGCACGACGAGGCCAGCTCGCTGGTGCTCGTGGACCTGTCCGGCGGCCAGGCCCGCCTCGGTGGCTCGGCGCTCGCTCAGGCCTACGGCCGCGCCGGGACCGCCGCCGTCGTCCCGGACGCGGACGCGGCGCGGCTTCGGGCCTTCTTCGCGGCCACCCGCCCGCTGGTCCTCGACCCGGCTGTTCTCGCCTACCACGACCGCTCCGACGGCGGCCTGCTCGCGACCCTGGCCGAGATGGCGTTCGCGGGCCGCGCCGGCATCGACGTGGACCTGACTGCGCTGCCAGGGACGCTGCTCGGCAAGCTGTTCGGCGAGGAGCTGGGCGCCGTCCTGCAGGTCACCGACGCGGCGGTCGACCGCGTGGTGGCAGCCCTGGCCGCGGCCGTCGGCGCCGGGAACGTGCACGTGCTCGGGAAGCCGACCCGTCGCCAGCGCGTCGTCGTGCGCGACGGCGACACCGTCGTCCTCGACCGCTCCCGCGCCGACCTGGAACGGACCTGGGCGACGACGAGCTACCTGGTCCAGCGCCTGCGCGACAACCCGGACACCGCCGACGCGGAGTTCGACGCGATCCTGGCCGACGACGACCCGGGGATCTGCGAGCGGTTCACCTTCACCCTCGCCCGGCAGGCGTACCCGACCCGGCCCCGGGCCGCGGTGCTGCGCGACGAGGGGGTCAACGGCCAGGTCGAGATGGCCGCGGCGTTCGACGCCGCCGGCTTCGACGCGGTCGACGTCCACATGACCGACCTGTTGGCCGGGCGGGCGGCCCTGGACGGCTTCTCGGTGCTCGCCGCCTGTGGCGGCTTCTCCTACGGCGACGTGCTCGGCGCCGGCGCCGGCTGGGCGAAGTCGATCCTCGCGCACGCGGAGCTCGCCGCCGCCTTCCGGGCCTTCTTCCACCGGCCGGACACGCTGACGCTGGGCATCTGCAACGGCTGCCAGCTGGTCGCCGGCCTCGGCTCGCTCATCCCCGGGGCGACGGGCTGGCCGGCGCTGCTGCCGAACGTCTCCGAGCGGTTCGAGGCCAGGGTGTCGAGCGTGTCCATCGAGGACTCGCCGTCGGTGCTGCTCGCCGGCATGGCGGGCTCGGTGCTCGCCGTCCCGGTCGCGCACGCCGAGGGCCGGATGGAGTTCGGCCCGCGCGGCCCCGGCGCGGTCGCTGCCCGCTACGTGGACAACAACGGCAAGCCGACGCAGGAGTATCCGGCGAACCCGAACGGCACCGCGGGCGCCGTCGCGGCCGTCACGTCCGACGACGGCCGGGTGACGCTGATGATGCCGCATCCGGAGCGTGCCTTCCTCACTCAGCAGCGCTCCTGGCTGTCGGTAGACGCAGGCGCCGCGGGCGGCGACGGCGAGTACGGCCCGTGGCTGCGTCTTTTCCAGAACGCCCGCTCCTGGCTCGCCTGACCCGCGTCCGCCGGGGCAGGCCGGGGCAGCCAGGTCAGCCGGGGCGCCAGTGGGCGGCGAGCTCCGTGCGGTTGGCGTAGCCGAGCTTGCCGAGGATCGAGCGGACGTGGCTTTCGACGGTGCGTTCGGAGAGCACCAGCTGGCCCGCGATCTCGCGGTTGGACAGCGCCGCCGCGACGAGCGTGGCCACCTCATGCTCGCGGGCGGTCAGCGGGTCGCGCGCGCGACGGGCGGCGTCGAGCTCGGCGAGCAGCCGGTCCGCGCGGGCAAGCGGCCCGGGCATGCCCAGGCGGCGGGCTTCGGCCGCCGCCTCGGCCGCGAGCGCTCTGGCCTCGGCGGCGCCGCCCACGCCGCCGTCCATGCCGTCCATGCCGCCCGCGCCGCCCACGATGTCCGCGGCCCCGCCGGAGCGCCCCGCGCCCCCAGCGCGGGCGCTGTCGGCTCGGCGGCGCAGCACGTCGCCGAGGGCGAGCCGGTTCCAGACCACGTGCGGCCGGGCGCCTATCGCCAGGTCGACTTCGATCGCGGCGCGCAGCGCCGTCTCGGCGGCCGCGAGCTCGCCCGCGCAGGCGAGCGCCCGGCCGTAGTGGCCCTGGCCGCACCCGCTGAAGAAGACGGTGGCGACGCCGAGCGCGCCGGGGTGGGCAGCCCAGGGCCGCAGGTGCGCTGCCAGCGTCGCGCCGGCCTCGGCGTCGCCGAACGCCTCGACCAGGTGGATGAGCTGGATCAGGACCCCGCCCCACCGGGCGTCGACGACCGGCCGGTCGAGCATGCGGCGCAGCCGTTCGTAGCCGCCGCGGGCCTCGTCGAGCCGGCCGGCGAGCAGGCTGGTGTTCGCGCTGAACGTGTCGAGCAGCGGGTTGCGCGGCGCGGCCTGCTGCACCGTCCAGTAGTCGTCCGGAAGCTCGGCCAGGTCCCAGCGCAACATGGCCAGGTGCTGGCGGAAGGCATAGCTGAGCCCGACGCCCTGCACGTCACCGGAACGCGTGGCGATCCGTTGGGCGGCGAGGTCCGCCTCCCGGGCGGCGGTGAACCGGCCCTCCAGCTCCGCTCGGGCTGCCACGGCGCGCAGCTGGTGCCAGCGCACGAGCGGAAGCTGGCAGCGCTCGGCGAGCGCGCTGGCTGCGGCCATCGCGTCGTCGACGGCGTCGAGGCGGCCCAGCTGGTAGGCCGCGCGGATCCGCCACTGCTGCCCGAGGGCAGCCGCCAGCGGCTGGTTGAGCCGGTCGGCGTGCAGCGCGACGACGTCGGCCAGGCGCAGCCGTTCCTCGGAGTCATCCGGGCCGACGAGCGTCATCTCCCGGGCGCGGGCGGCGTCGAGCAGCGTCTGACCGTCGCCGGCCTGCTCGGCCAGGGCCAGTGCCTCGTCGCTGTGCTCGCGGGCCTGGGCCACGGCCCCGGTGTTGCCGACGACGGTCGCCAGCTGTGACAGGAGCTGGGAGCGGACGAGCAGGGGCTGGTCACTGGCCAGCGCCATGCGGCACAGCCGGGTGATGACCTCGACGGCTTCGGGGAAGGTGACCCAGCGCGGCAGCAGGGCGGCCGCCGCGACCAGGTCCGGCCGGCCGGACCGCGTGGCCGCGGCGGCGACCTCGTCGCACAGTCGCAGTGCCTCGCCCAGCTGGCCGGCGTCGTAGCGTGCCCTGGCCAGTGCGAGCGTCATCTGCGCAAACGTCGCGTCGTGGGCGCCCGCGCGCGTGGCCAGGTACTCCTCGGCGGCGGCCGCGTCCAGCGGAGCGAGCCCCAACCGCAGGACGGTGTCCAGGCGGGCGAGGATGTCCAAAGTCTCGTCGGGCGAGGTGGGGGCCATCCCCGCCGACTGCGACGTGCGCAGCGTCGCCATCAGCAGCAGCCGGCTGTCGCGGATCCCGCCCGCCACCTGGCGCACCAGCTCGACGGTGTGCGCGTCCGCCCAGTGCAGGTCCTCGAGCACGATCACCGCCGGCGTGGCCGTCGCCGTGGCCAGCACCTTGTCCGCGACCGCGGCCAGCGCCGCGAACCGGGCGGCCGCCGTGTCCGGCGCCGAGGCCGTACAGGTCCGCGCCACGTCGTCGAGCAGCGCGGCGATTCCGTCCAGGCCGCCGAGCCCGGCGGTCGGCGGGGTGGTGCGGGCAAGCGAGGTCAGCGCCTGCCGCCACGGCCACAACGGCGGCGCCGTCCGTCCGGTCAGGCAGTAGCCCCGCCCGACGGGAACGCGGTCGCCACCCGGGCCGGCCGGGGGTGGTCCGGCGCGCAGCGCCTCCTCGACCAGACGAGTCTTCCCGATTCCCGTCGGGCCGGTCACCAGGACGACGCCGCCCTGGCCGCGCGCCGCCGCCGACGTGACGGTGCGCAGCAGCGCCATCTCCTCCCGCCGGCCGACGAAGGGCCGGACCAGATCGTCCACGCCTCCAGCATGGCCCCTGATCGTCCACGCGGGTGGCCGGCTGGTATGCGGGTCCGGCTACCGGCGTCCACCTGGCGTCGCTCGGCACCGGCCGCCGACCCGTATCCCGCCCGGCGCGCCGCGCTATCGGGCGTCGACGGCGTCCAGGCCGATGGTGTCCACGCCGACGGTGCCCGGGCTTACCGGGTTCGGACGGCGGCCGGCGCGGCCGGCGCGGCTGGCGCGGCTGGCGGTGTTTCGCCAGGCGATGGCGACGGCCGCCGCCGCAGCCGCCGCTCCGAGCACGAACGGCGCACGTGCTCCCGCCGTCGCCGCCAGGCCCGCGGCCACCGGACCACCGATGGAGGTGCCGCCGAGCAGGACGAGTGCGAACAGCGACATGACCCGCCCCATCATCGCGGGTTCGGCGGTCTGCAGAATGGCGATCACGGACGTGAGCAGGAACGACCACGCGGTGCCGACGCCGGCCAGGCCGATGAGCGCGATCGGCACGGTGGGAGCCGTCGCGGTCACGGTCATCGCGGCCGCCATGGCCAGGTTCGCGCGTGCGAGGGTGCGCCGGCCGGGCATGCCCCGGGCCGCCGCGGCGAGCGTGCCGGCGAGGCTGCCGGCGGTCACCGCCGTGATGGCGGTGCCGATGAGGGACGCGTGTCCGTCGAAGTCCGCGCGGATGAGGATCGGCACGGCGACCTGGAAGGTGAAGGCGAAGGTCGCGACCAGGGCCAGGGCGAACAGCGGCGTCCGCAGGTGTGGCGTGTGCCAGACGTAGCGGAACCCGTCGCGGATCTGCCGCGGCGCCCGGGCGAGCCGGGGCGAGGGCCCGACCCGGATCGTGGCGAGCAGGGCGGCGTCGGCCAGGAACGAGGCGGCGTTCAGCGCGAACGTGGCCGTGACGCCGACGTGGGCCAGCGCCAGCGCGCCGAGTCCCGACCCGGCCGTCATGCCGGCCAGCATGACGGTGCCGCTCTGCGCCGCCGCGCGCGGCGCGTCGGCCGGTGGCACGAGCATCGGCACCAGGGCTCGCCGGGCCGGCGTGTCCAGCGCGTTGACCACACCCCAGGCGGCGCTGAGCAGACAGACGACGGGCAGTGTCAGGGCGCCGGCCAGCGACGCGCCGGCGTAGGCCAGCGCCACCAGGCCGAGCCCGGCCTCGGCGGCCATCAGCAGCTGGCGGCGGTCGTGGCGGTCGGCGACCGCGCCGAACCACGGCCCGAGCAGCAGGCTGGGCAGGAACTGCAGCGCGACCACCCAGCCCATGGCGGCCGGCGCGAGGTCCACCACCACCCAGGCGAGCGCAACGACCTGCGCCCAGGAGCAGGGCACCGACACCAGCTGGCCGAGCAGGTAACGCCGGAACGCGGGCGAGCGCGGCGGGAGCAGCGCGGACGGCCAGGCCATCCGAGCGCGCGCCGCAATCCCAGGGCGCCCTGCCAACGGAGCGTGCTTTGCCATCAGAGGGTGCAGAGGACTGCGACGGCGAGGGCGACGCCGAAGACGTAGGTGCCGATCGCGGACACGAGACGCAGCGGCGTCATGTGCCCGATTCCTTTGCTGGTCAGCATGTTGTAGGCGTGCAGTACGCGCACGGCGGTCGCGCCGATGATCAGCGGGACGGCCACGGCGGCCGAGCCGCGGGCGCCCACGAGCAGGAACAGCACGATCAGGGTCGGTACGTACTCGGTCTGGTTGCCGTGCGACCGGACCGCGATGAAGAGCGGGTCCGACGGGTCCCTGGGCTGCTGCGAGCCGCCGGCCTTCGCCGTCGCGCCGCGCAGGCGGGAGACGTTGAACCCGAGGACGAACACCATCGCGCTCAGGATCGCCGTGCAGATGATGGCGGTGGTCATGCGATTCCCCTTTGCTCATGCGTGCCCAGCACGCTGTCGACGAGGTCCGCGCAGAGGCTCCAGCCGAGCAGGATGTCGGCCTTGCGCAGCGCGCCCACGCTGGTCACGTTCACCTCGATGAGGTGTGGTCCGATCACGTCCAGACCGGCGAGCCGGATGCCGTGCCGCCGCAGGTCCGGCTCGAGCCGGGCGCAGATCTCGCGGTCGCGGCTGGTGACCGGCGCCTGCGCGGCCGGGTCGCCGATCCGGAAGTCGCCGGGTGCCTGGTAGCGGTAGACCGCGCCGACCGGTTCCCCCGCCACCATGAAGATCCGTTTGTTGCCGGCCGAGACCTCGGGGAGGAACCGCTGCGCGATGACGGCCCGACGGCCGTCGTGCGTGGACGTCTCCAGCAGCGACGCGAGATTGGGGTCCTGGCTGTGCAGGCGCAGGACGCCGCGGCCGCCGAAGCCGTCCACCGGCTTGACCACGACGGCGTCGTGCTCGGCCAGGAACGACCGGATGGCGTCCGGGTCCGCGGTGACGATCGTCGGCGGGATGAGGTCCGGGTAGTGCAGCGGCAGGATGTGCTCGGCGCAGGCCCGCAGCCCGCGCGGGTCGTTGACCATGACCGTCTCGGCCGGGTCGACGAGGTCCAGGACTAGCGTCGCGGTCAGGTACGTCTTGTCGAGCGGCGGCTCGGTGCGCATGAACACGGCGGTCATCTCGTCGAGCCAGACATGCCGCGGCTCGCCGGTCTCGTACCAGGTGCTCGCGACCGCCCGGGGGCGACCGTAGCGTCGCGGCGACGGCGGCGGTGGCGACGACGCGGCGAGCCGGAGGCGGCGGGCCAGCGCTCGTGCCCGGCCGTGGACGGCCTCGAGCAGGTGCGCTTCGGTGACCCACACCTGGAGGTCCCGGTTCTGCGCCGCGCGCATGAGGCCGATGCTGGTGTCGGTAGCGGCGTTGAGGGATTCGAGCGGATCGGTGATGAACACGACGCTCATGGCATCGTCTCGCCGGTTGTCCTCAGGTCCATGCGATCACCTTGGTGATATCTCGGGCCCTCGACCTCAGTGCGAGTACGCAGTCGAGCACTGAATCCGGCCCGAGGCGGCGGCCAGGCTCGGGGCGGCGGCCAGGGCGGAGTCGCCAGGGCGGCACCGCCAGCACCGTCGGCGGTGCGCGTGACTGGTGGATATGTTCACCCGTCCCGAGAATGTTGTCCGTGGACGATGTGGCTGTTGTTAGCTATAAGCAGGTCATGGCGAAGCGTCGCTTCCGCAGGGGGAGGTCGGCCTGATGCAGTGCCCCGCGCCGTCGTTCATGAAGCCGTCGTTGATGACGTCCTTGTTGACGACGCCGTCCCGCGTTGGAGCCCGGCCGTGACGGCCGTGACGACCGCCCAGGTCGCTCCTCGGACGCCTGCCTCCGCCACCCGCCGGCCGCGCTGGATCCGCTCGGCCGGCTACGACCTGGCCCTGGCGGCGCTGTGGGTGCCGTTCGCGCTCGCCGCGTGGGGCGTTTCCGGTAACGAGCCGGCGGTGCGCTGGCTGGTCGCGGCGACGCTGACGTTCTCGGTGATGCACCAGCCGTTGACGCTCCTGCTGGTCTACGGCGACCGTCGGCAGTTCGCCGCCCGCCGGACGGTGTTCGTCGTCAGCCCGTTCGTCCTGGCCGGGCTCGTGGTGCTCGGGCTCTACCTCAGCCTCGCGCTGCTCGCGGTCGTCGCCGCCACGTGGAACGCGGTGCACACGCTGCAGCAGAGATATGGGCTGACGAGAATCTACGGTCGCAAGGCCGGCGACAGCCACGGCAACCTGGAGCGCATGCTGCTCTACGGTGCCTTGACGACCGCGGTCCTGGCCGCTGCCGCCGCCGAGGGCACCGCGGACAAGGTCGCCGCCGCCGGCCTGGGCGGGGCCAACCGGCGCGCCCTCGACCTGCTCACCGACGCGGCACCGGTCGCCCGTGTGCTGCTGCCGATCGCGGGCGCCTTCGCGCTGGTCGCTCTCGTTCGCTGGGTGCTCGCCGAGCGTCGCAACGCCACCGCCAATCCGGCGAAGTGGATCTATGTCGGCTCCACCCTCGCGCTGATCGTGGTGATCGCCGTCAACCCGCTGGTCGGTTTCGTGGCCTACGTCGGCGCGCACGCCGCCGAGTACTTCCTGATCGTCCACCACCACCTGGAGGGCCGCTACCGGCCCGCGGCCAAGCTCGGCGCACCCACCCAGGACCTCGCTGACCTGCGTACCGGTCCGGTTTCGACGGTCGTGCGCTCCCGGGCCGGCAGGACGGGCTTCCTCGCGTGCTACCTGGCCGGCATCGGCGCCGTCGTCGCCGGCCTGGCCGCCGTCGGCTACCCGTACTTCACGCTGTTCGTGCTCATCGCCGGTGGCCTGCATCTGTTCTACGACGGCCTGATCTGGAAGCTGCGCCGTCCCGAGGTCGGCCGCGGCTTCGGCCTGCCCGGCGGCTCGCCCGCCGTCGGCGGTGCGTCTGCTGTCGGTGGTGCGTCAGCGGCGGCGGCTGAGGCGCCGCCGCCCTAATGGCCCCCTGCCGGTCGTTCCGGGTTCGTGTTGGCGAGGCCGAGGCGGTCTATGACCGTCTGGGCGATGACCGTCGGCGCCGGACCGATGTTCACCGTGAGTGCGTGCTCGTCCGGCCCGGGCACCTCGAGGGCCGCGAACTGCGAGTCGAGCAGTCCGGCCGGCATGAAATGGCCGTACCGGTCGGCCAGCCGGGCGGTGACGACCTCGCGGGACCCCCGCAGATACACGAAGACCTCCTGCCCTTCGGCCGCGCAGGCGGCCAGGTCGGCGTCGGCGGCCAGCCCCGATCCCGCGACCGCGTCGCCGCGCAGCGCGTCGCGGTAGCAACGGCGCAGCGCGGAGCAGGTGACGACGCCCGGCTCGCCGACGTCCATGCGCTCGTGGATCCAGGACCGGACCGTCGCGAGCCACGGCCACCGGTCGGCGTCGGTCAGCGGCTGCCCGGCCGCCATCTTCTCGATGTTCTCCGGCGGGTGCATGTCGTCACCCTCCGCGAGCGGCCAACCGAGGTCGGCGGCGAGCAGCCCGGCGACGGTCGACTTGCCGCAGCCTGAGACCCCCATCAGCACGACGACCGGGAACCGCGACCTCGTGGTCATGACGCCTCCGAACATGCCTGCGACCGGCCGGTCCGCCGCCGCGAGCGCTGTGACGAGTCCAGGCGTGCCCGGTGTGCGGTGGCCTTCACCGCGGTGGCCTTCACCGCGACGACCAGCAGCGCGACGACCAG
>Ga0068859_100000536_pt1 | contig 37574 bp, 38 predicted proteins | sample KBSSwiS22_FD_66585 | JGI IMG/M metagenome (GOLD analysis project Ga0068859, IMG submission 66585) | Switchgrass rhizosphere microbial communities from Kellogg Biological Station, Michigan, USA - KBS Switchgrass S2-2 | ecosystem: Host-associated > Plants > Roots > Rhizosphere > Soil ... | reverse complement strand
TTTTGGCAACGGTTAAAAGCCCGTTATCGCTGCCATAAACTTTCCATGCAATATCTATAGCAGTTACTAATTCGTTACTGGTATAATCTTTATCTTTCAATGCGTCATTCAATGGAAAAAATGTTCCATCAGTATTGGTTTGTTGTAACCCTGCCAGCAATGCTTTTTGCAAAATGCGGTTACGTTGCTCAAATATTTTTAATTCCGGTCTTGCATGATCTAATGCGTTAGCAAAAAGATAATAAGGAAGAATGGCATATCGTACATAATAAGGCCCCTCAGTATAATACCCATCAGGAGAAAACAAACCATTCATTTGCGCAATAAATCCTGATCGTCCATTTTTTTCTGAACCGTATAAAGCCATATCCACATACTCTTTATTATTGGTGGCTATGCCCACAATGCCCACGCCTGCACATGCCCACACGCCATGATTGTGTATGAGGTTAAACCAGTTTTTCAAATCCTTTGTAAAAAAATCCACTTCTGGTTTAAAAGCACCATCTTCAATTGTTTTTCTTTCTGCGGGAGTAAAAGAATTATACACCAGGTCGTAGGCCATTCCCGTGTACACGAGCCAGTTAGCATCATTCAAAGCCTGCCAGAAAAGATGACCGGGAGAACTGCTGGTTGCCTGCGGGTGTTTGGGTAAAGTTGGATTAAGCTTTGCGTATTTTAAAAGTATATTCTTTACCAGTGTGGCATATTTTACATCTCCTGTAATATTATAAAGTATGCCGCTGTTGAACATTAGCGTATAATTGGCTTTATGCTTCTCATGTGTGTATCCGCCGGCAGGATCTTTTGGTACAGGCACATCTACATCTTTGTTCAACCATTCATCTACCTGTGATTTTATTTCGTTGTATGATTGCGTAAGTAAAGGATATTTTTGTATACCAGTTTTTAATTCAGCAGCTTCTGCCTTGGTAAAAAAGGTGATGGGATGTTGTGCAACGCACAGCAAGGGCAGTAATAGTAAGGATAGTATTTTTAGCAATCGTAACATCGGTCTCAGTTCACTTTTATAATAAAACTGTTCACATTTTTAAAGATAAACAAGGGGAAAATTGCCTGTCCTTTCTCATGCGGCAGCTTTGTCAATGTAATATTAAGCTCATTTCTGTAAGCCACTTTGGGATTACCATTTTTAAAATCTCTATATTTTACTTCATTTACTTAGACGTTTATCAACAAAAACAAGCTGCAGATTAACAAAGCTAAAATTTTAGGACCGGGAACGCTACCGGGAACGCTACCGGGAATCCCGTATATTTCTTTGCTGTAGATTTACATAAACATTGCTGTATGAATAAGCCTGCCACCATTAAAGACATTGCGAGGATGCTTAAAATATCCACGTCTACCGTGTCCAGGGCATTGCGTGATGCAACAGATGTAAGCAAAGAAACAAAGAATGCAGTTAAAGCATTATCGGAAGAATTAAATTATCAACCCAATAAATTCGCATTAAGCCTTCAGCAAAAACAAACACATACCATTGGCGTAATTGTACCCAACCTCGATTATGTACTGGCAACAATGGTAAAAGGCATTGATGAAGTGGCGCTTGAGGCAGGTTACACCGTTATGGTATGCCAAAGCAATGAATCTTTTGGAAGAGAAATTGTAAATACAAGAAGATTGCTGGAAAGTTTGGTGGATGGTTTTATCATCTCTGTATCCAGCGAAACAAAAGTATTCGATCATTTTAAAAAGATACAGGAAAAGAACATACCGATGGTGATGTTCGATCGCCTGATCACTGATCTTAACATACCCAGCGTGCGGTTAGACAATAAAGATGGCGGTGTACAGGCAACAGAACACTTGCTGGAACAGGGTTACAGGCGTATCGCCATTTTAGCCGGCCCCAAAAATTTAGGCATCAGCAATGAAAGGCTTGATGGTTATTTAGCTGCGCTGAAAAAATATAAAATAAAAGTTGATCCCGATCTTATCATTCATTGTGATTTTAACCAGGACTATGCTTACATCGCCACAAAAGAATTACTGAGCATGAAAAAAAGACCTGATGCTATTTTTACCATCAGCGACCGCATGGCCATTGGTGCAATGCTGGCTATTAAAGAAAAAGGATTGAAGATGCCGAATGATATCGGCCTTGTTGGTTTTAATAACGAACCCATTACAAGTTTGGTAACTCCGGGTATCAGCAGTGTTGATCAGCCCGCATTTGAATTAGGAAAGATGGCTGCGAAACTTTTTATAGAGACCATGCACAACAATGATGATATGAGCCATGTGGAAGAAGTGCTGAAACCCAAATTGCATGTGAGGGAATCTTCATTAAGAAACACATCTCGTAACGGAAAATCAAAATAATAATTATGTTAAGATTGCTTCTATTGAATTGTTGCCTGTTATTCCTTGCAGTAACCAATGCAACTACCATTACCGTAAAAAATATTGCTGAGCTTAAGAAAGCCAACAGTGAAGCTAAGCCCGGCGATATCATCGTATTGCAAAATGGCGAATGGAAAGATGTGACCATCGCATTAGACTGCAACGGTACTAAAGATCAACCCATTATTTTTAAAGCACAGACTGCAGGAAAAGTAATGATCACCGGCCATTCGCAACTCAAATTAGGCGGCAATTACATTATGGTAGATGAATTTTATTTTACCAATGGTTATGCCGGAAGTGATGCCGTTATTGATTTCAGGATCAATAGTAAACAACTGGCTAATAATTGCAGAATTACCAATACTGTGATCGATGATTTTAATAATCCAAAAAGGATGGAAGAAAATTATTGGGTTTCATTCTCCGGAAAAAATAACCGTATTGATCATTGCACTTTTCTCAATAAAAAAAATATGGGTGTGCTCATGGCAGTAGTGCTTGATGATGACAGGAGCAGGGAAAATTTTCATTCAATAGACCACAATTATTTCGGCACACGTTTGCCACTGGCCTCTAATTCCGGGGAAATAATTCGCATAGGTATTTCGCAGCATTGCGAATTCAATTCCAACACACAGGTAGTAGATAATTTTTTTGAACATTGTGATGGAGAAACAGAAATTATCTCTGTTAAATCGTGCAGCAATGTAGTACGCAACAATGTATTTAAAGAGTGCCAGGGCGGTGTGGTGTTGCGGCATGGTAATTATAATACTGTAGAGAATAATCTTTTCTTTGGCAATGGTAAAGAAGGCACCGGTGGTGTTCGTGTAATTAATAAAGGACAATGGGTGGTGAATAATTTATTTTACAAATGCCGTGGTGTTGGTTTTCGTTCTCCATTATCGCTGATGAACGGAGTACCTAACTCGCCTGCATTCCGTTATGTTGCAGTAACTGAAGCAGTAATTGCCAATAACAGTTTTTTCAATTGCACGCCTTTTAGTTTGTGTGAGGGAAGTGATAGTGAAAGAACAGTAGCGCCGGCCAATGTGATCTTTACAAAAAATATTTTTTATACTGATAAGGATAAAGTGATCTATAATAAGTATGATGATATCAGTAAAATAAATTTCAGTGAGAATGTAGTGAGTAAATCTGTTACACAGACACTAGCTAACGGGTTTGTAAGATCTCCCATACAAATTTCAAAATCAGCCACTGCTGAAATACCAACGGCTGCAGCACTTTCAAAAAAAATCAATGATTCATTAGTTGCTTTAAGTAAAGGAAGACTGGCAGGAAGTTTTGCTGCTGCACCCGGTCTTTCTGATGAGAAAGCGATCAGGAATATTGAAACTGCTAACAAGAAAAATTCAGGTGCAGCATGGTTTGAACAACCGACTATGAAAATAACACTGGAAGCGGTAGAGATCAACTGCAGCGATGCCGCAAGTTTAACAGCTGCATTGAATGCACCAGGTAATAGCCCCATCCGTATTCATCTTACAGGAACAGATTACCAATTGGATCAACCATTAACTGTTGCCGGAAATGTTACAATTACATCGGATAAGAAACCAGTAAAAATAATTACACCCAATGAGTTGATCACTTATTTTTTAGAGATCAAAGGCGGCAGCAGGTTAGTTATTGCTGATACCAAATTTGATTTGGCCTCATTTCATGGAAAGGATCTTATTGTTGCAGACCTTAATGGTAGCAGTAACCACAGCAATCTTTCAATTACCGGTAGTTCGTTCACCAATATGAATGGCGATCTGTTCAATTCAACCAAATCAACAGTGTTTGATAGTATCATTGTAAAGAACAATGCTTTCAACAGCAATACAGGTACGCTTTTCAACTTTAATAATGAAACAGACAAAAAAGGGTATTACACAGTTGAACAATTAAAGATCATCAACAATACTTTTTCCGGAAACAAAGGTCAGTTGTTAGGCATGATACGTAGCGGTAATGATGAGAGTACCATGGGGCCTTTATTATTGTTTAAAAATAACAGTGTAACTAATTGCAACAGTGAGGAACCACTCATAAAATTGTATGGCACACAACTTTCTTTTATTGAATCCAACAGGTTTATGGCCTGCAATGCAAAAGGCATACTTATTCATTATGAAGATGTGGTTCGTGCAGTGCATACCATCAATAATAACTTGATTACCCAATCAGGTAAAATCGAAAAGAACAAATACGTAACAGCAAAAAAATAATCACGTTCAATAAAAGTAACAAAGAATTATTCAAAACATTAAAACTGGTAGTATGAAATTTAAAGGAAAAACAGCCATCGTAACAGGTGGTGCAAGAGATATCGGAAGAGCAGTATCTCTTAAACTGGCAGCAGAAGGTGCAAACGTAGTAGTGAATTATCTCAGCAACGAAACACACGCCAATGAAACATTGAAAATGATAACAGACGCTGGCGGCAATGCCATCATTGCAAAAGCTGATGTTACAAAAAATGCAGACGTAATAACTATGGTTGCAGCTGCGCAAAAAGCATTTGGCAATGAAGTACACATTTTAGTAAATGTAGCTGGCGGGTTGGTAGCAAGAAAATTACTGGCAGATATGGATGAAGATTTCTGGGATCACGTGATGATGCTGAATGTAAAATCTGCTTTTTTAATGACAAAGCATGTAGCGCCGTTAATGCCCGTAGGCTCGGCTATTGTAAATTTTTCTTCGCAGGCAGGCCGTGATGGTGGAGGCTTTGGCGCATCTGCATATGCAACAGGCAAAGGTGCCGTAGCAACATTTACAAGAGCGATGGCAAAAGAATTGGGACCAAAAGGCATTCGTGTAAATGCAGTTGATCCGGGAATGATTGCAACCGCATTTCATGATACATTTACAAAACCGGAAGTGAGAACAAATGTTGCCAATGCAACTCCACTGAGAAGAGAGGGGCAAGCTAAAGAAGTTGCCGACCTGGTAAGTTATCTTGCCAGTGATGAAAGTAGTTTCATCACCGGTGTAAATATTGATATTAATGGTGGTACTTATTTTTCATAACGCCCTCAACCTTGGCTCATCTGAATGTCAGCCTGAGTTTGTCGAAGGCGGGCTAAAGCCTAATGCTGCTTCTCTCACAAAAATTGTCACTTTGATGATTTGAAGAGAGGCAACCCAATTACAGGCTATGGCATTTGTTTCCAACCCGCCTTCGACAAGCTCAGGCTTGACAGCTCACGAATACAACGAAAATTTAAAATGACTTACTATACATGCTTATTGCTTTTGCAGCAATCCATCCTGTTGTCCATGCATTTTGAAAATTAAATCCCCCGGTAATACCATCTACATTGATTACTTCCCCTGCAAAAAATAAACCCGGTATCTTTTTACTTTGCATCGTGTTAAAATCAATAGCATCCAGTTGAATGCCACCTGCTGTTACAAACTCTTCTTTAAAAGTGGTTTTACCTTTTACATCAAACTCCTGTGCACATAAATTTTTGATCAGCTTATTTTGTTTGATTGCAGGGAGGTCTGACCAACGTAAGTCTGCTGCAACTTCAGACTGCTGCAGTAAATATTCCCACAAGCGGCCGGGTAATGCAAAAGGATTGCGGTTAATGATTTTTTGTGCAGCTAAATCAAAACGAAGTTGCTGCATTTTTTCTCTTAAAGTATTTTCGTTGAATTCAGGTATCCAGTTCACTAAAATTTTAAATGTGTAATTCCTGGCCTGCAATTCTCTTGCTCCCCATGCAGAAAGTTTGAGTATGGCTGGTCCACTCATTCCCCAATGTGTAATTAGTAACGGCCCTTGCTCCGCCAGTTTTGAACCCATTATTTTTACCGCAGCATTTTCAACACTGATACCCATTAAAGATGTGATGACATTACCGGGCATATTAAATGTAAACAAAGAAGGTACTGGTTCTTCGATTTCATATGCTTCATCTTTCAGCCATTCAAACTGGCTCATTTTCGGGTAGCCGCCACTGGCAATACAAATAAAATCAGCCTGCAGAATTCTGTCGCCCGAAATTTTAATTGTAAATGCCGGTTGATTATTTGCATGCTGCGGTTCATCAACTATCCATTGTTTTACTTCTGCATTCATTAATATCTTTACACCATACCTATTGGCTTCTTTAATAAGACAATCAATTATGGTTTGCGAAGTATTGGTTACCGGAAACATTCTTCCATCGGCTTCTGTTTTTAATTCCACGCCTCTTTCTTTAAACCAGGCAATAGTATCTGTTGTAAAAAAATGATGGAATATCTTTTTTAAGAATGCCGCACCACGTGGATATTTCTTTATCATCTCTGCAATGCTAAAGCAGGCATGTGTTACATTACAGCGGCCACCACCACTCACTTTTACTTTGCTTAATAGTTTATTGCTTTTTTCAACAATAGTTACTTCAAGGCCGGGGCTCATTCTTGCTGCATTAATGGCACAAAAGAATCCCGCTGCTCCTCCTCCAATAACTACCAGGTGTTTTTTATTCATCAGCCTATTTTGTATCTTGACAATTAAAAATACAACTAAACCATAAACTATAAGATGGCAAACTCAATTACTAAAAAAGAGTTGAAAAAGATGCCGGTAGTTCCTTATGAAAAAATAAGGGACGAATTAAAGACCGGCAACATTTTTTTCAGCAGTGGTAGTTATGCATTTTCTGGTATTATACAGCGGCTTACCAAAAGCACATGGAGCCATGTGGCCGTGATCTATAAAGATGAAGAGCTGGGCAGGGTTTTGGTTTTAGAAGCAGAACCAAGTGTTGGTATCAGGTTGATTCCTCTATCAAAATATTTACATAATTACCATGGGAAAAAGCGACCTTATAAAGGGCAGATAGCCATAGCTAAACTAAATTTTGACATGGAGAAAGAGCATTTAAACGATGGTATTTGCTTTGGGCTGGATGAACTTACAAGGCCGTATGATAATTATGAAATTGTGCGTATCATGATCCGTATATTATTTCGTATTAGTAAGAGAGAAAGAAACAGGAATTATATCTGCAGTGAACTGGTGAGGGATATATATGCAAAAGCCGGCATAATTATGCGGTATAAAGATACTTATATAAGTCCTGAGAATATCTGGACCGATCAAAGGGTGGAAATGAAATACAGGATATTGTGAATCGTGAGTGGTGAGTCGTGAGTGGTGAGACGTGAATCGTGAATTAGAGCCGGAGAGTATTATACTCACGTCTCACTACTGACATCTCACGTTCAATAATCTGAACAAAGATTTGGGTTTGCTCTTTCTGCCGCTTCAATTTCTTTGAAAGAAGATAAGATATCAGCTTTACCTCTTTGAATGCAAATGTTATGTTCGTAATGCGCCGCAGGTTTACCATCTTCTGTTCTTATCGTCCAGCCATCTTTATCGTGGTATACATTTTTTGTGCCCAGGTTTATCATTGGCTCAATAGCAATTGTCATTCCTTCTTTTAATTTAGCGCCAGTGCCACGTTTACCATAGTTGGGTATTTGCGGTTCTTCATGCAGTTTTCTTCCCAGGCCATGCCCCACCAGTTCTCTTACCACTCCATAGCCATGTTCCCGCTCGGTATATTGTTGTATGGCATAAGCAATATCACCCACACGGTTGCCGTGTATCGCTTTTTCTATTCCCTTGTACAAAGATTCTTTTGTAACCCGTAATAATTGTTTTACTTCATCACTGATGACACCTACCGCAAACGTGTATGCGCTATCTCCATGAAAACCATTTTTAAAAACACCTACATCAACAGAAACAATATCACCATCTTTTAAAGCATCTTTTGTAGGAAATCCATGCACCACTGCATCGTTAACTGACATGCAACAAGCATAAGGAAAATTCTGGTAGCCTTTAAATGATGGTGTGGCCTTATTCTCCAGTATAAATTTTTCTGCAAACTGGTCCAGTTCAAAAGTAGAGATACCAGGTTTTATTATTTTAGCGACTTCTGCCAATGTTTTACTCACCAGCAAACTGCTTTCTCTCATCAGTTCAATTTCCGCTTTCGATTTATAATGGATCATTTTTTTTATTTTAAAACAAACCCCGACAGTTTTTGTCGGGGCTTAAGTATTTTTTAAGTCCCCAAAAAAAGGGGAAAGTATAAGTTACATTGTAGTTGCAGCTTGTCTGCCCTGTATTCTTCCACTGCTCATCAAACCATCGTATTGACGCATCAGTAATTGTGTTTCTATTTGCTGTAAGGTATCTAAAATAACACCCACCATGATCAATAAAGAAGTGCCACCAAAGAAGGTAGAGAAACTTGGTTGCATACCAACAAATGCTACCTGGCAAATACCTGGTAAGATACCTACCAACGCTAATAAAACAGCACCTGGTAAAGTGATCCTGTCCATTATGGTACCAATATAATCTGCAGTTGGTTGTCCTGGTTTTACACCCGGAATAAAACCGTTATTACGTTTTAACTCATCCGCCATTTGCTTAGGGTTAAAAATTAAGGCGGTATATAAGAATGTAAATGCAATTACAGCAACCGAATAAATGACCATGTACCAGATATTGGTATGATCGTTAAGGAAACTTGATTGAGTGGTTTTACTACCTAAACCTGTAATGAACGCAATTAAAAATAGTATTGCCTGTGCAAAAATGATCGGCATTACACCTGATGCATTTACTTTTAATGGTAAAAAATTTCTTGCACCACCAAACTGGCGGTTACCAACAATTTGTTTGGCATAATTAACAGGAACTCTTCTTGTACCTTGTATCAGCATGATCAATCCCATAATTACTGCAATCAGGAATACGATCTCAATTAACATGATCAATAATCCACCAGCACCTCTTGTTGTTCTTGCTGCCCACTCCTGTATAATTGCCTGTGGCAACCTTCCAAGAATACCGATCATGATAATGATAGAAGTACCATTACCTAAACCCTTATCCGTAATTTTTTCGCCCAACCACATTACAAACAATGTACCTACGGTAAGAATGATCACGGTTGAAAATTTAAAGAAATCGGCACCGTATGAAGGAATAATTGCAGATCCGTATTGCGTGGTTAAGAAGCTGATATAAGCGATTGCCTGGAAAGCAGTAACACCAACGGTAAGATAACGTGTCCATTGGTTGATCTTCTTTCTTCCGCTCTCACCTTCTTTTTGAATTTTTGCAATTTGAGGAACCAGTATCGTCATCAGCTGCATAAAAATAGATGCAGAGATATATGGCATGATACCTAACGCAAAAATAGAAGCCCTGTTAAAGGAACCTCCCACAAATGTATCCAGTAAGCCTAACAGGCCACTTGATGTTTTTGAATTACTTTTCATCAGGTCACCTAAAGTATTGGGATTGATACCAGGCAATACAATATGTGTACCTACTATATAAATGAATATGAGCAACAACGTAAAAGTGATCTTGCTACGCAATTCCTCAATGCTCCAGATATTCTTAAGTGTTTTTATAAACTTCTTCACAGATTTAGAACGATTTAAATGTTTTGCACTAAACTAAAAATGACCCCGACAGGCGGGGTCTGCAAATATCGTGAAATTATTTAACTATCTCAACAGTTCCTCCGGCAGCTTCAATAGCAGTTTTTGCTTTTTCGCTTACCGCATTTACTTTAAAAGTAAATTTCCCCTTCAACTCACCATTACCTAAAACCTTTACACTATCAAACTGGCTGATTAACCCGTTGATATATAAGTTCTGCAAATTAAATTCTGTGATACCGTATTTTTCAGAAAGATGGTCGATCTGGCCAAGATTCAATACTTTATATTCGATACGGTTGTTATTTTTAAAACCACGTTTTGGAATACGGCGCTGAATTGGCATCTGGCCACCTTCATGAGCCATTTTACTTTTGTAACCAGCACGGCTTTGTCCGCCTTTATTACCTTTTGTAGAGGTTCCGCCTTTACCGCTTGCTTCACCACGGCCAATTCTTTTCTCTTTGTGTGTAGCCCCTTTTGCAGGCTTAAGTGTGTGTAGTTTCATTTTATGTTGATTTTGTACTTACGGGGAATCACCCCTCGCTTTAGTAATTAATAATTGAATGATTTATAATTGATAATGTTTTCGGGTTGATGCTTAAATTATTTCTCGAACAGAATAATTATCCATTACCGCATTATCAAGTATCCATTTATGCTAATTCTTCCACTTTTACCAGGTGGCTAACTTTAGTAACCATACCTAATATTTGCGGAGTTGCTTCAACTTCAACGGAAGCATTCATCTTTTTAAGGCCTAAAGCTACCATTGTTCTTTTCTGGCGCTCCGACCTGTCGATTACACTTTTAACTTGTGTTACTTTTATCTTTTTCATAACTGAATCAGTTGTCAGTTGCCGGTTGTCAGTTGTCATTTATTGACCATTGACTATTGACTATTGACTATTTTTTATCCGTTAAATACTTTCTTTAAAGACACGTTACGTGTTTTTGCAACTGCAATTGGCTCTCTTAAAGTAGCTAATGCTTTAAATGTTGCTTTAACCACGTTATGAGGATTGGCTGAACCAAGATTCTTTGCAAGCACGTCAGTAATACCAGCAGCTTCTAAAACAGCTCTCATACTACCTCCTGCAATTACACCAGTACCATGAGCAGCAGGCTTAATATAAACTTTTGCCGCACCTTCTTTGCTCAGCTGATCGTGAGGTATAGTACCATGTGACAACGGAACCCTTATTAAATTCTTTTTTGCATCTTCAATGCCTTTTGTAATTGCTTCCTGCACTTCTTTGGCTTTTCCCAGTCCATGACCAACAACACCTGCCTCATTACCTACAACTACTAAAGCCGAAAAACTAAAAGCACGTCCGCCTTTGGTTGTTTTAACAACACGGTTGATAGCAACCACTTTGTCTTTTAACTCCAGGTCACCTGCCTTTACTTTGTTTAAAATTAAATTTGCCATTTATATCGATTTACGATTTTTATTGAATACTATAATTTAAAATGCCGGAACAGTTTTACATATCCGAAATCGGCAATCTGAAATCTAAAATTGTAACCCGCCTTCTCTTGCGCCTTCAGCAACTGCTTTTACACGGCCATGATAGATATAACCACCACGATCAAATACTACTGTTGTAATACCTAATTCTTTTGCTTTTGAAGCAATGGCGGCACCTACTAATTTACCTTTTTCTATTTTAGGCGCTTTTTGTGCGGCGATATCTTTCTGCCTTGATGAAGCAGCGGCTAATGTTACACCATTGTTGTCATCAATTAATTGAGCATAAATATCTGCATTGCTTCTAAAAACGCTTAACCTTGGTTTTGCTGCAGCACCGCTTATCTTTTTACGGATGCGGTATTTAATTTTTACTCTTGCGCTACCTTTTGAGTTCATGATCTTTTATTTTTATTCCCTGATACTGCCAGGGATGATTTATATACTTGCTTTACTGTTACATTGGTAAATTGCTAAATAACAATTCAACAATTTAACCATTCAACTATTTACCTGCTGACTTACCTGCTTTTCTCCTCAACACTTCACCGGCAAATTTAACACCCTTACCTTTATATGGTTCTGGCTTACGTAAGCTTCTGATCTTTGCACAAACCTGGCCAATCAATTGTTTGTCGATACTTTCAAAATTGATCATCGGGTTTTGTCCTTTCTCTTGTGATGTGGTAACTTTTAATTCTTTAGGAATTTCGAAAATAATATTGTGAGAATATCCTAAAGCAAGATCTAAAAGGTTTCCCTGGTTAGATGCTTTATAACCCACACCCACTAACTCCAGTTTCTTTGTATATCCTTCTGTAACACCCAATACCATGTTGCTGATCAAAGAACGATACAAACCATGCATAGCACGGTGGCGGATCTGTTCAGTAGGGCGCAGAATATCTACGCTACCATCTTTCACTTCAATCTTGATATCGCTGTCAACAGTTTGCTTTAATTCACCTTTTGGCCCTTTTACAGTTACAATGTTGTCCTTGCTAACTGCTACGGTTACACCACTTGGAATTACTACTGGTTTTTTACCTATACGAGACATGTTATTTTATTTTTTCTTCTGACCGGTCAGCCTGCTATAGGTCCGGCTTAATGTATCAGAAAATGTTTATTAATTTAAGATCTTTCCTTAAACTGGTTTAGCAGTTCAGGCTTTAGTAAATGTTGCACAATACTTCACCGCCAACATTCTGCGCTTTCGCTTCTTTATCAGTCATTACACCTTTAGAAGTAGAAACAATTGCAACACCTAAACCATTCTTCACACGCTTAAATTCACCTGGTTTTGCGTAGGTACGTAAACCCGGGCGGCTAACTCTTTCTAAGCTTTGTATTACAGGTAATTTAGTAGCTGCATCATATTTCAATGCAATCTTGATAACACCTTGTTTTTTATCTTCTTCAAACTTGTACTTTAAAATGTATCCTTTGTCGTACAATATTTCAGTAATACGCTTCTTTAAATTGCTTGCAGGTATTTCTACAATACGGTGGTTCGCCATTTGTGCGTTGCGTATTCTTGTTAAATAATCTGCTATAGGATCAGTAACCATTGTTATTTTAGTTAATTGATTAAATAAATTTTTTCAATGCGATATCCGTAGTCCCCTTCAGGGGATTTAGGGGTTTACCAGCTTGCTTTTGTAACACCCGGAATCTTTCCCTGCAATGCCATATCACGAAACTGGTTCCTGGAAATACCAAAGTGCCTCATATACCCTCTTGGCCTTCCGGTTAACTGGCAACGGTTTCTTAAACGAACCGGTGATGCATTTTTAGGTAATAAATCCAAAGCTGAATAATCGCCGGCTGCTTTTAAAGCTGTTCTTTTTTCAGCAAATTTGGCAACCAATGCTTCACGCTTTCTTTGCCTGGCTTCAATTGATTTTTTTGCCATGTGTTACTATTATTTTTTAATATTTTTAAAAGGCATACCCAACTCTTTCAACAATTCATATGCTTCTTCGTTTGTTTGGGCAGTGGTTACGAAAGTGATATCTAAACCGGTAATCTTATTTACTTTATCGATATCAATTTCAGGAAAGATGATCTGCTCAGTAACACCTAAAGTGTAGTTACCGCGGCCATCAAATGATTTATCATTGATACCTTTAAAGTCGCGTACACGTGGTAGTGATACAGAAACCAGCCTGTCTAAGAATTCATACATTTTAACTCCACGCAGCGTAACCCTTGCACCAATTGGCATGTTCTTACGCAATTTGAAGTTTGAAATGTCTTTTTTAGACATTGTGGCTACTGCCTTTTGACCAGTGATGTTGCTTAACTCATCGATAGCAATATCAATTAGTTTTTTATCAGTTACTGCGCCATTAACACCACGATTCAAACAAATCTTGGTAAGTTTAGGAGCCTGCATTACAGTTTTATAACTGAATTTTTTCATTAAAGCAGGTACAACTTCTTTAGTGTACTTATCTGCTAACCTTGGAGTGTTAGATGTTGTGCTCATTATTTGATTACCTCCCCTGATTTTTTAGAAATTCTAACTAATTTTCCTGTTTCACGGCTGCGTTTAATTTTAGTTGGCGCACCGGCTTTTGCATCCCAAAGCATCACGTTACTGATAGCAATAGGCGCTTCTTTTTTTATAATACCACCTTTAGTATTCTGAGAGGTTGGCTTGGTATGCTTGGTGATGATGTTTACACCTTCTACCAATACACGTCCTTTCTCTAAAATAATTTCCAACACTTTACGTGGCTTCTTCAAATCCTTATCTTCTCCAGTGATCACTACTACTGAATCGCCTTTTTTAATGTTGTACTTTGGTTTAAATCTTGTGCTCATTTTTATTTAGCTTTTAGCTATCTGCTTTTGGCTTTTAGCTTGTTTCTTTAATTATACTCTTACAATACTTCTGGTGCCAATGAAATAATTTTCATGTAACCTTTATCACGTAATTCACGAGCCACTGGTCCAAAAATACGTGTACCTCTTGGTTCGTCAGAAGCATTCAGTAACACTACTGCGTTATCATCAAAACGGATATAAGAACCGTCTTTACGACGCAGTTTGTTAGTTGTTCTTACAATAACAGCTTTGCTAACTGTTCCTTTTTTAATACCACCTGCAGGCATTGCATCCTTAACAGTCACAACTATTTTGTCACCAATTTTTGCATAGTCCTGTCCGCTGTTTCCCAACACACGGATACACAACACTTCTTTTGCACCGCTGTTATCTGCTACGTTTAGTCTGCTTTCTTGCTGTATCATCTTATTTCGATTTTAGATTTTAGATTGTAGATTTTCTTCAACCCAAAAAGTATTTTTTATTTTAGATTTTTGATTGCCGATTTTAGATTTCTTTCAACACAAACAGTATCCTGTTTTCCATAACCTGCGTTTCAGATAAATCTAAAATCGCAAATCTAAAATCCGAAATCACTATTTTACTTTTTCAACCACTTCCACCAGTCTCCAGCGCTTTGTTTTGCTTAACGGACGGCTTTCCATTATCTTAACTGTATCGCCAATGCTGCACTCATTCTTTTCATCATGAGCATGGAACTTTGTACTTTTCTTTACAAACTTTCCGTAAAGCGGATGCTTTACTTTTCTTTCAACATTAACAGTAATGGTCTTATCCATTTTATTGCTGGATACCACTCCTAATTTTGTTTTTCTTAAATTTCTTTCAGCCATTGTGCTACTTTTTATGGTTCAATTAAAAACCTAATTGTTGTTTTCTTAATGCGGTCTTCAGTCGTGCAACATCCCTTCTTAATAAACGGATGCTTTGCGGATTCTCCAGTGGAGAAATTGCATGAGCGAATGCAAGCTTTTTTAAACGCAATTCATCTTCCTGGATCTTTGCTTTTAAATCTGCTTCGCTTAATCCGCTAAGGCTTTTTACAAAATCAACTTTCTTCGCCATTGTATTATAATTTTCTATTTTCAGATTTGTTTAACCGGCTTATGCCTGGAAATCGTGACGCACTACAAATTTTGTAAGGATCGGTAGTTTTTGTGCGGCCAATGCAAAAGCTTCTTTTGCTGTTTGTTCGCTAACACCATCGCATTCAAAAATGATCCTGCCTGGTTGTACAATTGCAGCCCATCCTTCAGGGTTACCTTTACCTTTACCCATCCTCACTTCAGCAGGTTTTGCAGTAATTGGTTTGTCAGGGAAAATCCTTATCCAAACATTTCCTTCACGTTTCATATGACGGGTTAATGCCTGACGGGCACTTTCAATCTGACGGTTGGTTAACCAAACACTGTCAAGCGCTTTTAAACCAAATGTTCCAAAGGCTAAGGTTGCACCACGTTTAGTGTCGCCTTTCATTCTGCCTTTTTGCGTTTTCCTGTGCTTTGTTCTTTTTGGTGATAACATCTTGCTTCTATTTTAGATTTTAGATTTCAGATTTTTGATTTCCTTCAATCCAAATCAGTATTAAATTTTTATTATTCCCTGCGATTTCAATAAATCTGAAATCGCAAATCTCAAATCATAAATTGCTTCTTATCTTCTTCCGCCACCGCCGCCTGCGCCACCACGGTTTCCACCACCTCTTCTGTCTCCACCACCGCCACCTCTGCGGTCATCTCCACCTCTTCTGTCATCTCTGCGGTCAAATCCACCTTGTCTTTCGCCTGCACCACCTTCTTTACCACCACCTGCTACTACATTTGGATTTAAATCTCTCTTGCCTAAAACTTCACCTTTACATATCCAAACCTTCACACCTATTTTACCATACACTGTTAAAGCAAATACATTAGCGTAATCGATATCCATACGTAGTGTATGCAATGGCGTACGGCCTTGTTTAATTTCTTCGCTACGGGCAATTTCAGCACCACCTAAACGGCCACCTACTTTTACTTTAATACCTTCAGCACCCATTCTTAAGGCAGATGCTATAGACATTTTGATAGCTCTTTTGTAGTTGATACGATTTTCCAATTGACGGGCAATGGTATCAGCAACAATATTTGCATCAAGCTCCGGACGGCGTATTTCTAAAATGTTTATCTGTACATCGTCTTTGCTTACTAATTTTTTCAATTCTTCTTTGATCCTGTCAACTTCTCCACCACCTTTACCAATGATAATACCTGGCTTAGAAGTGTGGATAGTGATGATCAGTTTGTTAAGCGTACGCTCAATAACGATCTTTGCTATGCCACCCTTGTTGATACGGGCATTAAGGTAATTTCTGATCTTATGATCTTCAATCAGTTTTTTTGGATAATCCGTTTTGTTAGCATACCAGTTACTGTCCCAACCACGAATGATTCCTAACCTGGCACCAATTGGATTTGTTTTTTGACCCATATTACTTAGTTAAATCTTTTATTAATTTTTAGTTGCTTTAGTATCTACAATTACTGTTACGTGGTTGCTGCGTTTGCGAACCCTGTAACCACGGCCTTGCGGAGCAGGACGCATACGTTTGATAACTCTTGCAGCATCAACCATGATTGTTTTTACAACCAATCCATTTTCGTCGCCGCCTTCGTTTTTAGCTTTCCAGTTGCTGATGGCAGATACTACCAGTTTGCGTAAAGGAACTGCCGGATGCTTTGGATTGTGTTCCAAAACTGCTAATGCTTTTTCCACTTCCATACCACGGATCAAATCAGCCAGTAAACGCATTTTACGGGGCGATGTGGGGTAATTGTTCAATTTTGCTACTGCTTCCATTTTTATTAAGTTTCAAGTTCCGGGTTCCGGGTTCCGGGTTAGTGAAGTTCACATAACTCGTAACTCGTAACTCGTAACTTTTTTGTTATGCAATTTTCTTACTTGAGTGTCCTCTAAAGTTTCTTGTTGGTGCAAATTCACCTAATTTATGACCTACCATAAATTCAGTTACATAAACAGGAATGAATTTGTTTCCGTTATGCACTGCAAAAGTTTGGCCTACAAAATCAGGAGTGATAGTACTTCTCCTGCTCCAGGTTTTGATAACACCTTTCTTTGATTTTCCTTCTATCATAGCAGCAACTTTAGCTTCAAGCTTTGCTTCTACATAAGGACCTTTTTTTAACGAACGAGCCATTTTGATTTTAGATTTGTGATTTTAGATTTATGATTTTGCAATCCTAAATTTTCAATCTTGTTTATTTGCTTTCCACTTTTTGGCGGAAAACCATTTTAACTATTTGCTTACTTGTTACTTAATTTTTTACCGTTCCTTCTCTGGATGATCATCTTATCTGATCCTTTTCCTCTTGTACGTGTAATCTCACCTTTAGCATATTTACCTTTACGGCTACGTGGGTGACCACCACTTGCTCTACCTTCACCACCACCCATCGGGTGATCTACCGGGTTCATCGCTACAGCTCTTGTTCTTGGACGGATACCTTTCCACCTGTTACGGCCGGCTTTACCCATACTTTCCAAGCTGTGATCGCTGTTGCTTACCACACCAACCGTTGCGTAACAGTTGATCAATACTTTTCTTAATTCACCACTTGGCATTTTTAAGATGGCGTATTTTTCTTCCTTGTTACTTAATTGTGCTGAAGTACCTGCGCTTCTTACCAAAATACCACCCTGGCCAGGTTGCATTTCGATATTGTGCACATTAGTACCTAAAGGCATATTTTTAAAGATCAATGCATTTCCTAATTCAGGAGCAACATCATCTCCGCTTAATACAGTTTGTCCAACCTGCAACCCTTGTGGTGCAATGATGTAACGCTTTTCACCATCAGCATAATTCAATAATGCGATGAAAGCAGTACGGTTTGGATCGTACTCAATAGTTTTAACTACTGCAGGGATATTTTTCTTATCTCTCTTGAAATCAATTACACGGTACATGGTTTTGTTACCACTTCCCATATAACGCATACTTCTTCTTCCCTGGGCATTACGACCTGCAGTGCTCTTTTGTTTTTCCAACAAAGATTTTTCTGGTACGTTGGTGGTAATTTCTTCGTAAGCATTACCAATTCTCCATCGTGTACCTGCTGTTGTTGGTTTGTATTTTCTAAGTGCCATTGTTAATTTTTTATTTTGTCAAAACTTTGCGGTGCTGACCACCATTCATTAATTATAATTAGATTCCGCTGCCGTAAAGGTCAATTGTTTCACCTTCTGCAACAGTTACTATTGCTTTCTTTTTAGAAGGCTTACGGCCAACTATAAATCCTGCTTTAGTATATTTTGCTTTAGCTTTTGATGGAACAACAATGGTATTAACCTGGCTTACCTGCACACCATAAAATTGTTCTACCGCTTTTTTAATTTCCAGCTTGTTAGCCTTTTTATCTACCACAAAAGAATAACGGTTTTGTTTTTCTGTTTGTTTGTTGGCCTTTTCAGATAAGATCGGCTTTATTAAAATGTCAGACGGGTTCATTGTCTAGTAATTTGTTGTTATTTAATTATGCTTCTGCTTCTTCAGCTGTAAATACTTTTGCTGCATTTTCAGTTAACACTAATACGTTAGCGTTGATGATATCGTAAGTGTTGATGTCCCTGATCAATGTACCATTTACATTAGCCACATTGCGAAGACTTAAATACAGGTTATCGCTGTTTTCTGGCATTACAAACAAAGATTTTTTTCCGGCAACACCAATGTTTTTCAACATAGTTGTAAACTGGCTTGTCTTTGGTGTTTGCATCTGCACATCTTCAATTACAACGATAGCATTATCTTTTGCTTTGTAAGAAAGTGCACTCATCTTAGCCAAAGTCTTTACTTTCTGATTCAATTTGATATCATACTTGTGTGGTTTTGGGCCAAAGATGGTACCACCACCTTTATACAATGGGTTACGCAGGTTACCTTTACGGGCACCACCAGTACCTTTTTGTTTGTGTAATTTTTTAGAAGAACCGTGTACTTCCATACGAGTTTTTACCTTGTGCGTACCCTGGCGTTGTGCGCCCTGGTATTGTTTTACAGCCAGGTAAATAACGTGGTCATTAGGTTCAATACCAAATATCTCTTCTGGTAATTCAACCGTTCTGCCGGTTTTCTTTCCTTCTATATTTAAAACGTCTACTTGCATTGTGCTATATTTATTCGCAAAAAAATTGCGAGTACATAATTATTTTTGAATTAAAACGATTGAACCGTTATGGCCCGGTACTGAACCACTAACCAGGATATAATTTTTCTCAGCGAAAATTTTCACCACTTTCAATCCTTTCATGGTAACCCTGTCCTGACCCATACGGCCACCCATGCGCATACCTTTAAATACACGGCTTGCATCAGATGAGTTACCGATTGAACCCGGCGCTCTCTGACGATCGTGCTGTCCGTGAGATTGCTCACCAACACCACTAAAACCGTGACGTTTAACCACACCCTGGAAACCTTTACCTTTTGTAGTACCCACTACTTCAATTTTATCACCTTCGGTAAAGATGTCAACAGTGATGGTTTCACCCACAGCTTTGTCTATTTCGCTATCGCGTATTTCCTGAACGAATTTTTTAGGAGATGTTTGGGCTTTGGCGAAGTGCCCTGTTTCTGACTTTAAGGAGTGCTTTTCTTTTTTGTCGCCGAATGCTATCTGGAGAGCATTATAGCCGTCTGTTTCAACGGTTTTCTTTTGCGTTACAACGCACGGACCAGCTTCAATAATAGTAACAGCAGTTTGCTTGCCTGTTGTATCGAAGATACTGGTCATGCCAATTTTCTTTCCAATAATACTTTTCATTGTATCTTGTTTTTATCCAGCGGTGCCACCAATTAAGGAGGTACTTGGATGTTCATACTTTTTTTCTTTTTAAGAACTTAGCTTCTGCTTTCTCCGCTACTTCGACTGTGCTCAGTATGACAGTGCGGAGAAGTTCATTAAGCTTTGATCTCAACATCAACACCACTTGGTAAGTCTAACTTACTTAAAGCATCTACCGTACGGCTGCTGCTGGTGTAAATGTCTAATAAACGTTTGTGTGTACACAGTTGAAATTGTTCACGTGCTTTCTTATTAACGTGAGGTGCTCTCAATACAGTGAAAATTTTCTTGTGTGTAGGTAAAGGAATAGGACCTGTAACTACTGCACCTGTACTGCGAACAGTTTTTACAATCTTTTCGGCTGATTTATCAACTAAGTTGTGGTCGTAAGACTGTAATTTGATTCTGATTCTCTGTGACATATGTAAAGAACTTTAAAATTTCCTTTTTTTAATTTGGAGTGCAAAGGTAAGGTGTTGATTTGATATGGCAAAAGGAAAGAGGAAAGTTTTTTACATTTTCTTTTACAATGTGGATAAATGGCTGCTTGCAGCTTTGCAAGAGGTTTGGCAAAATACTGCTATTATAATAATAATCAATCTTTTAGGTTAGTCTTTCTTATTCACGCTTCCGCCGCCGCTTTCACTTTTATTTACAGCGCCAGCGCCGCTGTAATTTACACTTCCTCCACCACTGGCTTCTGCTTTAAGGCTTACGCTTGCATATACATTTGTATGTGCACCACTGCTTGCGGTTGCATCTGTAGTTTCACTTAACAGGTCGGTAGAATTTACTCCTGCACCACCAGAAGCCTCTGCCCTGTATTTTTTTGTTTTGCCCGTGAGTTTTACAGTTGAGCCGCCACTTGCTTCTGCCTCTACTTCAGGTGCTTCCACTTCTGCTTCAATTTCTGCTCCACCGGAAGTATTAAAACTTAATTTGCCATTTCCTTTAACAACATCCAGCACTTTTACATTTGCCCCTCCGGAGGCGTTAATGCTATTTAAAACCGGCATGGTAATGTAAGCTTTTAAATGAGCATCATTGATACCATGGTTGTCTTCAATTCTTATGGTTAAAGTATTGTCAGATACTTCAGTTTTAATATGGCTCATAATATTATCATCAGCCTCTATCCTTACTTCTGCAGCCGGCCCAATTTTCACTTCCACCTCAAAACCGTTGCTTACATTAATACCTGTAAAATTGCCCTCCTGTCTTTTTTCGGTTACAATATTGCCGCTTCCGGTAGTAAAATGGCAGGAACTGAGGAGTATTACAAAAGCAGTGCAAATGATGGCTAAACGTTTCATGTGTATATATTTATTGTTTTTGGTTCCCGATGCATCGGGAGAATTCGCCCAAAACACTCATACCGATTAGTATGTCAATGCTGAGGGCTCATTTCATGGCCTAAATATTTTATAACAAATATAAAAATCAAAAATCTAAACCCTGCACCATTCTAACTAATTATTTACCTTCGCGGCAATATGACGGAAAAAATACTCATCCTCGATTTTGGCTCCCAATATACCCAGTTAATTGCCCGTACTGTAAGGGAAGCTAATGTGTTTTGCGAAATAGTACCTTATAATAAACCCATTGTTTATGAAGAAGGTTTGAAAGGAATTATCCTGGGCGGTTCGCCTTTTTCAGTGAATGAAGAAAAGGCGCTCATCGTAGATATCAAAGCTATGACGGAGAAACTACCGGTGCTGGGTATCTGCTATGGGGCACAGCTGACCGCAAAATTATTTGGTGGTCGTGTAGATAAAAGTGAGAAGAGGGAATACGGCCGTGCCATCTTTACAAAAGTGAAAGACGATATTTTTTTAGCCAATGTATCTGCTACCTCACAGGTATGGATGAGCCATAGCGATACCATAAAAGTATTGCCGGAAGGTTTTGAATTGCTGGGTACTACAGAAAGTATACCTGTTGCAGCATTTAAAAGTAATGGTACTACTGCTCACCCGCTTTATGGTTTACAATTTCATCCTGAAGTATACCATTCTTCCGAAGGAAAAATAATCATCAAAAACTTTTTAGTAAATATTTGCGGTTGCAAACAGGACTGGACACCCGAACATTTTATTACCGATACCGTTGCTGCATTAAAAAAACAAATCGGCAACAGGAAAGTTATCATGGCACTGAGTGGTGGTGTGGACAGCACCGTTGCTGCAACGCTTATTCATAAAGCCATTGGTGAAAACCTGTATGGTATTTTTGTTGATAATGGCGTATTGCGTAAAGATGAGTTTGAACAAGTACTAAAAACATACAATGAGATTGGATTGAATGTAAAAGGTATTGATGCTAAAGAACATTTTTATACCAAACTTGCCGGCAAAGTTGAACCGGAAGAAAAACGCAAAGTGATCGGTGGCAGTTTTATTGAAATATTTGACCAGGAATCTCATAAGATAGAAGGTGTTGAATTATTGGGACAGGGCACTATTTATCCTGATGTGATTGAATCACTTTCGGTACACGGTCCGTCTGCAACAATTAAAAGCCACCACAATGTTGGCGGCTTGCCAGATACTATGAAACTTGAACTGGTGGAACCACTTCGGTCATTATTTAAAGATGAAGTAAGGCGTGTGGGGCGTGAACTGGGTATTCCCGACCTGATGATCAATCGTCATCCATTTCCTGGCCCGGGTTTAGCTATCAGAATTTTAGGAGAAGTTACTGAAGAAAAGGTACGGTTATTGCAGGAGGCAGATGCGATATATATCAATGGCTTAAAAAAACATAATTTATATACAACCGTTTGGCAGGCCGGCACCATCTTATTACCTGTTAAAAGTGTTGGAGTAATGGGGGATGAAAGAACTTATGAATTTACAGTGGCGCTAAGGGCTGTAACTTCTGTTGATGGCATGACTGCAGACTGGGCACATTTACCTTATGAGTTTTTAGCTGATATATCCAATGAAATAATCAATAATGTAAGAGGTATTAACCGGGTGGTGTACGATATCAGCAGTAAACCGCCGGCAACAATTGAATGGGAATAAAAAAATGGATTAAGGTTTAGAAGTTTAGTAGTTTAGAGGTTAGAGGATTAGTTTTGATATTTAGAATTGATCATTATGAATACAAAGTTTTTAAAGGCATTATTATTATTGGTTGCAGCTGTTTCTTTTTTGCATACCAATGCACAAACAGATTCATCTCAATCTCTTCCAACTTACAAAGTGGGCATTTTTGCGCCGCTTTACCTGGATTCGCTTTTCAGCAACAACACACTTCGCTTTAAACAGGGCTTACCAAAATTTATGGTACCCTCACTGGAATTTATACAGGGTGCTCAAATTGCTCTTGACTCAATGAAACCGGGTAAAGAAAATATTGAGGCCACTATCTATGATTCCAAATCTTACACACAGAATATTTCTTATCTCATTAATTCAAAAAAATTAGACAGCCTTGGTCTTATCATTGGCTCCGTTAAAGATGCGGATTATAAACAACTTGCAGACTTTGCTTTATTAAAGAATATCCCGTTTATTTCTGCTACTTATCCTAATGATGGTGGTATAACGGCCAACCCGTTTACCGTTATCATTAATTCAACACTAAAAGCACATTGCGAAGCTATTTACAGTTACCTGCTGCAAAACCATGGCACCGACCAGATCTTTTTATGCAGGAAGAAAGGTGTACAGGAAGATAAGGTGGCAGGCTATTTTAAATCTTTAAATGAACAGGATGGCAAGCCCCTGCTCAATATAAAAATATTAAACACTGATAGTTCACTTAGTTCAGATCTTTTAAAAACCAAATTAGACAGTAACCGTCATTCTGTAATTATTGGTGGCAGCCTGGAGGAGAGTTTTGCCCTTAATCTTGCTATTGCCTGTTACGATCTTACTGATCATTATAAGATCACATTAATTGGAATGCCTAACTGGGATGGATTTGCTTCTTTACAAAAGAAAGATGATTTTAGAGATTTTCCGATCTACTTTACTTCTCCTTACTTTAATAATAAGTGGGATGATTACAGTAAAATGTTAACGAGTGCCTACCTGAAAAAATTTAAGATTAAACCGGGTGATATGGCTTTTAAAGGATTTGAAACTGTTTACCTGTTTACAAAATTGCTTGCAAAATATCCTAATGACCTGATCAATCATATCAATGATAAAACAGAAAAAGTTTTTTGTGAATACAATTTTAAACCGGTACTGTTAAAGAAAGAAAATACCAAGCCTGACTATTTTGAAAACAAACATTTATATTTTATACAATTATTGAATGGCGCTACTTCAAGGGCATTCCAGGATACTCCGGGAGTAAGCAGTTCAAAAAAATAATAATTTAAAATTTTAAATTCTTCTTTTGTATAGTATATAGTATGATAAACAAAAGTGGGAAGATAAGAAGTAAGGCAAATATTGTATTAAAGAACATAGGCACAAAAATAGCCGTCCCTATATAAGGCAACACTTCCCCGATGAGCCAAATAAAATAGCCTTGTTTTTTTAATTTTCGCATTTCGATAGCTCCGTATATGCAAAGAGCAATTGATACCAAGCTAAGAACTATCAGTGGAATTTTATTTTCTATTCCTTTTACCATCATTTCCCTAACCTCCGGGCCTGTAAATTTTTTTACCCAAGCAGGTGCGCTTTCCATTTTTTCCTGAGCTTTATCAAGTTGATCTAATGCTTCAGATCCGGTGATGTAATTTTTAAATGAACTATATAATTCGTAAGCGCATCCAACAAAAGTTAAGATAGTTAATATATTCAGGCCAGTTGTTAACTTTGGTTTATTTCGAGGATCGTCGTAATTCAAAATTTCGCTTGAAGTCTCCTGATTCATATAAAGTAATTTTTACCAAGGTAGGTTGTTTCTTATTATTTCAAAGCCAGTAGTAATTTATTATGCGTTCTTTCTTTTTAGCTTCAGGTAATCTAAAAAATAAACAATTTTTACGGTAACCTCGTTACTATGCGGATTATTGATTGACTGGCCCAGATTTTTAAAGTAAGAAGTGTTACTGTATGGATTAATACTTACAGTTGAACCCAATGCATTTTTCCAGGCTATGGTTATGCGGCTACCCAATAAAAAATCCCAGGTGTAAAACATATCGATATTAAAGGTGTTGTAATTAATATTTTTATCGGGTATAAACGCCCTGTCATCTAAATACCCGTCGCTTTTTAAGTTATAAAAATTTGTATTTTCCAGTGCCGACCAGTAATGGCGAATCCTTACTGTCCAGTTCATACGTTTAGTAAAATTATACTGGGCGTTTACAACACCTGTATTTCTTTTTACTTGTCGTTTTGCAATAATAAGTGGTGAAGAGGGACCTGCCAGCGGGTCTGTAATGTAAGCCCATCCCCAATTTCCTTTATCATGTTCAATGATCATATCTGCGCTTAACTGAAACTTATTGCTAAACCTGTACCGCAATCCCGCTTCTGAAGTCCAGTAAGGATCATCAGGCAAAGGCGATTCGGCCCCGGCGAGATTATAATTAAAGAATAATTTTTTCCTGCTGTCTGTACTACCATTGATTCCAAAATAATAAACCGGTTTCCTCCTCAGGTAATTACCATTGTAAACTGGAGTGTTTACGAAATAATCTTTATTCCAAAGCGGATTGCTTTGGAAACTAAAAGTAATATCCCAGAAGTTCCTGAATAAAAAGAATGCCTTTGCATTGAGTAATAAGCCTGACCAGTTAAATGGCTTATACAAAAATGAGTTGATAACACTGGCGCTATAAACCTGGTTGATGAGATGTTTAGTTGGTTTCAATAAATTATAACTTACTGCGCCGCTATATGTTAGCAAATTATTGCTAAGCAGGTATCCCAGGTCGTTAGGATCAAATTTATCACTTATAATACTTACTGCACCCGAGTATCTTATCAGTCCGCTCACTTTGCCAAAGCTGGCATCGGAGCGGTAACCGCTTTTGGTAAAATTATTTCCCCACACACTGCTAAATTTTCCTGAAAGCGCCAGGTTGTAGGTATTGCTTTTATCAAATAAAGAAAGATCAGCACTGCCCACATTTGCATTACGGGTGTTACCCTTACGCAGTACATTGGTGTTGGTAAAACTTATAAATGATCTGTTCTTTAAAGCCTGGTCTAAAACAATAATATTATAATTGGTTAAAGGTTCGGTTAAAATACTGGAATCGCCGCCAGCGGATTTATTCAGCACCGCATACATGGGTGCTGATACTGCATTGAATACTCCAATGCCCAGGTTATCTTTTGTACGGCCTGATATTTTTGTTGCGTTATATAGTCTTGTAATGCCGGGATTTTTATTTATAGTGTAATTAGGATCGTTGCCGTAAGTATTTAATACAGCTTCGGCTCCGCTGGGTTCTGCCCCTACCCGCCTGGAATAAAATAAACCGGCTTTATTAAATAACTCTGTGCCTTCGGTAAAAAAAGGCCTGTAGTCATCAAACTTTACTTCAAAGGGGGTAAGGTTAAGGTATAAATTATCGCTTTGTACCTGTGCAAAATCTGGTATTAAAGTCATATCAAGGGTAAAGCTCTCATTAATACCATATTTCACATCCATTCCCCCACTCTTTAAAACTTCAGTAATATTTCCTTTGCCTGTGGGAGATATTCTAACCCCTCCCGAAACATAGGGTTGAAAAGATAACCGCAACGGAGGGTTGATATTTTTTAGCCCCGTCCATGTACCCCATTGGTTGATGTCGCCATTAATATTAGGATTCTCAGGGCTCCATATACTGGTTTCATTTTCTTTTCTTTCAAACCGGGCAAAATTTAAACCCCAGTCCTGTACTTCGTTTTTAGAGATTCGAATAGCGCTAAAAGGAATCTTTATTTCTGCAACCCATCCATCATTTTTTATACTCACTTTACTTTCCCAAACTGCATTCCATGTAAAATCATAAACCGATGCACTGTTTTGTGATCCTTTAGCATCAGCCTGAACCCCAGCCGCCGTTACTTTAAAAAGAAAAGCATTCTGCCTGTCGAGGTAAGTATCAAAACCCAGGATAAATACATCCACATTCTGTCTATCAGTAACATCTCTTGCAGTAAGTTGCCTGCGGATGTCACCGGGATTGTCGTACATATAAGCACTTATATAAACAGCGGTGTTATCGTAAGCAATCTTAACTACGGTTTTATGTGCAGATACATTGCCAAAATGCGGGGAAAAAGTAATAAAGTCGCTGACGGATGGTATGGTTTTCCAGGCTGCGTCACTAAGATCTCCATCAATACTAACTGGCTGGGTTAGTTTTACAGCAGGCAGATTTTTTACCTGTGCATAGGCAATCGTAAGCATTAAGCACAAAATGGCGGTTAGTATAAAACGCAAAATCGGTTACAGTTAGTTTTCGGTCCAAAGGTAGCCGATTAACATTAAAATAAATCAATACGTTTCCTCCATTAACAAATAAAAGGTCAAATGCCACGTCTTTTCATTTCCTTCTTTATCAGTGCCAGTTCCCTTCCGGTTTGGCCCGAAACGGAGCTGTTTTCCTGTGCCCTGCGCATGAGGTAGGGAACCACATCTTTAATGGGGCCAAAAGGTAAATATTTGCTTACTGAGCATCCGGATTTTGCAAGATTAAATGTGATATTATCACTCATGCCATACAATTGCGAAAAATGCACATGCGGGTGATTGTGCGGAAGTTCTTTTTTATCCAGTAATTGTGTTGTATACAAATTACTGTAATCATTATGCGAAGCAACAATAAGGGATATACGTTCAATATGTTCAATACAAAATTCCACAGCTGCATTATAATCCTTATCGCAGGATTCTTTATCCGGTTGTATGGGTGACGGGTAGTTCATTTCAGCAGCCCTGGCTCTTTCTTTTTCCATGTAGGCGCCTCTTACCAGCTTTGCACCCAGTATAAAATTTCTTTCTGCCGCAGCTTCATAAGAGTCTTTTAAAAACTGCAGCCTGTCGTGCCGGTATAATTGTAATGTATTAAAAACTACAGCTTTTGTTTTATTGAATGTATCCATCATTAAAATGGTCAGTGCATCCACCGGGTCCTGTATCCAGGTTTCTTCTGCATCAATCAATACACCAATATTTTTTGCAGCAGCTTCTTCGCATACGTGCAACATGCGCAGGCGTACTTTGTGCCACTCTTCTTTTTCGGCAGCAGCTAGTGTTTCAACTGCATGCAGGTATCTTTTCATCAGTGTACCTTCTGCCGTATTCATTATAGTATCTAACTTTTCCAGCAAGGCAAAACGGGCAAAGCCCGTAACCTTAACACTCATAAAAGGGATATTAGCCTGAGTAGCTGCATAGTCAATTACTTTTTTAAATTCATCCCTGGCGTGTTCAAAATTATCTTCGCCTTCTTTCCCTTCCACACCATAATCTAAAATTACCTGCACCTGGTATTCTTCTAATTTATCGGCAACTTTTGCGGTTTCTTCTAATGTTTCTCCACCAACAAATTGTTGAAATATAGTATTTCGGATAGTCGTTTTTGTAAAGGGGAGATGCCATTGAATGGCATAAGGAGTAACTTTTAAGCCCAGGTTTACCAGCCAGGGTTTTCCCATTGAAGAAAAAAGAAAATGTGCTTTTTTTAGCTGGGCATCCGTTTTATAGGCAAAGGCAGTTTGGGTATTCTCAAACGAGATAGGTTCTTTATTTTCATTCATAATTTGCAATTCATTATTCGAAATTCGAAAAATGAAAACGAACTACCAAATAAAACAGTTAATTGCTGATATAAATCACCTGCTTATTAATCTTTCAACCAGTTAACCCTCCGTTATTATCTTTGCAAAAATTTTTTATGGAAAAGAAAGCAAGTGAATCGGTGGTGATCATGACAGAACTGGTGCTGCCTAATGATACTAACAATTTCGGTAACCTGATGGGAGGCCGTTTAATGTACTGGATGGATATTGCAGCAGCACTGGCAGCAATGAAGCATTGCGGTGCGCCGGTTGTAACAGCATCTGTTGATAATATTTCTTTTGAAAGCCCGATAAAAATTGGCAATGTGGTGCATATTGAAGCTAAAGTAACCAGGGCTTTTAACAGCAGTATGGAAGTGCACATGAAAGTTTGGGGCGAAGATGCCATTCAGCAATACAAATACAAAAGCAACGAAGCATATTACACTTTTGTTTCTTTAGACCCTACCGGAAGACCAAGAAAGGTAAACCACTTAGTGCCCGAAACTGAAGAAGAAAAGAAATTATACGATGGTGCTTTAAGAAGAAGGCAATTAAGGCTCGTGCTTGGTGGAAAGATGAAGGCTGAAGACGCAGATGAACTGAAAGCATTATTTACCAAAGCGTAATACCAGTTGGAATTGTAATAAAGGGGTATTGGTTAGTGGATTTTTCGTACATCCAAAACCGATTTAAATTACCAGGGCGGTATGTTATGTACAATTCCACTATTGACTGTCTCAAAAACATCATTCATCAGTGGTACTCACTAAATGATGTTTGCCTTTAACCATAAATTTTTTACTTTGCTCGATAGCATCCATCACCATTGCCAGGATATTTTCAGTGGTATCATCATAATCAATTTGTAAAGGCTCTTTAAAAGTTACAGATAACAATGTGCCTTTCTTTTTAAATTTCAAACCCTTTTTATTAAAGGCACGCCAGTAACCGCTGATGACTACCGGTATCACAATGGGTTTATGTTGCTTAATGATAAATGCTGTGCCCTTTCTCCCGGGAGCAAAGGGCTTGGTGGTACCTTGCGGAAAAGTTATTACCCAGTTATTTTGCAATGCTTGTTGTATTTTTCTTGTATCCGAAGCGTCTAACCCACGCCGTATTTCTGTGCCTTCTGTACGCCATGTACGCTTAACCGTTATAGCTCCGGCCAGGCTGAATAATTTACTGATCCAGTTGCTTTTCATGGTTTCCTCAGCTGCTACATATTTAACCCTTGTAAACGGCCAGAGTAAATAATATGGAATGCCCAGCCTTTTCTTTTTTCGCCAGCTTACTGCACAAAAAATATGTAAAAAGGTAATTACATCTGCAAAATAAGTTTGGTGATTGCTTACAAAAAGTACGTTTTGCCTTGGCAGTTTACCAAGATTTTCCATGCCTTTAATTTCAAGCTTATTGATAAGATTTATGCCCGGGTAAGAAAATAAGCCCACAATAGCATAAACAGTGCCCTTAACAAATTTTGATTCTTTAAACCTGGCAAGCCATTGTTTCATGATATAAAATTAGCAGTTGTACTGTTACATACGTGTAAATTATACATCTCTCTTTAAAATATAAAATTTAGCTGAAAACATGAACCGGGTACTGAAGTTAATATATTTGCAGCTATGCAACTGAACACGGTAATTTTTGATATGGACGGCCTTTTAATAGATTCGGAACCGCTGTGGAATGAAGCAGCAGCGAAAATTTTTAACCTCTATGGTATTAACCTTACACCGCAGCAATATGCTACTACTACCGGCCTGCGCACCAAAGAGTTTATAAACTGGTGGTTTGCTCATTTTAAAATTACTGTACCCGGCGTGGAGGTTGTTGAAGACCAGATCATACAAAAAGTAATTGAACTGGTTATACAAAAAGGAAAACCTATGCCCGGCCTGGCGCATATTTTTAATTTTTTTATCGATCGTAAGTTTAAGATCGGACTGGCTTCGTCATCGCCCCTAAAACTGATAGACGTTGTTGTTGACCTGCTGCAAATACGGGATCATTTAAACGTTATCAGCTCTGCAGCACAACTGCAATTTGGTAAGCCGCATCCGCAGGTGTATTTAAACTGTGCCGATGAGTTGGAGGCTAAGCCATGGGAATGTGTTTGCTTTGAAGATTCATTTCCGGGAATGATAGCAGTTAAGGCTGCAAGTATGAAATGTGTTGTTGTACCCGATGCTAAAAGCAGTAAGGAATACAGGTGGAATGCAGCAGATCTTAAAATTTCCTCCCTGCAAAACTTTAATGAACTATTATTACAATCACTATAACCGCTATTAATAACCTAAACGGTTGTTCTTTAATATTGTTTATACCCTAAAAAACCTTTGATTTCAACCTTCTTATGTGTTTTTTTCCGCAACTAATCGCTTGTGGAAAAAACACGACAAAAATTATATAATTTTAAGTTAAAGTTATTACCTTTAGTTCTGTACTACCTGAACTGCACTGCTTTACTCCTAAACATGTACTATCCAGGTCTTTCTTAAGTACGAAACAAACTAAAACATTTTTTATGCAAAAAACAACTACACAAAAAGACTTTAAGGTGTTTTTGCTCAAGACGTTTCTTTCGATTCTGGTTTTGAGCATTTCTTTCCAGGTCTCTTTTGCGCAGCAGCAAAAGGCTTTAGTCAAGCCTCCCTCTGCAAAAAAAGGATTCCCTACCGAACGACCGGCAGCGGCTGTTAAAGCTCCAGTGAAGCTGACAGCACCGTCAAAAAAATTCACTTTTGCTACAACGGCGGCCCCAACTGGAGGACCCGTTGGGCCAACAGATGTTCCGGCAATAAATAAAGTTTATGCCGAGAAGATGCAGAAAAATCCTGGTTTATCTACCAACGGTATTTTACCAGGCCCAACACCAAACATTCTTAATGATGTTTGTACTTTCACCGGTTCTTTAGCAGCAGGAGATGCTACAATTGCCGGTGGACGTCTTTTCAGGGATGGTAGTTTAATAACTTGCGCCACAACAAGGGTTTGCCCGGGTACATTTGGAGCAGGACCTTATTATTACGACACTTACACTATGACAAACCAGACATGTGCCAGTCAGTGTGTAAATGTATCGTATGTGGCAGATGGTGCTGGTGGTGATTGCTTCGTTACTGCATACACTAACAGTTTCAGCTCTGCAAACCTTTGTACAAACTATTTATCTGATGGTGGATCAAGTTCACTTGCAGGTGGTGCAGCGGTTACTTTTTCTTTTAACCTTGCGGCAAATGCAACTGTAGTTTTAGTTGTAAACGAAGCGGTTGCTGGTACTACCTGTGATCACTACACGATGACTGTTACCGGAATCAACTGTGCGCCTCCGCCAGCTTGTACTCCGCCAACTTCATCTGTATTAAGCCAGGTACAAATAGCAGGCCCTCCGGTTACTCTTATTAGCGAACAGTTTGATGGCACTATTCCTCCTGCAGGATGGCCATTCCAAAACTTAAGTAGCCCACTTGGTCTTACCAACTGGTCTCAAACCAACTCATTAGTATTTACTCCTCAAAGCGGTGCTGGTTTTGCTTCTGCAAACTATAATAATACTGCTGGTGTAGGTACTATCAGTAACTGGTTGTTTGCGCCAAATATTACCATGAAGAATGGAGATCAATTCACTTTCTGGACTCGTACTACAACAGGTACTTTCCCAGACAGGTTACAGGTAAGGCAAAGCACTAACGGTGCAAGCGTAAACGTAGGTACCACTGAATCCAGTGTGGGTGATTTCAGTACTTTATTGTTAGATATTAATCCAACATTAACTGGTACAGGATATCCAACTGCCTGGACTAAATATACCCTTACAATGTCTGGTTTGCCTGCAGGCGGTGTTTCTGGCCGTTTGGCATTCAGGTATTATGTAACTGGTGGTGGTCCGGCAGGTGCCAACTCTGATTTCATTGGTATTGATAATGCTGTTTATACCAGCTTTACTCAAATCAATCCTACAACTTGTACGGGATCAACAGCCAACTTGAAAGTTGATATTACCGGTGGTAACTCTCCAACTTATAAAGTTGTAATTGATGCTACTCCTGCACAGCCAGGTTTCCCAATGACTGTTACAGGATATGTAAGTGGTGCTAATATACCAGTTACACCTCCATCTACTACAACCTATAATCTAGTTTCAGTAACAGCAGAAAATAACTGTACTTGTATTGGTACTGGTAATACAGGAACACCAACCATTACAGTTTCACCAACAACTGTTGCTGGTATTACAATTACAGCCAACCCAAGCACTCCGCTTTGCGCTGGTGACCCAACATTGTTAACAATAATTGGTGCGCCGGTGTTAGGTACTGCAACTGTAAACTCTGGCCCAATAAGCGTAGTTATACCAGATGCAAATGCAACAGGTATAAGTACTCCGCTTACTGTAGGAGGTATTCCCACTACCGCAGTGGGTACAAGTGCAAGTGTGACATTTAATATTACACATACCTGGGATGCTGATCTTGTATTATTCTTACAAAATACCAATACAGCTACTCCAACAACATTAAACCTTGTTAACCAGAGAGGAAGTTTGAATGATAACTTTACTAACACTGTTATTAGTTCAACTGCTACTGTTCCTATTTCTGCAGGTGCGGCACCTTTTACAGGTACTTTCATTGCAGATAATAACAATGGCGCTCCGGCACCAATTGGTGTTACACCAAATGCAACAGCTGCATTAAATGGTTTTGGTGCGTTGATTCAAACAGCGGGTACACTTAACGGTGTTTGGAAACTCTGGGCAAGAGATGTTGCAGGTGGCGATATTGGTACTATCACCAGTTGGGGTTTAACCATCAACTATAGTGATGCTGCTCCTCTGCCGCCCGGCTATACATTCTTATGGACTCCTGCAGCAGGTTTAAGCTCTACAACAGGCAACCCTGTTGCTGCTTCTCCGGCTTCAACCACTACCTATACCGTAATGGGTACGGCACCTGGTGGTTGTCAAACCACAGGGGCTATAACTATTACTGTTAACCAGTTACCAGCAGTGCAAACGCCACCAAGCAATCTTACAGTTTGCGAAGGCGGTAATGCTACATTCAGCATTGTTGGTTCGGGTGCTGGTATCAGTTACCAATGGCAGGTAAGCATCAATGGCGGTCTTACTTACACCAACGTTGCTAATGGTGGTGTTTATGCAGGCGCTACAACAAATACGTTAACTATCACTGGTGTTCCGGCTACGTTTAACACGTACCGTTACCGTTGTGTAGTTAGCGGTACTTGTCCTCCAAATGCTATTTCAACTGCGGCTATATTAACAGTGAATCCTTTACCAGTAGTAACTGTATCACCTGCAAGCCCTGTTTGCGGTGGTCTTCCTGGTGTTAACGGTACATTGTTAACAGCAAGTGGTGCTTCTACTTATGTATGGTCTCCAACTGCAGGTTTGTTTACAAATGCTGCTGCTACAATTCCATATACAGGTACACCAACTGCTACAGTTTATGCAGCGCCAACTGTTAATACAACTTATACTATCACCGGTACAAATGGTACCACAGGTTGTATCGGAACATTAAAGGTTGATGTGAATTACAAACCTGCGAAGCCAACTGTTAGTCCGGCTTCTGTTACAATGTGCTTAGGATTCCCTGCAGAAAAATTGTCCATTACTTCGTCACTGGTACCTTCACCATTTACCAGTACATACAGTTCTGGTACAATAAGTGTTGGCATTCCTGATAACAGCCTTGTAGGTGCAACAAGTACAATTCCTGTACCGTTACCTCCTACGGCAGCTATTACCAATACTACTGTAGCATTTAATATTACACACACATGGGATGGAGATTTGGTTATTGGTCTTAAAGCACCTAACGGCAACATCCTGAATCTTGATTACTACTTATCTACAACAGGTGGTGCAGGTGCAACTTCTGGTTTCACCAATACTCGTGTAAGCTCAACCGGTACTACTGCCTTTAGCGCAGGTACGGCGCCTTACAATGCAGTGTTCAAACCAGATGCAATAACAGGTACTGGTCCATTTGGTCCTTCTGGTCCTACCGGATACAGCGCTAACGTAACCAACTTCAATAGTCTGTATTCAACTCCTAACGGAAACTGGACACTGACAATGTATGATGGTGGTGCTGGTGATGTAGGTACACTTACTTCATGGTCACTTACGTTTGACTATTTGTATGGTCCTCCAGCTTCTGGTGTTTGGACACCAACCACTGGTTTATACCTTGATCCGGCTGCATCTACAGCTTATACAGGTACAGCAGTAAATACAGTGTACACTAAACCTGGTACAAGTACTACTTACAAAGTAACAGTTACAAGTATCGGACCTGATGCTACACCAACATTCTCTAACCCTGCTCCAATTACTATTATTGACGGAGCAGCGGGTTCACCATATCCTTCAAATATTGCAGTGAGTGGTTTACCAACTACTGGTGTTTCAGTAAACTCGGTAACACTTACAGGTATCAGCCATACATGGTCTGATGATATAGATATCTTGTTACAGTCTCCAACAGGAACTAACGTAATATTGATGTCTGATGTAGGTGGTGCAGGTATCTTGAGTAATGTAACTTATACCTTGAGTGATGCAGCAGCAAATACATTGAACTTAACTGCTGCTAATCCATCTGGTACTTACAAACCTACTGATGGTGCTCCAAATGATAACTGGCCAGCTCCGGGTCCTGGTGCTTTTGTTGGCCCTAACCCTGCTTTGGCAAGCTTTACAGGTAACTTTAATGGTACATGGAAATTGTTTGTTGTGGATGACACCTTTGGTGATCAGGGTTCAATAAGCGGTGGCTACAGCATCAATTTCAAATATGCAACTGTTGGTTGTGTATCTGATAGTACACTGGTACCGGTTACTGTTAACCTTCCTCTTACATTCAACCCTAATCTGCCTGCAGATGCTGTTGTTTGTACAGATAAGGTTACAAGCTTTACTTCTTCAGTAGGCGGATCTGTGATCAACCATAACTGGAGAGTAAGTACAGATAATGGAAATCATTGGTCGGATGTAATTAATGGTGGTGTGTATGCTGGTGCAAAAACCGCTACATTAACCATAACTGCTCCTCCGGTATCAATGACTACTTACTTGTATAAGGATTCTGTAAGCACAGTAGCTTGTCATGATTCTTCTTCAAGAATTGCCAAACTGATAGTTAACCCATTACCTACCATTGTAATTAACGCATCGCCATACACGAAACTGTTCCCGGGATTAAAAACAACCCTGTTCTCAACAGTTTCTCCGATAGCGTCTGTTTACACCTGGTATAAAGATGGAGTTGCAGTTCCAAACTCCAACGCAAGTTCATTGCTTATAGGTGTAGATGGTATTGGCGTTTACAAGTTAACTGTAACAGATGTTAATGGTTGTACCAACACCTCTGGCACTGTTTCAATAACGGATTCCATTACCAGCAGGGTATTTATTTATCCTAATCCTAACAATGGACAGTTCCAGGTTAGATATTACAGTGCTACAAACAACACTAATTTACCACGTGGTGTAAATGTATACGATGCAAGAGGTAAGAGAGTGTTAGCTCAAACCTACTCTATCTCTGCACCATACGGAAGAATGGATGTTGATTTGAGAAAATATGGCACAGGTGTTTACTGGATTGAAGTTGTGGATGTTGTTGGAAACCGCTTAGGCATGGGCAGAGCGGAAGTGTTAAGGTAAAACTTCAGATTTCTTTTAATAAAAAAGTGCCCTCAACAAAATTGTTGAGGGCACTTTTTTTGTATCTGCCTATTTATCAAAGCATTATGTTTTTTTAGCCATTTTTAAGCTGTTAAGTCATATTAAAAAAGAAGGCCAGCAGCAAGTTAAAACCGGCTATATTTTATTAACTTTGCCGTCCCGTTTAAAAAACCACGGGGTTAATTTATGTCTTTCAATATTATTAAACAATTAAACGCAGATGCACAGGAAGGGTCAGCGGCCGATGCTGCTGAAACTGCTGCGATATCAAATGTGCCTGTAGAAGCACCGGTTGCTGAAACCGTTGCTACCGCTCACGATGATTTTGACTGGAGCGTTGACAAACGTAATGTAACCAGCTATTCTGCTACTGAAAAAGCAAAGTATGATACTGTTTACGACAACACGTTTAAACAAATCAATGATGGTGAAATGATACAGGCAACTGTAGAATCATTAACCAAAACTGATGCTGTTGTAAACATTGGTTTTAAAAGCGATGGTTTGATCTCTTTAAATGAATTCAGAGATATTCCGGGTGGTGTAAAAGTGGGTGATGTGATTGAAGTAATGGTGGTGGAAAAAGAAGACAGGGAAGGCAATCTTCACCTGAGCCGCAAAAATGCACGTACTACAAGAGCATGGGAAAGAATTATGGAAGTACACAGAACTGGTGAAATTGTTACCGGTTTGGTTACCAGCAAAACTAAAGGTGGTTTAATCGTTGATGTATTTGGTATGGAAACTTTCTTACCAGGTTCCCAGATAGATGTTAAACCCGTTACTGATTACGATCAATTCGTAAACAAAACAATGGAATTTAAAGTGGTGAAAATTAATGAAGCCATTAAGAATGCTGTTGTTTCTCATAAAGCACTTATTGAAAGTGATATTGAAGCACAACGTGCTGAGATAATGGGTAAACTGGAAAAAGGCCAGGTGCTTGAAGGAACTATCAAAAACATCACTGACTTTGGTGCTTTCCTTGACCTTGGTGGCTTAGACGGTTTATTGTACATCACTGATATTTCATGGGGACGTATCAACCACCCAAGTGAGGTATTGAAAATGGATCAGAAACTGAACGTAGTGGTATTGGATTTTGATGATGACAAAAAACGTATCAGTCT
>Ga0068859_100000535_pt1 | contig 37575 bp, 32 predicted proteins | sample KBSSwiS22_FD_66585 | JGI IMG/M metagenome (GOLD analysis project Ga0068859, IMG submission 66585) | Switchgrass rhizosphere microbial communities from Kellogg Biological Station, Michigan, USA - KBS Switchgrass S2-2 | ecosystem: Host-associated > Plants > Roots > Rhizosphere > Soil ... | reverse complement strand
TTTTAGCAAAGAATTAAATGCGGTTAACAATTATTCTATCCGGTAAAAGCGCCTGATTAAAAAAATCAAAAAAGTGAAACAGAAAAGATATTTCAACATTTTATTTTCAACAGTGTTTTCCCTTGTGCTTTTTTGTAATGCAGCATTTGCCCAAAAAGAAGAACAAAACCTGGTCAATACAATCATACTAAAAGACAGTCTTTTTTGGACAGCATTCAATACCTGTTATTTTGAGAACATGCAGCAATACTTTACTGATGATGTGGAATTTTATCACGACAAAGGCGGAATAACTTCCGGATCAAAGGACATGGTTGCTAGTATTAAAAATAATATTTGCGGCAATGAAGATCGTAAGGTAAGACGGGAGGCTGTGCAGGGAAGCATTAAGGTTTTTCCAATGAAAAAGGAAGGCACAATTTATGGGGCAATTATTTCAGGCGAACATTTGTTTTATATAAAAGAAAAGGGAAAAAATGAATACGTGGATGGTCTGGCTAAATTTACACACCTGTGGATACTGAAAGATAGCATTTGGAAAATGTACAGGCTGTTAAGTTATGATCATGGTCCGGCACCATATATCAACAAAAGAAAAGAAATACAGTTACCTGCTAAAGTTTTAAGCCAGTGCAAAGGACAATATAAAGGCCCGCAAACTGGTATCATCACTGTTAAACAAGATAAAGGGTTACTGGTTTTATCATTTGCAAATAACAAAATGGTGCTTTACCCGGAATCGAATAATAGCTTTTTTACAAAAGAACGTGACCTGACTTTTGAATTTGTTAAAGACGACAAAGGAAATGTTTTTAAACTGGTTGTAAGAGAGCATGGCGCAATTACGGAAGAAGCAGTACTTCAAAAATAAGCCCGGTATTTTATTACTATGAAAACGGCAGTCAAATATTTTTTAAAATAGTTTCGATAGTTGAGTTGAAGTTGAAACACAAACAGTCCTGCCATTTTTGGCGGGACTACTTTTCAAAAAAAATCTTGCTTCATGAAAAAAAGACACCCTTTATTATATGTTAACCTGTTAGCTATATTGCTTTCAGTTGCCTGTAACCCGGGCACAAGAACTGTGCGCATGAATAATGGCAGCGAAACACTTAAAATTGAATACAAGGGAGAAATATTTTTTAATACGGCAGGAACTGCCATTGACGAAATTTCCCCGGGAGGTTATGTAAAATACCGCAGGAACAATAAGGAATTTATAGCCGAACCTGTGGATAGCGGTAATGTTGCTTATAAACTATATATTGACGATCATCGCCTTAACCTTAATGATAGTGGTGCAAGAGAATTTTTTAGCTCCGCTATGAAAGAGATCATTGAGCGTTACGGAAGATAACAGCATTGCTTGCAATGCCGGGCCAACATCAATAATCGTAAACCAGTTACAGGCGGCTTGGCAATATAAATTTTATCTTTGAGCAATGAAAGATAATTTTTCGCAGCAGGCAGCAGGCTATGCAAAATACCGGCCGCAATATCCCGAAACCTTGTTTACCTATATTGTTGATTTTGTAAAAGAGAAAAATTGTGCCTGGGATTGTGGCACCGGTAATGGACAAACAGCCAAAGAACTCTGCAAATATTTTACCACCGTTTTTGCTACCGATATCAGCCAAAAGCAAATGGATAGTGCATACCAGGCTGATAATATCTTTTATTCCTTACAACCTGCAGAAAAAACAAACCTTACAGAAAATAGTATCGATCTTATTGCCGTATCGCAGGCATTGCACTGGTTTGATTTTGAAAAATTTTATGCAGAAGTAAAACGTGTTGCAAAACCGGGAGCGATTATTGCTGTGTGGACTTACAGTTTGTTACAGATCAGCAACGAAATAAATGCGATCATTCATGACTATCATTTTAATACATTAACCAATTATTGGGATGCAGAAAGAAAATATGTAGATGCCAATTATGCCACTATCCCTTTTTCATTTAATGAAATAGTATCGCCTCCATTTGAAATAAAATTACAATGGTCGCTGCAGGACCTGGAAGGTTATTTTTATACCTGGAGCGCCTTACAAAAATTTATAACCGCCAATAACTACAGCCCTGTTGATGCATTGATGGAACAAATAAAACCATTATGGGGCAAGGGTGAAGAAAGAGAAATAATCTTTCCTGTTCACCTGCGGTTGGGCACAATATAAACGTTGCAAAGGTTGAGAAACCTCTAACACCAGTAATTTAAAGAAGTCAAGTTTTAAAAACTTGACTTCTTTAAATTACTGAGTGGGTTGGGTACAATAAAATAACAGCTTACATTTGCCAACAATTATACGACGATTAAACTAATTAAAACTAAATGAAAAATACTCCTTTTACACAAAAACACATTGCACTGGGTGCAAAAATGGCTGAGTTTGCAGGTTATAACATGCCCATATCTTACAGCGGTATCAATGATGAACATGCAACAGTGCGCAACAACGCCGGTGTGTTTGATGTAAGCCACATGGGTGAATTTATTTTAAAGGGAGAAAATGCTTTGGATCTTATTCAAAGAGTAACTACCAATGATGCTTCTAAATTAACCGATGGTAAAGCGCAATACAGTTGCTTACCCAATAAGGATGGTGGTATTGTGGATGACCTGTTAGTGTATTGTATTGAAGAGAACAAAGTGTACATGCTGGTGGTAAATGCAAGCAACATTGAAAAAGACTGGAACTGGATCAGCAGTTTTAATGATAAGAATGTGGAGATGCATAACATTTCTGATAAAACTTGTTTGCTGGCAATACAGGGCCCCAACGCTACCAAAATATTACAGCCACTGGCAGATATGGACATCATGAATTTAAAATATTACACTTTTACAAAAGGCACTTTTGCAGGAGTAAAAAATGTTTTAGTAAGTGCTACAGGCTACACTGGTGCCGGTGGAGTTGAAATTTATTTTGAAGATGCTGATGGTGCTGCAGATAAAATTTGGGATGCCATTTTTGAAGCCGGAAAAACAGCAGGCATTAAGCCAATAGGTTTGGGTGCAAGAGATACTTTACGTTTGGAGATGGGCTTTTGTTTATACGGCAACGATATTAACGATACCACATCACCATTGGAAGCTGGCCTGGGCTGGATAACAAAATTCACCAAAGATTTTACCAACAGGGCATATTTTGAAAAACAAAAAGCCAACGGTGTTACAAAAAAATTAGTCGGCTTCGAAATGCTGGAAAGAGGTATTGCACGCCACGATCATGACATAAAAGATTTTGAAGGCAATATTATTGGTAAAGTTACTTCCGGTACACAATCACCATCGCTGGGCAAAGCCATTGGCCTTGGTTATGTGGAAAATAAATATGCTGCTATTGACAGTGAAATTTATATCAGCATCCGTAATACGTTGTTGAAAGCCAAAGTGGTAAAAATACCTTTTGTATAATGAAATAATTGATAATGGATAATTTTTACAATTTATGTACCGTTCTATTTATTGAAAAAGCTTTTGGATTAAGCACAGTATCAATTATTCATTAACCAATTATCCATTAATCAAGATGCCAAAAATTCATTTAACCATATTCATCGCCGCACCTGTTGAAAGAGTGTTTGATCTCACCCGCAGTATCAACCTGCATAAAATTTCTACGGAAGGCACCAATGAAGAAGCAATAGCAGGAACCACTACGGGCCTCATCAATTTAAATGAAACCGTAACCTGGCGGGCCAAACATCTTTTTAAAACAAGGCAGTTTACTTCTAAAATAACGGCTATGAAAATACCCGATCATTTTACAGACGAAATGGTACACGGCGATTTTAAAAGTTTCCATCACCAGCATCATTTTAAGCAAATTGATAATGGCACCATCATGATCGATGTACTGGAATTTGAAACACCTTATGGAGCTTTAGGAAGATTTTTCAACGCCATCTTCCTGAAAAAATATTTGCAAAAGTTTTTACAAAAAAGGAATGCCACCATAAAAGAATATGCTGAAACACAGAAGTGGAAAGTAATATTGAATTAATTTTATCCTGATGCAAACAAACAAGCCTACACTATATACCTGCCTTTCACCAGCTTTATTACATTTATACGATCTTAAGAATGCCGTAGTGGTTATCATTGATGTATTCAGGGCAACATCTACCATTGCTTCGGTTATAAAGAATGGCGCTAAATGTATAATACCCGTTGATGAAGTTTTTAAAGCAATAGAAATCAGCAAGCAACTGGATGCCATTGCAGCAGGCGAAAGAGACGGGCAAATTGCAGAAGGTTTACAGCACGGCAACTCTCCGTTAGAATATAGCAGGGAATTTATTGAAGGAAAAACATTGGTGCTTACCACTACTAACGGTACCAAATTATTGCAAATGGCTTTGGATAATAATGCAGATACTATCATCAGCGGTTCCTTCCCTAACCTTTCATCGGTTTGTAAATATTTAATTGAACAAAACAAAAATGTGGTACTCGGTTGTGCCGGCTGGAAGGATCGTTATAATGTGGAAGATACTTTATTTGCCGGTGCAGTTATTGGTAAAGTAAAAGAACATTTTACTATTCATTGCGACAGCTCATTAACTGCAGAAATATTGTACGAAAATAATAAGCACAACCTGGCAGGCTTTGCACCCAACCTTACCCATTACCACCGCCTGGTGGAACGCTTTGGATTGATAGAAGACATTAATTTTTGTTTAACACCAGATTCGGCTGATGTGCTGGTAGTATATAAAGAGGGGAAATTAGTTAAAGGAGATCTTTAAATTATTTATAGTCGGCAATTTTAATCAGTTTCTTTACGTCATGTACAATAATTTTTCTGCCTTTTGTTTCTAAAATTTTATCTTCTTTAAATTCCGTTAGCAACCTTACCACATTTTCTCTTGCGGTTCCAACAAGGCTTGCCAAATCATCACGGCTCATATTAATTTCTACAGGCATGCCGGCTTGAAAATTTACTTTGTATTTTTCCCTGAGAACAATTAATTGAAGGGCCAGTCTCTCCCTTACTGATTTTTGTGTAAATATGCTGAGGTTGTTTGCTAATACAGCAAACTCGTGGCTTAATGTTTTTAATAATCTTCTGCTTAATACTTCCGACTGTTGTAATGTTTCTAAAAAATCTTCCTTTGGAATAAAAACAATTTTGCTGTCTTCTATTGCTGCAGCCGAATCAGGGTATCGGTCTTCTGAAAGTATGGCATGATAACCTAACAGTTCGCCGGTATTAGCTACATAAATAATATGCTCTTTACCCTCTTTATCTAATTTGTATTTTTTTACTTTTCCTTCACTGATATAAAATATACCCGATGGATAACCACCTTCCCAGAAAATAACTTCTCCTTTTTTATAAATCTTTTCAGATTTATGTACAGTAAGTAATTCCAAATCATCTGAAGGTAAATCAGTAAAAACAGATTCGCTCTTAAAATCCCAGTTATCTATAGAGAAGACTCCTTTTAAACTCATGTTTCAAAATTACTTCTTTAAAAATTGATAAAAATCACTTTTTATAGCGGTAAGGTTTACCGCAAACAGTAAAATAACAAAATAACTTTGCAAAATGAATAAAAAAAATTCAACTAATAAAGACTTGTACTACACCACTGATCATGAGTGGATTGATTTTCAGGGTGCTGTTGCTTATGTTGGCATTTGCAAATTTAAACTTACTGGTTTTAAACAAGTACAGGAAATAAATTTTAAAGACCCGGAAGGTTTTAAAAAACAAGGAGACGTAATTGCTACAATAAAATTTAATGAATACCTCATTGAAGCCCATATGCCTGTTGATGGAAAAATGGTACATGTAAATAAAGCGTTATTATCAGGTAACCCCAATATTTTACTGGATTGTTCTGAAACTATTGCATGGATAGCAATGATTGTTCCGTTGCAACCTTATGAAAGAAAAGATCTGCTGTTACCTAAACAATACCAAATGAATGGTAAAAGTAAATATGCTAAATAATACCGAAATAAATTTTAAGAAGAATAATATGCCGCTGTTACAAAAAAGAAATAATGCAAAAAAATGGTTTAGTTCAGACGAAGCGTTTAATCAGCTTTATCCATTCTCAATACAGGTGTTGGCCCGCAGGCACTGGACGCCATTAATGATTGCGAGAAAAGCTGCCCATTACCTGGGGGTAGAGGGTAATACAAAGATATTAGATATTGGTAGCGGCGTAGGCAAATTTTGTTTAACTGCAGCTCATTACGATCCGCACAATTTTTATTATGGTGTTGAACAAAGGAAAAGCTTAATTAATCATGCAAAAGCCGCCAAAAATACACTTGGCATGGAAAATGTTTGTTTTATTAACGGCAATTTTACACAGATAGATTTTAAAAATTACGACCATTTTTATTTTTTTAATTCCTTTTACGAAAACCTTTCAGGAACAGATAAAATTGATGATACGATTGCTTATTCCGGGGAGTTATACAACTACTACAACGGTTTTTTGTACCGGCAATTAGAATTAAAACCGGCAGGAACCAGGCTGGTTACTTATCACTGCCTGGAAGATGAAGTACCAAAAGGATATCATATTGTTGGCACCGAAATGAATCATCTTTTAAAATACTGGATTAAAATATAAAAAATGAGCAGAAAAGTAATGAGGATAAAAGTTGAATTTTTAAGCAGAAAAATATTTACGAACTACAAAAAAGTTATGCATTCCGTTTTAAAATCTAATATAGGAAAGCCCTGGTATTTTTTATTGAATGGCGGCTGAACCAGGTAAAAAAGAACGCTAACATCTGAAACCGCAATACAACATTCAGTGCAGGGGGGTGAACATTTTTCTGTTTTAAAACAGATTTGTTTCCAGGAAGAAATTACCCCGATTAAAGGATGCTGTAATTTAGCAGCATCCTTTAACTGGATTTATTCATTGCCCGGATTTAACCGAACTATCAGTGCAGAAAACAAAAGCAGGTAGATAAAGTTTATAAATTTGCTAAGTATAATTACTAAAAGAAAAACGCTTAACCATGTCATTATCATTAGATGAATACCGAACTAAGCTTATCAATAAGATTTTGTTAGCTGGCTCCCAGGATGAAGTAAAAAGATTTATTGATACTGCAATTAAAGCCCTGGAACAAAATAAAGTAAATGGGCATATAGTGGGTAGGTTTGTAGATAAAATAACCAGCGAAATAGAGTTATTTAATCCTATTGATAAAAACGCACAACAATGGAGTAATATTAAGATTGCAAAAATTCAGTTATTCCGGGTTAAAAAGAATTTGGAAAGCGCAGCTATATGAATATTTTAGTGAAATGGGTTAACAAAAATACGCGACAACATAAACCACGTAAAAAATATTCTTATACCTAACACGTATCAATGTTCAGACACCAGGGAAAGGCTCGTACTTTAAAACATAATTTAAAAATTGCCTCATTACTGTCTTTTGTTGCCGGCCTTGTAAATGTTGCCGGCTTTTTGTCTGTTCAGCGGCTTACTACAAATGTAACCGGTCATTTTGCTTTTTTAGTAGATGAAATTTATAAACTCAATTTTGTAGGCGGTTTAATTTTCTTGCTCTACATTATATCTTTCTTTTTGGGTTCCTTTTTTTCAAACCTTCTTATAGAAATAATTTCTAGAAAAAGTGAACGGTTTATATTTACCGCTCCTGTTGTTATTGAAGTTGTTATTTTATCTGCGATTGCAATTTTTGGACAAAGCTATATTATTGAACGCCCCGATTTAATCGCTTGCAGCTTGTTGTTTGCAATGGGATTACAAAATTCATTGGTTACTAAAATATCTAATGCTGTAGTAAGAACAACGCACTTAACAGGACTTTTTACAGACCTGGGAATTGAATTATCGCAACTATTTTTTTATGATTCAAAAGAACAAAAGAAATTCCTTTTTTCTTCAATCAGGCTTAGAATGAGAATTATAAGTTTCTTTTTTATAGGGGGCATTATTGGCGGGGTATTTTATTCAAGAATAAAACTTGCTGTTTTATTAATTGGTGGGGTGGTTTTACTTTTAGGATTAATTTATGATAATTTAAAGGTTAACTTAACGCTGCTAAAAAGAAAATATAGTGGCTCTAAATGATGTTTGGGAAATAGTTCCAATTGGCGGTATTAGGCAAAGGCACTACTAAATATTCTATAGCAGACTATTAAAAACCGGAATCCGTTAATTTTCCCCACAAACTTTCAATTTTCCGCCCGAAACTCAGTTATTTTCCTTTACTTTTGCAAATTGCCCTTTTCAGACTGGCCTGTGGTAAAAACCACCGCTTTGCCTTACATCTGAAATCCAAAATCGGCAATGTAAAATCGTCAATGGCTTTATCCCACCTTATTAAATACGTGTACAACAATGGCTCTGATGAAGTGATCCGCCGCGGAAAAAAGATCCAGGCCATGGGCTTTGTGGAACTGGTTGAACATGATCAACTGATGGGCAGTGTGGTATTTCGTGTAAAAGACGATAGCTACAGTACTTTTTACAAAGTATACATTCAAAAATATGCCGACGCTAAAAGTATTTCTGTGCGCTGCGGCTGCCCTTACAACCTGGGGGATATCTGCCGGCACGAAGCCGCGGCTTTGCTGCGCCTGCAGGAAATGATTGATAAGAACATGCTGGACAATGCTGCCATCAGGTACAACCAGCGCCATACGGTTGCCAAAATGAAACATATTGACCTGAAGATGATCAAACTATTTTCATCGCCGGGAATTTATGAGCAGGCGGAAAATATGTTACGCACCGTAAAAGCCAATATTTTAAAAGCCGGGGATGAAAGAGTGGAAGCTGAACTGGAATACGACGGACAAACCTTTCCGTTAGTAATTCAAAAAAACGACGAACGCAATTTTGATACTTCCTGTAAATGTGGTGAGGCAGAACACCCGCTTTGCGAACATAAGACCATGCTGTTCCTGCAATTGCTGAACTCCTATGGTCCTTATTATTTTGATACCATCCGCAACTGGGACAAAGAAAAAAATAAATTGTTGCAGATATACGGCTATAGTTTAGATGACGACCTTACCGGCAAGTTTGAATTTACATATAAAGATGGTAAACCATTTTTAAAATTACTGGACACTTCTATTAAGCGTGTAGCCGCTTCCGCTATGAACAGCAGCAACCAACGGCCTGCAGAAGTTTTTATAAGCCCGGTTGAAAAAACAGAAAAAGAAACCACTGTTCAGGCGGCACCAGAAAAAAAATTAGGGATCGTATTCAATTTTAACGCCACCACCTATCCTTATTTTACTGTAGATGCTATACAAGGTGATGCAGACGAAGAAAATAAAAAATATACCAGCAAGATTGAAAAACTGGACCTGGCAAAATTTGTAAATGCAGAAGTATTTAGCGAAGACGATAAACAATTATTGCAACAGGTACGTAAACTGCAGGTGAATGAGATCAATAAATACCTTGACCGTAATTCGCCCTTCAGTGGTATATGGGAAAACATCATTCATACCGATGGAGATGAGTTGCCCGAAGAAACCAAGAGCCTGATGGCAGAGTACCTTCAACCCAAACTAAAAAAATTGTTTGAAGAGCAGGCAGCCAATAATTTTATTTTTTACCTGCCAGAGAAAAAAACATTCAAAACAGAAAGCTTAAAAGAAATTGAAATCAGCGATCATTTTATTGCTCCGGTATTTAAAGTGCTGGCAAAGAACAGCCATTTTGAAATTGCCTGCACTGTAAAAATGCAGGGGCAGATCATTCCTTTTTCGGATAATGAATGCAACAGCAGCCTTGTTTTTTTACACGATAAAGTATTGTATTTGTGGCAACGTTCAGAGGATGTTTTGCAGGCTGAAAAATTTATCAAAGAAGGCAATATCCAGCTGAGCAAAGATAACTGGGCCGAAAAAATGCAGAAGGTGATCATGCCTTTAACAAAGGAATATCACGTGGAGTTTGATAAGAACCTGATCAGGGAAATTAAAAGCGGCGAACCTGAAGTAAAACTGCAGTTGCAGGAAAAGGGCGATTACCTGGTGTTTCAACCCATATTTACTTACCAGGGTTTTGAAACCAGGGCATCCGATAAAGAAACCATCACCATCCCTGACGGAGATAAAATACTGATAGTACACCGTAATAAAGATGCGGAAGAAAAATTTATCCTGAAATTAGAAGCACTGCACTCCATGTTTGTGCGGCCAAATGATAACAGCAGCTTAGTATTAAAAGGTGCTGATGTGCTGCGTAACAACTGGTTCTTTTTGTTTGTGGATGCCATGAAGGAAATGAAAATACCGGTGTATGGTTTTGAAGCATTAAAGAATTTCAGGTTTAATACTGCAAAGCCCAACACACATATACACGTAAGCAGCGGGCTGGACTGGTTTGATGCCAAAGTGGAAATTGAATTTGGCGAACAGCGTGTAGGCATTGACGATATTAAGAAGGCGCTGGTGAACAAACAATCCTTTGTACAACTGGGCGATGGTAGCCTGGGAATATTGCCCGACGAATGGCTGAAAAGATATTCGCTGCTTTTTAAAGTGGGCGACGACCACCGCAACCGCCTGCGCTTATCCAAATACCACATGAGTGTTATTGATGAGCTGTACGAAAACAGGAATGAGACCGAATTAAGTTTTGAACTGGATGAAAAATTTGAAAGGCTGAGAGAGTTCAAGAACATTCCTGAAATACCTGCGCCGGAACATTTGCAACCCATTTTAAGACCTTACCAAACATCAGGTTTTCAATGGCTGAGTTATTTAAATGATGTAAGCTGGGGCGGCATTTTAGCAGATGATATGGGTTTGGGTAAAACCATCCAGGCATTAACCATGCTGCACCATTATAAAGAAGCTAATGGGTCGCTTAAAGCTATTGTTATTTGCCCCACCACATTGATCTATAACTGGAAGAATGAGGTGGAAAAATTTACGCCAACGCTATCATGGCATATTCACCATGGCAGCATGCGCAGCCGCAGTGGCGAAGACCTGCAAAAACATAATATCATCATAACTACATACGGTACACTAAGAAGTGATATACAATTATTGCTGAAAATAAAATTCGATTATGTGATACTGGATGAAAGCCAGGCCATAAAAAACCCGTCTTCCAAAGTTACCAAGGCGGCCTGCCTGCTGGAAGCAAAGAACAGGTTGTGCATGAGCGGTACGCCTTTGCAGAATAACACGTTTGATATTTTTGCACAGATGAACTTTTTAAACCCCGGCTTACTGGGCAGCATGGAGTTTTTCAGGAATGAATTTGCCACACCTATTGATAAGTTTGGCGAACAGGAACAGAAGGACCACTTGAGAAAATTATTGTATCCATTTATTTTACGCCGCACCAAAGAACAGGTGGCTAAAGACCTGCCGGATAAAACTGAAACCATTTTGTTTTGCGAAATGGAAAAAGAACAACGGGATATTTATGAAGCTTACCGCGATACTTACCGCAGTAAAATATTGGGAGAAATTGACCAGCAGGGTATTGGTAAATCTCAATTGACGATATTACAAGGTTTAATGAAGTTGCGGCAAATATGCGATAGCCCGGCTATTTTAAATGAAGAAGACAAGTATCCCAATCATTCTATTAAATTAGATGAACTGGCGAGAGAGTTAACCGAAAATATCGGAGAACACAAAGCACTGGTATTTTCCCAGTTTTTAGGTATGCTGGCTTTGATAAAGAAAACATTAACGGAACAAGGCGTACCATTTGAATATTTTGATGGCAGCACTTCGGCAACCGATAGAGAAAAAGCCATCCAGAATTTCCAGAATAATGATGAATGCAGAGTGTTCCTGATCTCGTTAAAAGCGGGTGGTGTGGGTTTAAACTTAACCGCAGCAGACTATGTATACATTGTTGATCCGTGGTGGAACCCGGCAGTAGAACAGCAGGCTATTGACCGTACTCACCGTATCGGGCAAACAAAAAATATTTTTGCTTACCGTATGATCTGCATTGATACAATTGAAGATAAAATTCTGCAATTGCAGGAACGTAAACGTAAATTGGCAAGCGAATTAATTGCCGATGATGCCAGCTTTGTTAAAGCGCTTAGTAAGGCAGATGTGGAATACTTGTTTAGCTAAATACGCAAAAGCTGTCGTTTGTTGTTTAATATACTCACCAATGAAATCTTATCATTTGCTTCTGAACTGCCTTCCCGGTTTATAATATCTTACAGGATACTCTTCAGGATTTTGCCAAAGTTTGCTCCAAAAGGTTTTTACAATTTTGAATAAAGGATTGCTTAACATAAGTGCTTGGTTTTTTAATATAAAATATTGTACTCAATAAGATTTAATACGATCTATTTAATCTAAATAAAACCTTAAATCAGGATGTAAATATCTAAACCGGGGGGAATAAAAAATGTAGTAGTAAATAGTAAAAGAACGTAAAAACATTACTAGTTTTCGTTTTTCTAAAACGGCAAAACAGGTACTTATAGCCCCAGGGATGACAGGACAATATAATTTTTTTGAGGGCTGTATTTTTGTGCACTAACGGGGTACGCAGTTTTCCAGGATATTTTAATGGCATCCACAAGGCGAGGGTTAACCTGGCCTGCAAGGTGGGTTACAAAAAGGCTAAAGGCAAAAAAATTTAGCCTGCAGCATGAATGAGCTGTACTAATACAATCGCAAGAGTGTAAGTGTAAATTAACAAGCGAATTAATTGCCAACGATGGCAGCTTCATTAAAGCGCTTAATAAGGCAAGGTAGATGTGGAGTAGTTATTCTGCTAAGCAAAGTTTTAAAAACGAAACCAAATTATTCCGGTGCCAATGTGTTAGCAATGACCCCTTAGACTATTGACTTGTTTTTATTAAGAAGCAATAAAGTTTTTCAGCCTCCTGAATTCCCTGTTGGAACTGGATTGGAATAAGCTGTTGAAAACAATGCTAAGCGTCTTCATAAATACTGCGAATGCAGATGGTTGGGATGATTGGATCTTTTTCATTTTATTATCGGATTTTGAACTTAAAGTTACAATTCAACTGAACTCTTGTCAAGAGTGTTTTTGCTGATTTATAGGGTTCGGTATTTTCCGAAAAGAACACGTTACTTTACAAGCGGACCCTGCCATTTGCGACGGAATTGCTTTCCCTTTTTATAATATTTTATTGGATACACATCCGGGTTTTGACGGAGTTTGCCAATAAAATTTCTTACTACCTGTAATAGAGGATTGGTGGACATAAGGTGATTAGGTTTGTTCATAGTACAAAATATTATCTTTTATGTAACGAGGTGCTTCTAATAATATTGTATGGATAATGTGTAAAGCCTCAAAATACTGCCGTTGGGGTAGATCTTTAAGAGTATAACCAGCATTGATGGCCGTTTCTGCCATCAAAACTTTATTTTTGCGGGGTGAAACTATTGGCCATTATATTCTCTTTTTACATTTTACTGTTGCCCGCCCTGCCTTGTGCAGATACCGGTGCAGGTAAAAGTGGTGCCCAAACCGAAGTGTCAAAGGCTGGTTGCGGAAGCCAGCATGAAGAAGAAACCTGTAACCCCTTTTGCAACTGCACCTGCTGCGGACAAATTTTTACACCCGGCCCCCAGTTGATGAGGGTTGCCAGCATTAAACCTGCCGTAAAAAAACAATCCTGGTTTTATAAAAATGTTTCTCTTGCTTCCAATTTTTTGGGCAGCGTGTGGCAGCCGCCAAAGTTTAGTTAATAAAAACGGGTTATTTATGCCCATCACCGTGTTGCAGTCAACACTATTTTTTATTATCTAACTAAACACATTATCAATGCAAAAAATAACACTGCTGCTACTGGCTTGTATACTTATATATAGTGCCAAAGCGCAAAATACATTTCGTACCATAATAAAAGATGCGGCTACCAGGGTGCCCCTGGTTTCCGTTACGGTTTTGTTTGAAAAGAGCAGGATTGCCACAATAACTAATGAAGAGGGATATGCCGCATTGCACGGGATACCGGATGGCAGACAGGAAATTACATTTAGCCGTGTGGGCTATACAACCCAAAAACACCTTTATAATTTTCCATTAAAAGATACCGTTGCAAAAGAAATATTACTGGAACCAGTTAGCGGTGAATTAGACGAAGTAATTATACAGAGCACCCGAACCAGCCGTACCATTAAGAACACGCCAACAAGAGTGGAAACCATTGATGGCGAAGAACTGGATGAGAAAAATAATATGCGCCCGGCCAATGTATCCATGCTGCTGCATGAGAGTACAGGCCTGCAGGTGCAGCAAACATCAGCCACCAGTGGCAATGCCAGCATACGTGTGCAGGGGCTCGATGGCAGGTACACACAGCTGCTGAAAGATGGCTATCCCAATTTTGGCAATTTTGCCAGCGGTTTAAGTATGCTGGAGATTCCCCCGCTGGACCTGAAACAGGTTGAAGTAATAAAAGGCCCGGCTTCTACTTTATATGGCGGCGGAGCTATTGCAGGTGTGGTAAACTTCATCAGCAAAACACCCAAAGAAAAATTTGAGGGAGATATGATCCTTAACCAATCGCATATTGGCCAAACTAACCTGGGTGCTTATGCTTCGCAAAAGAAAGGTAAATGGGGCTATACATTTTTAGGATTGGTAAATTTTCAAAAAGCTTATGATGTTGACAAGGATGAGTTTTCAGAAATACCGAAGAGCAATAATTTTACCATTAACCCCCGGTTGTTTTACTATCCCAATGCATCAACAACTATAATGTTGGGCAATAGTTTTACCAAAGGCAATAATACCGGCGGCGATATGGCAGTGATAAAAGGTAATGCTGATGCCAACCATACTTATTTTGAAAAGAACACTACCATAAGAAATACCAGCACATTTGAATGGGATAAAAAATTGAAAAATAAAACCAGTATCAAACTTAAACAAAGCGTAAGCATTTTCGACAGGCATATCAATATCCCCAATTATGAATTTTCAGGAGTCAGTACCAATAGTTTTACCGATCTGTCACTAGTATTCCTTCATCAAAAACACACCATGATTGGTGGAGTAAATTTTGTTGCGGATAAATTCAAACAGGAAAACAGCAGCAATCAGAATACCCGTTCGTTTACAGCAGGCGCTTACTTCCAGGATACATGGGACATCACTGAAAAAGTAAAAATTGAAAGTGGGGTAAGAGTCGATAATGTGACCTATAAAAATATCAACTACAACAAAAACCAAACTTTTGTATTACCAAGAACTTCAGTATTGTTTAAACTCTCCAATAAAATAAGTTCAAGAATTGGTGGCGGATTGGGGTATAAAATTCCTACCATTTTTACCGAGCAAACAGAAAGCATGCAATACCAAAATGTATTGCCATTGAATAATGTAAAAGTGGAACAAAGTATTGGGGGTACAGCGGATGTAAATTATAAAACCAACATTACTACCGATCTGCAGTTTAGCATTAATCAACTGTTCTTTTATACCAGCATTAATAAACCGTTGGTGCTGCAAAAAGATAATGCCAGTAATTATTACTTTCTCAATGCTTCAAAAGCTATTATCAGCAATGGTTTTGAAACTAATGTGAAATTTATTTTTAAAGAAGATTTGAAATTATTTGCAGGATATACTTTTACCAATGCCAAAGCAAAGTATTTAACCGGCAACCAGTTTTTGCCTTTGTTGCCAAAGAGCAAACTCAACCTTACACTGATGTATGAAAAGGAAGATAATTTTAAACTGGGGTTAGAAGGCTATTTAACCGACAGCCAATATTTATACAATGGAAATAAAACACCATCGTTTTGGGAGATTGGTTTTATGGCGCAAAAAACTTTCAACAAGATCTCCTTCTTTGTAAATTTTGAAAACTTTACTGATGAACGCCAGAGCAAATATAAAACGGTGGTAAACCCGCCGCACAGCAATCCCACCTTTGATGATATCTGGAACCATACCGAAGGTTTTGTGGTAAATGGTGGTATTAAGCTGAAGTTGTAACGGCGCATTCACTTGCTCTGATTATTCCCGAATTTAACCCGGTAACAAGTGTAAAGACAATTGTTGCGTTATAGTAAAGCCGGAATATCTGAGCAAGTAAGCACAAGCTAAAGCTTTAACGATACATTAGTTAAAGACATTGTACTTTTACATCCATTAAATCAAAAGAAATGAACAGAATGAATTGCTGGAAATGTGTACTGATGATAGCGTCGATATTAGGAATGGCGCATGCATTTATTGCATAAGTAAAACCATATAAGATGAAGATTGTAAAAGGCTGCAGGTAATCTTATCTGCACCTTTTATTTTAAACAATATTACAACAATGAAACTCTACATAAAAAATATGGTTTGCAGCCGTTGTAAAATGGTGGTTAAAGCAGAGATCGAAAAGGCAGGGTTACACCCCGTATCAGTAGAATTGGGCGAAGTGGAATTAAAAGAAACGCCAACAGCATTGCAACTGCAGCAATTAAATACCATACTTAAAACTATGGGCTTTGAACTGATTGACAATAAAAAGATACAGACCATTGAGAAGATCAAAAATATCATTGTTACATTAGTACATCATTCAGATAATGACATCAAGACCAACCTGTCCACTTACATTACTTCACAAATTCACCAGGATTATAGTTATTTAAGCAACTTATTTTCTGAAGTGGAAGGCACCACAATTGAAAAATATTTCATTGTACACAAAATAGAAAAAGTAAAAGAGTTGCTGGTATATAATGAACTCACCTTATCAGAAATAGCTGAGCAGTTAGGATACAGCAGTGTTGCTTATCTCTCTAACCAGTTTAAAAAAATAACCGGCCTTACACCCTCCTACTTTAAAACGCTGAAAGAAAACAAACGCAGGAACATAGAAGAACTGTAAATCTTACAAATCAAATACAAAATTATATAACGTACAGCGCAGGTAGCCAAACTAACTTTGTGTGAAAACAGATAGCATGACGCACACGTATAAAGTTACGGGTATGACCTGCGGTAGTTGCGAAGCAAAAGTAAAAAGTAGTTTACTAATGTTGCCCAATGTTACCGGGGTACAAGTTTCAAAAGAGGGGCAATCGGCAACTATTACCATGGATAAGCATATACCTCTTGCTACTTTTCAAAACGCAGTAGATAAAAAATACGCTATTACAACTGCTGAACACAGCGATGTAACAGAACAAACCACAAGCTGGTTGGCTACCTATAAACCCATCCTGCTGATCTTTGGTTATATCAGCACCATTACAATAATTGTTGCGCTAAAACAAAACAGGGTTGACTGGATGCAGGGCATGCAAACTTTTATGGCCGGCTTTTTCCTAACCTTTTCTTTCTTTAAAATGCTTAATTTAAAAGGGTTTGCTGAAAGCTACTCCATGTATGATATCGTGACAAAAAAAGTAAAGGCATGGGGATTTGTGTACGCTTTTATTGAGCTGGCTTTAGGTATTGCGTACGCAACAGCATTTAATCCATTGCTTACCAATATTGTTACACTGGCAGTAATGACGATCAGTATCATTGGCGTATTGCAAAGTGTTTTTAATAAACGCAAGATACAATGCGCCTGTTTGGGTGCGGTTTTCAACTTGCCCATGAGCACAGTTACTATTATTGAGGATGCGCTGATGATAGCAATGAGTGCAGTAATGTTATTGGCGACGATATAAAACTTCAAGAATTTCAATTGGATATTCGCATAGCTATTAAAATCATATTGTGTGCTGATATTAGTCATTAAACTTCACGATAGCACTGCGTTTATTTGTACCAGGTAAATTCTACAGTTTAAAACAATGAAAAAATTCCTCGTTGCAATATTAGCCATCGTTTATATCAGCACAACTATTGGTGTTAATATAAACATGCACTATTGCATGGGTAAAATGGTAAGCTGGGATTTTGATAATAAAGGTTCAAAAGCCTGCCCTAAATGCGGGATGTTAAAAGCCGACAATAAAGATCATGGCTGTTGTAAAGACAAGCATACATTTTTAAAAAGTAATACAGACCAAAGGTCTACAGAATCAGGATTTTTGTTTGTACAGCAATCAGATGTGTCTTTGCCTGTTGCTTTTGCTGAAGTTTCATCGGCGAACTTAACTGTTGGTACAGAAGAAAATCCAATAAGCCATGCGCCCCCTCTAAACCACGGTGTTCCATTATATATATACTATTGCATTTACCGTATTTGATTCCATTCTCTCCTCAAATAATTCCAGGCACAGTTTTGCCTTAGGCGCTGCTGTTTAAGCAGCAACAATTTCAACAAAATTTATAATTCTAAAAAACATTACAATGAAAACGATTAAAATATTGTTTGCAATGATAATTGCATTCGTTACAATACAGTCAGTTAATGCACAAAGTGATAAAACTGAAAGAACAATTGGTATTAAAACCCAAAACATAAAAGTTTATGGAGAATGTGTGATGTGTAAAAGCCGAATAGAAAAAGCTGCTGTAACAGTGGAAGGCATACAATCAGCCATTTGGAACGAAGACACAAAAATATTGACAATAAAATACAGTGTATTTAAAAAAGAAGCAGCAGAAAATGTGCAGAAAAAAATTGCATCTGTTGGTTATGACACAGAAAAATATACCGCCGGTAATGATGCCTATAACAAATTGCCGGAATGCTGCAGGTATCAAAGAAAGCAAAAGTAATTCCAGGGAAAGAATATAAAGTCTTTATTATTCACTCTAAAAAAATAACAAATGAAAAAAATAATATTGGCTATTGCTATTTTATTAGTAGCAGCGCCAGCAACATTTGCACAAAAAATCACTAAAGGGTATTACACCATTACAGCTAAAGGTGATATCTACTACGGCAGTACAAAGTTGGGTTTTATTACCAAGGACAGTCTTGTAAAAAATGCTAAGGGTAAAAAAATTGCTTTCCTTAAACCTGATGGAACACTTGTAGATGTCAATGGAAAAAATCTTGGAAAACTCGGCAAAGACGGAACAACTTATTACGATAATAACGGTGTTGCCGTTTTTACAATCAAAAATAATACCGACTCAGAAACCTGCAGCATTTTTGATGCAAACGGGAAAAAGATAGGCAATGTGCACGACAACTACAAGGGAGTGGCCTGTTCATTACATTGTTTTACAAACAAGATGGACATGAAAGCACACAAGAAAATAAAGTAATTGCTTTTAAGAGTGTAGTTATAAATTATTTTTTTGTGGTTATGCCTTTAAATCTGTGTTGCAGATAAAACGGTTGAAGCGAATTATAATCTAACATGGGCTCAACAGAAGAAGTGATCAAATAATCATTAAAGAAAACTCATGGTTCATAAACTAATAGAGCTGGCTTTACGCAACAGGTTTATAGTGCTGCTTGTGGCAGGCTGCCTGTTTGCGTGGGGCATATATTCTATCAAACAAAATCCCATTGATGCCATACCCGATTTAAGTGAGAACCAGGTGATCGTTTTTACAGAGTGGATGGGCCGCAGTCCACAGGTGATTGAAGACCAGGTTACCTATCCGTTAGTGAGCAACCTGCAGGGTATTCCAAAGATTAAGAACATCAGGGGCACTTCCATGTTTGGGATGAGTTTTGTGTATGTGATTTTTGATGATAACGTTGATATCTATTGGGCAAGAACAAGAGTATTGGAACGGTTAAACTATGCACAAAGATTATTACCACAGGGCATAACGCCAACGCTTGGGCCAGATGGTACTGGCGTGGGACATATCTTCTGGTATCACCTTGATGCTCCCAAAATGGATTTAGGTGAACAACGTGCTTTACAGGATTGGTATGTAAAATTTGCGTTGCAAACAGTTCCGGGAGTTGCCGAAGTAGCTTCCTTTGGTGGTTTTGAAAAGCAATATCAACTGGTGGTTGACCCTGTAAAATTGCAGTTCTATAATATCTCTTTAATGGAGGTGATGAATAAAGTTAAAGCCAATAACAACGATGTGGGCGGCAGAAAATTTGAAATGGCAGATATGGCCTACATCATCCGGGGATTAGGCTATATCAAAAACAAAGAGGATGTGGAGAATATTGCATTGAGTAATTATAAAGGTATTCCGGTAAGGGTGAAAGACATTGGCTCAGTACAAATGGGTGGAGACTTACGCCTTGGCATTTTCGATATGGATGGCAAAGGTGAAGTAGTGGGCGGCATTGTAGTGATGAGGTATGGTGAAAATGCCAACAAAGTAATTGAAGCAGTAAAAGAAAAAATGAAAGAAGTGCAAAAGGGTTTGCCCGAAGGTGTATCATTTAAAACTTCCTACGACAGGAGTACTTTAATACAGGAAGCAATAGCTTCAGTAAAAGGTACATTGATTGAGGAAATAATTACAGTTTCAATTGTCGTGCTCCTTTTTCTTTTTCATTGGCGCAGTGCGATAATCATACTTATTCAATTACCTATTTCGGTAGCAGCAGGTTTCATCTTTCTTCAAATGTTTGGCATATCCTCTAACATCATGTCTTTAACAGGTATTGCATTAGCAATAGGTGTGGTGGTGGATGATGGCATCGTAATGGTGGAAAATGCATACCGGCATATTAGCGAAGCCCAAAAATTAAAAACGCAGTCATCTAATAAAGTATAAACATGGCAAAATGGTTTAAACAAAATAAGGATCCGCTGACAGCTGAAGAAAGAGGTGTAATTATAGAAAAGGCCTCACAACAGGTGGGGCCGGGAGTTTTCTATTCAACTATTATAGTGGTTACTTCTTTTCTTCCGGTATTTCTTTTAACCGGTATGGAAGGAAAACTTTTTCAACCCCTGGCATGGACAAAAACATTTATACTGCTGATAGATGCTTTTTTGGCAATTACATTAACACCGGTATTAATTTCTTTTTTTCTTAAAGGAAAATTAAAACCCGAAAGCGCTAACCCCATTACAAGAACATTAGAAAGAATTTATACCCCTATTTTAAAATGGTGTTTGCGCTGGCGAAAAACAACAATAGGTATTAATCTTATTGCACTTACTGTTGGGATTGTGATGATGACAAGATTAGGTTCCGAATTTATGCCGCCATTAGATGAAGGCTCATTATTATTTATGCCGGTTACTTTACCCGATGTTTCTAATTCAGAAGCAAAGAGATTGTTACAGGTGCAGGATAAAATAATCAGTACTGTTCCCGAAGTTTCTCATGTATTAGGAAAAGCAGGCAGGGCAAATACTGCTACAGATAACTCACCTGTAAGTATGATTGAGACTATCATTTTGCTGAAACCTAAAAATGAATGGCGTAAAGGCATTACTAAAGATGGCATTATCAATGAACTGAATGCAAAGTTGCAAATTCCTGGCATAACTAACGGTTGGACACAACCTATCATTAACCGTATCAATATGCTCTCCACAGGCATCCGTACAGATGTTGGATTGAAAGTATATGGACAAAACCTTGATACTATTTATGCATTTGCACAAACCATCAAAAAACAATTAGAAGGAATTGATGGTGTAAAAGATTTATACGTGGAGCCAATAACCGGTGGTAAATACATCGACATAATTATAAAACGGGATGAAATTGGAAGATATGGGTTAAGCGTGGATGATGTGAATTTAGTTATCGAGAGTGCATTAGGCGGAATGAAACTCACTACTACAATTGAAGGCCGTCAGCGTTTTTCTGTTAATGCCAGGTATGGGCAGGATTTTCGTAACAACCTGGAATCGTTGAAAAGATTGCAAGTGCAGACAATGAGTTTTGGCCCCGTACCATTAGAAGCGGTAGCAGATATAAAAATAAGTGACGGACCTCCAATGATCAATTCTGAAAATGCCATGCTTAGGGGAACAGTATTATTTAATGTTCGGGAAAGAGATTTGGGCAGCACTGTTGAAGAAGCCCAAAAAAAATTAAACCAGATGATAACCAAACTTCCTAAAGGTTATTTTTTAGAATGGAGCGGTCAATGGGAAAACCAGATAAGGGCTAATAAAACTTTGACCATGATTATGCCGATAGTTTTTGTCATCATCTTCATGGTTTTATATTTCACTTATCATTCTTTTAAAGAATCATTGGTCACCATGATCACAGTTCCGTTTGCACTGATTGGTGGTGTGTTTATGGTATACTTCTATGGTGTGAATTTGTCTGTGGCTGTAGCAGTTGGTTTTATTGCGCTTTTTGGTATGGCAATAGAAACTGCAATGCTCATGACAATATACCTGAATGAAGCTATGCAGCATATGGTGGCAAAGCACGGTAACTCAAAAGAAACATTAACACCTGCTATCATCAGGGAATTTGTAATTGAAGGAGCTGCAAAAAGATTGCGCCCAAAATTGATGACAGTATCTGTTGGTTTATTTGGTTTGATTCCTATTTTATGGTCTACCGGAGTTGGCAGCGATATTATGCGCCCAATTACTATTCCATTGATTGGAGGAACCATTACTTCCACCATTTATGTGTTACTCATCACCCCCGTAATTTTTGAAATGATAAAAGAACGGGAATTAAAAAGAAAAGGTAAAATTGAATTAATAGATGTTAAAGAATAAACTACTTCCGGTAATAGCTGCACTTACTCTTGCAGTAAGCAGTAATGCACAAACAGTAAAGCTGGATGCAATTATCGACAGCATCGCCGCTTCGCATCCTGTTGTTAAAATGTTCGACAATGAAATCCGTTCCATGGATGAAGCGGCTAAAGGAGCTAAAAGCTGGATGCCTCCTGAATTTAGTTCGGGTTTATGGATGGTTCCTTACAATCCCAACTTGTGGAAGAAAGATGATATGGGAGGAACAGGTATGGGGCAATATATGATTGGTGGCCAGCAAATGTTTCCAAACAAAAAGAAACAAAATGCAGATGCGGCTTATATGCAGGCTATGTCATCTGTTGAAATAGAAAAAAAGAATGCTTCGCTCAATGAGTTGATAAACGATGCTAAGCAATTTTATTATGAATGGATAATTATAAAAAAGAAACTGGCAATCATTGATCAGAACGAAAAGCTTATTGATTTCATGATAAAAAATGCAGAGATACGTTACAAGAACGGGTTGGAAAAGATAAGTGCTTATTACAAAGCAAAAGCTGCATTAGGCAAATTGCAAAATATGCGCCTGATGTTTGAAAGCGACATTAAAGAAAAGCGTATCCGTATCAATGCATTAATGGGTAAAAATGCGATGATTTATTTTGATATTGATACTACCTATCAGTTGTCAGATTATTCAACAGTTGTATTTGACAGTACATTATTTTACAGCAACAGGAGCGATTTAAAATCTATTGATAAAGACATCAATCTCACCTGGCTAAAACGGGAAACAGAAAAACAAAGCCTGAAACCGCAGTTTGGTATCCGTTATGAACACATGTTTGGATTTGGAGGCTTCCCAACGCAATACACACTTATGGCTATGATGAAACTGCCACTTACAAAATGGTCTTCCAAAATGAATAAAGCTAATATTGAAAGCCTTAAATGGAAAGTGGATGCTTTGCAATCACAAAAAAAAATGATGGTGAATGAATATAGCGGCATGGCTTACACTATGCGTAATGAACTGGAGTTAAAAAAGCAACAGTTAAAATTGTATGACGGAAATATTATTCCGGCATTGAGGAACAATTATAAAACTATGCAATTAGGTTATGAACAAAACACCGAAGAATTATTCATGCTGTATGATGCATGGGAAACATTGTACATGACCCAATTGGAATATACAGAGATTTTGAACCAGGCGCTCAAAATGCAGGTGGCAATTGATCGCTTAATAGAAAAAAAATGAAACGAATAATATTTACAGCAACCATGTTTCTTGTTATTGTAGCAGTTAGCTGCAACAATAATAAAGACACTCATGCAGAACATAAAGCTGAAGTGGTTACGGAAATCTACACCTGCCCCATGCATCCGCAAATTATTCGTGATCAGCCGGGAAATTGTCCAATATGCGGAATGCGGTTAGTAAAGAAAGAAAACGGTGGTAAAAAAGAGGAAGTTGCTGCATTGGAATCATTGCTGAAGCCTACCAATGAATTTGTTATTTCTACAATTGCCGTTACCAGCATTCAGAAAAAGCAGGAAGAGATAGAAATTGAAGCGTTGGGCAATATTGCCTATGATACAAGACAGGCAGGAAGTATTTCATCGAGAGTATCAGGCAGAATTGAAAAATTATATGTGCGATATCGTTATCAGAAAATAAATAAAGGCCAGCACATATTGGATATCTATAGTCCTGAATTGATGACGGCTCAGCAAAATCTTTTATTTCTATTAAAGAACGACCCCGGCAATTTAACATTCATACAATCAGCTAAAGAAAAATTATTGTTGCTCGGGATGAGCAATCAGCAATTGCAACAAGTTATACAATCAGGTAAGCCATCTTTAACCATTGCAGTGTACAGTAATTATAGCGGGCATATTCATGAATCTGCAAATAATAATAGTATGAACACATCATCCGCCTCTATGACTGACATTTCCATAGTAACAGAAGAGCTTTCTTTAAAAGAGGGCATGTATTTGCAGAAAGGCCAGTCTGTTTTTACAGTGTATAATCCAGACCATGCATGGGCTATTTTGAATATCTATGCGGAGAACCAGGGTTTGGTAAAAATGCGTAACGCCGTAAAAATAATCCCTGAAACTGCTCCCGGTAAAAATTTCATGGCTTCTATTGATTTTATTGAGCCATTCTATCAAAAAGAGAGCAAAACACTAACTGTAAGGGTTTATTTCAACAACAGTATTTTAAAGATTCCTGTTGGCAGCCAGGTTAGAGCAACAATTTTTGGTAATACAAAAGATGCCTGGTGGTTACCGAAAGAATCAGTAGTGTCTTTGGGTTTAGATAAAGTGGTCTTTAAAAAAACTGATGGCGGCTTTATAGCTCAGAAAATAAATACTGGTACTATTCATAAAAACCAAATCCAGGTATTGAGTGGTATTGCTGAAACAGATTCTGTTGCGGTAAATGCGCAGTATTTAATGGACAGCGAAAGTTTTATTAAAGTAAAAAAATAGTTATGCGATATATTATAATGATAGCAATAACTTTTTTGTTTTGTACATCATGCAAAAACAAAAACGAAGTAGCCAAAGACACCAAAATGGATTCTGCAGCAATGCAGAAAATGAACGTTGCAAAAACAGATGAAATAGAACTAAGTGAACAGCAAATTCAGTTGGGCAATATTCAAACCGATACTATTTCTAATGGGATGATCGGTGACCGGTTGGTATTAACTGCTACATTGAATTTTGACCAGATGAAATCTTCTTCTGTCAGTTCAAGAGTGATGGGAAGAGTAGAAAAATTATATTTTAAAAATTTGGGAGACTATGTAAAAAAGGGAGCTCCTTTATATGATTTGTATAGCGAAGAATTAAATAATACCAAACAGGAGTATTTGTTGGTTTTAGAAAAGAAAAAAGTATTTGCAAACGAAACAACAATTGACTTTGACCAATTATTACAAGGGGCTAAAAACAAATTGTTATTATGGGGTATGACCGCAGGACAGATAGATGAGCTTGCCCGGCAAGGGAAGGCAACATCAACTACCACCTTTTATAGCAATGAATCCGGCTACATTACTGCCTTGGAAATAAGGGAAGGAGATTATGCCATGGAAGGTGGAACAATTGTTAAGCTGGCTGATTTATCCAGCCTTTGGGCAGAGGCACAGGTGTACACTTCTCAATTAGCAGATATAAACAGGAATAGCATTGCTACTGTACAGCTTCCTGATTTTGATGGCAAAGAAATAAGAGGAAGAATTGAATTTGTGAATCCTGAAATCAATCCCGATACAAGAATAAATCTCATTCGTGTATCTATTCCCAATGCCGGTAACCTGCTAAAGCCCGGCATGCCTGCGTATGTGTTGCTCAAAAGCCCACCGAGAAATACATTGACGTTGCCAATTGATGCAGTTATCCGTGATGGTAAAGGAGCTACAATATGGATACAAACAGCAAATAAAACATTTAAAAGCGTAATGGTGCAAACAGGATTAGAAAGTGATGACAGGATTGAAATTAAATCAGGATTAAGTGAAGGAGATATTGTTGTGGTTAAAGGGGCATACCTGCTGAACAGTGAATATATTTTTAAACGCGGCGCTAATCCTATGGCGGGGATGAAAATGTAGTACTGTGCAAATATTGGATTATGAAAACAATTAAAAGAATAGAAATCTACAATGCCCCTGCTGATAAAGTGTTCAGCTATCTTGATGACCTTGGTGTAACTGGTATGCACATGACGAAATCATCTGCTATGATGATGGGAAGCAAATTGCATCTTGAATTTCTTACAAAACATCACACAGGTATGGGTTCAAAATACAAATGGACCGGAAAGATGATGGGAATGAAAATGGATTTTACAGTTGAAGTTACAAAATGGATAGAAGGAGTAGAAAAGGTTTGGGAAACAACCGGCGAAGCAAAGATGATTATTTATTCCTGGTACAGGATGCATTTATTGGTTTATCCTAAGGGAAATGTAACGCGGGCAGAATTATCCATTACATACGAAAAGCCAAACGGATGGTTTGCCAAAATAATATCTTTTCTTTTTGCAGACTGGTATTGTAACTGGTGTTTGAAAAATATGATGACTGATACTAAAAACAAAATTGAAGCGGACAAAAAAAACTTAGTGAAATCTGCTGATACCAATGGTAATCCAAAAAGGCAGACAAACTGGTATGTAATTACCGGTGGCCCGGGCTCAGGTAAAACCACTACTATTCAACTGCTGCGCAACAAAGGATATACAACGACTATTGAACATGCACGGCATTATATTGATACGCAAAGAATAGCCGGAAAAACAGTAGAAGAAATAAGAAGGAACCAACAGGAGTTTCAAACAAGGGTTTTAGATATGCAAATTGAACAGGAAGAATGGCTTTCACCTGGTGAAATAATATTTCTCGACAGGGCCCTTCCTGATGCAATGGCTTATTATCGTTTTCTCAATCTGCCTGCAAATGAAAAATTAGAAAATGCGTTAAAAGAAGCGGCGTATAAAAAAATATTTATTCTTGATTTTCTTCCTTTGGTTAATGATTATGCACGAAATGAAAATGCGAAAGCTCAGCAGGAAATTCATGCATTAATTACTGAGGTCTATGAATCACTTCCCTTTCCTGTAGTGCATGTTCCTGTACTTTCGCCCGAAGAACGGGTGAAGTTTATTTTAAAAAATCTTTAATCAGTTAAACTATTGAAACAGTACATACTTCTGGTGGTAACTAATTTGTAACAAGATTGTAAATGGAATTTTATACTCAGCATACTGATACGCTCATTAAACAATTCAACAGTAATGTTCAGCATGGGCTTGATGAAAGTGTGATTCAGTCAGCAAAACAAAAATTTGGTAAAAATGTTCTAAAGGCTGCAAATACAAGAAATGTTTATCAAATACTGCTCGGGCAATTTACCAGCCCGCTTATTATCATTCTAGTTGTTGCCTCGTTAGCATCCTTTTACCTGCAACAGCCACGGGATGGCCTTATTCTTTTAATTATTGTTGTGATGAATGGATTGATTGGCTTTTACCAGGAGTGGAAATCAGAAAATATACTGGCATCTATAAAAAAACTGGTGGTTGATAAATGCACCGTTACCAGGGAAGGGAAAGCGGTTGAAATATTTTCGGAAGACCTTGTGCCGGGTGATATCGTATTGCTGTCAGAAGGTGTGGGAATTCCTGCTGATATCCGCTTAATTGAATCCAACGGATTTTCAGCCAATGAATTTATTCTTACCGGCGAGTCACTGCCATCTTCAAAAGACCATTTATTTACTGCAGAAAAAAATGTTTCCATTTCCGAAGTAAAAAATTGTGTGTTCATGGGCACCACGGTTGCAAGAGGTGAGGCGAAAGGAATTGTTTATGCAACAGGTATGCAGACTGAGATTGGAAAAATTAGTTCAAGTTCTCAAAAAATAAAACCAACCGATGCTCCAATTCAGACTGAAATAAAAGATGTGGCAAAGAAACTCACCTACGCAACATTAGTAATTGGTGTTCTTCTGTTTGGTACACGCTTGCTGCTGAATGATACTATGGCGGTGGCATTGGTATTTTCTATCAGCGTAGCAGCAGCAATGGTTCCGGAAGGTTTACCTGCACAAATTTCAATGGCTTTGGCACTGGCAGTTGGGCGATTGGCAAAAAGAAAGGCGATTGTAAAAAAGATTGCCTCGGCGCAAACATTGGGTTCAGCTACGGTCATTGCTTCGGATAAAACAGGAACAATTACAAAAAATGAAATGACTATCACCGGGTGTCATTTTAACGGAACTACATTCTCCGTCTCAGGTTTAGGATATATGCCCAAAGGCGAAATCATTGATGAGCAGGGACAGGTATTGAAAAAAGAATCATTGGGAGATATGAAAGCCTTTTTTCTATCCGGGTTTCTCTCTTCAACAGGTAAGATAAATCCGCCGGATAAATATCACCCCGGCTGGTATTGCATTGGAGACCCTACCGAAGCATCCTTTGCTGCATTGGCAATGAAAGCAGGATTTAGTTTAGAAGAAGTAGATAAAGATTACCCACCGGTAAAATCATTTAGTTTTGATTCGTTTCGTAAAAGGGCAGCTATTATACGAACACATAAAGGCAAAGTTTTTTCTTCCGTAAAAGGTTCTTTAGAATCAGTGCTGGCAGCTTCAACAAAAATTATTTCCAATGGTAATGTAAAAGAACTGACAGGAACACAAAAACATGAAATTATTTCTATGTCTGCCGCCTTTGCAGAAAATGCGTTACGCATTATTGCTGTTGCCTATAAGGATTTAGATGGCAAAGATGATTATACAATAGAAGATGCTGAACAGGATTTGACCTTTGCAGGTTTTGTTACTATGTTCGACCCTCCGCATGAAGAAGTGAAAGATGCGATAGAATCTGTTTTTAAAGCACACATGAAAGTGTTTATGATTACCGGCGATAATGAAGTAACAGCTAAAGCCATTGCAAAAAATATCGGTTTAATGAATGAGAACAACCAATTTCCTGATGTGATTAATGGCACTTCGTTACAAAAAATGAGTGATGAAGAAGTTTGTTCAACATTCAGGAAAAGAGCGGTGATTTATTCAAGAGTTTCTCCGGATGATAAATTCCGTATTGTGGATTTGTTAAAAAAGCAGGGGGAGATCGTTGCAGTAACAGGTGATGGAGTAAATGATACATTAAGTTTAAAAAGAGCAGATATTGGCGTAGCAATGGGATTAAGTGGCTCAAAAGTGGCACAGGAAGCCGCTAATATTATTTTACTCAACGATAATTTTTCCACCATTGTGTTGGCCGTAAAAGAAGGAAGAACAATTTTCAGAAACCTTGAAAAAACAATTAAAACAAATCTCTCTTCCAATATTGCAGAATTAACTTGTGTGCTGGCTGGCTTTGCCGGAGCGTTTGCAGGAATTGCCACCCCCATATTTGCAGTGCAGATCTTACTAATAGATATGATTGGAGAAATGTTTCCGTTAATTATGCTTACTTATGATCCGCCGGAAAATAGAATGATGGAAATGCCACCACGGAATCCGAAAGATAAGATACTCACAAAAGAAACGATGCTGGGAATTTTGTTTAACGGGGCTGTTATGGGGTTTGCTGCTTATGGCGCTTTCCTGGCAGAATATTTTCACAATCACCATTTGGCAAACCACTATGAAAAAGCAATGACAGTTACTTTCGTTTCTGTTATTTTTGGCCAATATGCTAATCTCTTATCCCGCCGTACCTATGGCGCTGTTTTGAGTAAATATTTATTTTCAAACAAACGCCTTTTGTTGGCATTTGCTTTATCCTTTTCGTTAATGCTGTTGATTATCTATATACCTCCGCTTAACCTTTACTTTCACACATCTTCATTAATGCTTGTAGATTGGCTTTATCCACTTACAGTAGGCATTGTTTGTCTTGTTATTTATGAGTACAGAAAAAAATGGAAAGCCAGGTAAAACCGTATATGAGCATCATAACTACAAACTGAATCGAAAGAAGGTGTAACTATGCTTTAAATGTGTGAATGATACAATTCATTTTAGTAATTGTGTAATACTTTTCGCTGTGAATTAATACAATTTTACACTACTTGAATTCTTCAGAATTAATTCATTTGCGTGCTTCACTCAAAAATTAAAATCACGAAAGGTGAAAATTGAATATGAACAAAATGAATGGTATGGATAGCACGAAAACAATGGATCACTAAATGAACCATTAATACTAATTCTTAAGTTAAAGTTATGATGCACAGTAATAACGATTACTATATTTGGGGAATGCACATGGGCTGGTGGATTTTTATAGTTCTGGCAGTTGTAATAGTTGGCTGGCTGGTCAATTCCCGGAGAAGTAAGTAATATTAAAATGGCGCCGTCGGTATTCATCAGTTTACTTGTCGTCCGGCAATTAAACAAAACAATGTGGTTATCAAGTACATACTATTTTCAGAACTGCGCAGCAATTGCGATGCTTTATGCAGGTTTGGAGAAAGCCATCATATAATGGAAAAAATTGCAAAAGCAGTGTAATCCATAATTGTGTAAATTTTTTCCATAATTATACAACTACCAAAGACTTTATTCAACTTACCTTTGGCCCAAAAATTGCGACTTTTCACTAAATAGACTTATTTTTAGGAGAGAATAGATGAAAAAAAATGTATCCATACAATTAAAAGCGGCATTCCTGGTACTGGTATTTGGATTCAATACCTTGACGGGTTTTGCCTGTGCAATTGGTATAGATATGGGCTTTAATAAAACGCATCATCACGATGATGAAGCAACAGAAGTACATGCTGATGGCATAAAACACCACCACCACGATAAAGCAGCACACCAACATGCTCATAAAGGCGGAAAGGATGATTGCTGCAATGATAAAGTGGTAAAAATTTCCCAGGCTGATAAAGCAGTTCCACAAGCTGTTAAATTATTAAGCCCGGTATTTTTTACTGCCTTTGTTGCGGTTTTCAATAACATTATTATTTCTTATCCTTCGCAAGTAAATACTTTTACAAAATACTTTGTCCGTGGGCATCACCCGCCTATACCAGACATTCGTATTGCTATCCAGAGTTTCCAGATATAATTTGATTTTATGTTTTTTAGCATGAAGGGTATTTGCATGCCCATACCTTATGTATTCAAAAAAATAAAATCAAATTATTATGAACAAGTTATTTATTATGCTGGTGTTATTCACCACAGCATTTTTTCAAAACAGCAACGCACAACAAGATAGCGCAACAACAAAACCTGCACCATTACTCAACACATACTATAATTTAAAAGATGCCCTGGTTAGCGGTAATGCAACACTGGCAGCCACCAGTGCAGCAACATTAGCAAAAGCCATTAAGGAAGCAGGTAAAGAAACAGTAAATGAAAATACCAGCGTCCTGCTGTTAAATGATGCTGATGCCATTTCGCAATCAAAAGATATTAAACTACAAAGAGAAAAATTTGCAACACTCTCTGCTAACATGGTTGAGCTGGCAAAAAAAGTGAAGCTCTCCGCCGATCCTGTTTATGAGCAGTATTGCCCCATGAAAAAAGCATCATGGTTAAGCAGTGATAAAGCAATCAAAAATCCGTATTACGGAAATGCGATGCTTACCTGCGGTAGTGTTAAAGCAACTTTATAATTAATTCACCCGCCTGCTGCCTTTCATTTTATGAAGGGCTAATGGCATTTTAAAAAAATTAAAAATGAAAACGAAAATTAACGGGCACAAAAGCTCAATAAAAATATGTAGGAGTAAAAATATAATCACATGCTTAGCGGTAATAGCAGCAACAACTTTAGCATCTTGTAACAGCGGCAATGATAAAACTACAGCTACAAAGCAGAGCGATACAGCAAACGCTGCACATCAGCGAGTAACAGCAGATACTGCAGTTACAACAGCTGCAACAGTAACCAATACTGCAGCAATTTCAATCAAAGAAATAATTACAGGTTACCTGCAGTTAAAAAATGCTTTTACCAAAGACAATACAAATGATGCAGCCACAGCGGGCGTTGCATTAGAAGCCACATTTAAAAACTTTGACAAAACAAATTTAACAGCACAGCAGAAAAAAACTTTTGAAGATATACAGGATGATGCAAAAGAACATGCAGAGCATATCGGCAAAAATGGAGGCAACATTAAACATCAGCGGGAGCATTTTGAAATGCTTAGTAAAGACATGGCAGACCTGGTAAAAGCATTTGGCACTGGCGGACAAACTTTATACAAAGATTTTTGCCCCATGTACAATGATAACAAAGGCGCTTACTGGATAAGTGAAAGTAAAGACATTAAAAATCCTTATTTGGGTAAAGCAATGCCAACCTGTGGAGAGGTAAAAGAAGAAATAAAATAAGATGAGCCGCTTTAAAAAAATATTGTTGGTTTTGATTGCTGTATTCATTGCCATTCAGTTTATACAACCTGCACATAATAAAAGTGAGCAGGTTGTACCAACTGATTTTGCAAAAATTTTAGTTGTGCCAAACAATATAAAGATCATTTTGCAAAATGCCTGTTACGATTGCCACAGCAATAACACAAAGTATCCATGGTATGCAAATATTCAGCCTGTTGCATGGATGATGGCAAGGCATATAAAGAACGGTAAAGACAAATTGAATTTCAGCGATTTTGGAAGCAATACCATCCGTAAGCAAATTAGTAAACTTAAAGAAATAGCCAACCAGGTTAAAGACGATGAAATGCCGATAGCTTCTTATAAATTAATGCACAAAAATGCAAGATTATCTGCGGAAGATAAAACACTGATGGAAGATTGGTTCCTGAAAAAGGCAGACAGTCTTTCATCAGCTAATTAACAGACCAATGAAAAAAATAAAGCAACTACTGATAAAGATCTTTAAAGCAATCTTCATAAGAAAAAAGGATTGCTGTAAATAAAATTTTATTATGGAACATCAACACAGCACAACAAAATATACTTGTCCCATGCATCCGCAAATTGTGCAGGATAAACCAGGCTCTTGCCCCATTTGCGGTATGACTTTAGTGATTGCCAAAACTGAAGGGGATAAAGAAATGCACTCCCATCACCAGCATAATCCGTCAATGGGGCACGAGGGACACGATCATAATGCTATGATTAACGATTTTAAAAAAAGGTTCTATGTGGTATTGGTGCTTACCATTCCAATCATGCTGTTGTCAGAAATGATACAACACTGGTTAGATGTACATTGGCAATTTGAAGGTTCAAAATACATCCTGTTTGGTTTGTCAACGATTGTGTTTTTTTATGGTGGCTGGCCATTCTTAAAAGGATTAGTAGATGAAACAAAAGCAAAGAACCCCGGCATGATGTTTTTGATTGGCTTTGCTATAACTGTTGCCTATAGCTATAGTGTTGCAATTGTATTTGGTTTACAAGGCATGGATTTTTTTTGGGAATTAGCCACGCTGATCCTCATTATGCTTTTGGGGCATTGGATAGAAATGAGATCAGTTGCCGGCGCATCAAAAGAATTAGAACTATTAGTGCAGTTAATGCCGGCCGATGCACACATGGTAATGCCCAATATGGTACATGATGTAAAGACCGACACACTAAAAGCGAATGATATTATTTTAGTAAAGCCTGGTGAAAAAGTTGCAGCAGATGGAATAATACTGGAAGGTGAAAGTTACCTTAATGAAAGTATGCTTACAGGAGAAAGTAAACCTGTACAAAAAATAAAAGGCGATAAAGTAATTGCCGGAGCCATCAACGGCAACGGTTCAATAAAAGTTACTGTTTCACATGCCGCAAAAGATTCTTATTTATCTCAGGTTATAAAGCTGGTGGATGATGCACAAAAATCAAAATCTAAAACACAATTATTGGCCGATACTGCTGCTAAATGGCTAACCATTATTGCATTGGTATCGGGGATCGCTACATTTTTATACTGGTATCTCACAGGGCAATCACTCGCCTTTGCAATGGAAAGAATGGTTACCGTAATTGTTATTTGTTGCCCTCATGCTTTAGGTCTGGCAGTTCCGCTGGTGGTTGCAAAATCAACTGCATTATCAGCAAAGAATGGCTTACTGATAAAAAACAGAACTGCATTTGAAAATGCAAGAAAGATTGCCACCATTGTATTTGATAAAACAGGCACATTAACAGCAGGCAAATTTGAAGTATCAAAAATAGTATCGCTGCAAAAAGAGCTGAAAGAAAATGAGATCATTCGTTTGGCAGCTGCATTAGAACAAAAATCAGAACATCCAATTGCAACGGGCATCCTGCAAAAAGTAAAAGAGTTATCTATCACCATTCCTGCTACAGAAAATTTTAATGCCATCACAGGCAAAGGCGTTGAAGCAACAGTGGAAGGCAAAAAAATATTGGTGGTTAGCCCGGGATATTTAAAAGAAAATAATCTTGCCATGCCCGAAGGCTTTACTGCCAATGATACAGAAACTGTTGTGTTTATAATTATTAATGATCAATTAGCAGGTTACATTGCACTGTCTGATGAGATACGGCCCGAATCTGCCGGTGCAATAAAAACTTTAAAAGAGAATCATATCAAATCAATATTACTTACAGGTGATAACAACAAAGTAGCTAAAAGTGTAAGTGAAACATTGGGTATGGATAGTTTTATTGCAGAAGTATTGCCACATCAAAAATTAGAAAAAATAAAAGAGTTGCAAAGTAAAGGAGAGTTTGTTGCCATGACAGGAGACGGTGTAAATGATGCACCAGCATTGGCGATTGCAGATGTGGGTATTGCTGTTGGCAGCGGAAGTGATATTGCAGCCGAAACTGCTGGCATTGTTTTGGTAAACAGTAATCCAAAAGATATTGTGAATTTAATTTTGTTTGGCAAAGCTACTTACCGCAAGATGATACAAAATTTAATTTGGGCAACCGGCTATAATGTAATTGCATTACCATTAGCTGCTGGTGTTTTATATCAAGAAGGCATTTTATTAAGCCCTGCTGCTGGTGCTGTTTTAATGACGGTGAGTACTGTTGTAGTTGCCATAAATGCCAGTTTTTTAAAAATAAGAAAAAGTAAATAACAGTATGAAACAAGTAACAATAATGGTACTACTTATCAGCATTTATTTCTTTGCTGAAGCCCAGGATATGAAAGGTATGGACATGAGTAAAAAAGAAACCAAAGCGCAACCTCAGCAGGTAACATACACTTGCCCGATGCATCCAGAAATACATGCAACCAAACCAGGTAACTGTCCTAAGTGCGGAATGAAATTGGTTAAGGAGAAACCTAAAGCTCCCGCTACGCCTGTAAAGAAGAAAGACGAAATGCAAATGACAAAAGATACAACAAAGCCTGTCACTTACACATGTGTAATGCACCCGGAGATACATGCAACCAAACCCGGCAATTGTCCTAAATGTGGTATGAAACTGGTTAAAGAAAAACAAAGCAGCGTTACCAATCCACCAGTTGAAAAGCATGATGCAATGCAGATGCCCAGAGACAGTTCAAAACAACAATCAATGAACATGGACAATATGCAAATGAGCCATACAGAAAAGCCAAAGACCGAAATAAAAAAAACAATTGTAAATAATACACCGCCACATACAGTACGTTACGATTTATACATTGCAGATACTACGGTAACATTTGGAAAAAAAGCAAAACGGGCCATTGCCGTAAACGGACAAATACCAATGCCCACACTTACATTTACTGAAGGGGATACAGCAGAGATCTATGTACATAATAATTTAAACGAAGAAACTTCTTTGCACTGGCATGGTATCTTTTTGCCCAATCAATATGATGGTGTACCTAATCTTACGCAGATGCCGATAAAAGCACACAGTACACACTTGTATAAATTTCCCATCATTCAGCACGGAACACACTGGTATCATAGTCATACCGAATTACAGGAACAAATTGGTATGTATGGTGCCATGATCTTAAACAAAAGAAAAGAATGGGATATACCAACTATACCTGTTGTGCTTAGCGAATGGACTGATATGAAACCCGAAGAAGTGCAGCGTAGTTTACACAATGGTACCGATTGGTTTGCCATAAAAAAAGGCACCACTCAAAGCTATGCCGAAGCTATACAAGGCGGCCATTTAAAAACAAAACTCACCAACGAATGGAAGAGAATGAATGCTATGGATGTGAGTGATGTGTACTATGATAAATTTTTGATCAACGGACAAAATCAAAATGAACAACCACAATTTAAAGCGGGTGATAAAGTAAGATTGCGCATTGCAAATGCAGGTGCATCATCTTATTTCTGGCTCAATTATTCCGGAGGAAAAATTACAGTGGTAGCAACAGATGGCAGCGATGTGGAACCGGTAGAAGTGGACAGATTGCTGATTGCAGTTTCTGAAACTTATGATGTAATTGTAACCATTCCTGAAAATAAAAGTTATGAATTTTTAGTAACGCCGGAAGACCGCACCAAATCTGCATCGCTTTGGTTGGGTAGTGGTAAAAAAGTACCTGCAACAAAATTACCCAAACTAAAATATTTTGCGGGCATGAAGATGATGAATGACATGATGGATATGAACGGCAATTTAATGCCGATGGGTATGGAAATGAGTAATCAGTCAATGGATATGAATACGGTAATGTATCCCGAAATAACCGGTGAGGAAAAACAAAAAAATAAAAAAGATACAACGAGCAGTAATAATAGCATGCCTGGAATGAATATGGAAAATGAGACTGCAGATATAGTAACATTAAATTACACGATGCTGAAATCTCCCGAAAAAACTTTGTTACCCAAAGACGCACCTGTTAAAGAATTAAAATTTGACCTGACAGGAAATATGAATCGCTATGTATGGAGCATGGATAACAAAGTAGTTTCTGAAACAGATAAAATATTAATTAAAAAAGGAGAGAATGTGCGGATCATCTTGTACAACAATAGCATGATGCGCCACCCTATGCACCTGCATGGTCACGATTTCAGGTTGCTGAACGGGCAGGGTGATTATGCACCAATGAAAAATATCATCGACATTATGCCAATGGAAAAAGATACTATAGAATTTGCTGCAACCGAAAGTGGTGATTGGTTTTTTCACTGCCATATTCTGTACCACATGATGAGTGGTATGGGAAGAATATTCAGTTATCAAAATTCACCTGCTAATCCTGAAATATCCAATCCAAAATTAGCACAACGTAAATTATTTGCAGATGACAGGATGTTTCATTTCATGACAAAAATAGGCATACAAAATAATGGTAGTGATGGCGAAGCTATGTTTGCCAATACAAGATGGAAAGCAGAAACGGTGTGGCATTTGGGTTATCACGATATGCATGGCTATGAGAGCGAAACCATGATAGGCCGTTATCTTGGCCGTATGCAATGGTGGTACCCCTACATTGGTTTTGATTACCATTACAAAATGGAAGGCGGACCAAAAAATATTTTCGGCAGCGAAGAAAAAAACTGGTTTGGGCAAACTAGCAATAAATTGAATCGTAAAACAATAATGGCTGGTATCGCTTATACGTTACCGATGTTGTTTATTGCCGATGCAAGAATAGACGGCAATGGTAAATTCCGTTTTCAACTGGAAAGGGAAGATGTGCCTG
>Ga0068859_100000534_pt1 | contig 37702 bp, 41 predicted proteins | sample KBSSwiS22_FD_66585 | JGI IMG/M metagenome (GOLD analysis project Ga0068859, IMG submission 66585) | Switchgrass rhizosphere microbial communities from Kellogg Biological Station, Michigan, USA - KBS Switchgrass S2-2 | ecosystem: Host-associated > Plants > Roots > Rhizosphere > Soil ... | reverse complement strand
CGAACCGCTGTAGAAGCTTTTGCAGAGCTTTGCCTAGCCACTCGGCCAAAGGACCATTTTTTTTGTTTCTATATAACTAAAGCTTTTGAGAGCTTTGCCTATCCGCCGTATGGCGGACAAAGTACCATTTATTGTTGACATACTAAAAAAGCTTTCGGGACTTTGCCTATCCGCCGTATGGCGGACAAAGGACCTTTTTTAGTGTTGCAAAAATAGGGTATTTTTAGGCAAAATTATTCTCCCTTGTATATCTGTTTTAAAAAATAATTATGACCAGCATTGCAGCTTCCGAATTAATAATCAACAACCGCGGCGCAGTTTATCACCTGGATTGCAGGCCCGAAGAAATTGCCCACACCATTATTACAGTTGGAGATCCTGACAGGGTGAGTGCAGTAAGTAAACATTTTGATTCTGTTGAAATAAAAAATCAGCACCGTGAATTTGTAACACATACCGGTTATCTAAATAAAAAAAGATTGACAGTTGTAAGTACCGGCATTGGCACTGATAATATTGATATTGTGCTGAACGAGTTGGATGCATTGGTGAATATTGATTTTGAAACAAGAACTATAAAAGAGAATTTAACGCAGTTGAATATTATCAGGGTGGGCACATCAGGCTCTTTACAAATAAATATTCCTGTTGACAGTTATGTGGTGAGCACTCATGGTTTGGGTATTGATAACCTGCTGAATTTTTACCGCCAGGAAAATAATGAAGAAGAAAAACAACTGGTACAATCTTTTGTAACACAAACACAATTACACAATAATTTTGCACATCCTTATATCAACAGTGCAAGCGGTGCATTGATAAAACATTTTGTAGATGGTTTTCATCATGGCATTACTGTTACCTGCCCGGGTTTTTACGGGCCGCAGGGCAGGGTGCTGCGTTTAGGATTAGCAAATCCTGCATTGATAGATAACTTAACTACCTTTAGTTTTGGGCAACACCGCATCACTAATTTTGAAATGGAAACAGCAGCCATTTACGGGTTGGGTAACTTGTTAGGCCATCATTGCCTTTCCATTAGTGCTATTGTTGCCAACCGCATTTCAAAAGAGTTTAGTAAAGATGGTGGCGCAACCGTTGAAAATTTAATTACAAAAACGCTTGGCATAATTTCTAATAATTTATAAAATGAAACTAGAATTTTTTAAATACCAGGGCACAGGAAATGATTTTGTTATACTCGATAACAGGGATAATAAATACAGCGGACTTACGGTAAAACAGATCAAACATATTTGCGACCGTCGCTTTGGTATTGGCGCCGATGGCTTAATGCTGCTGTCGAAAAAAGAAGGCTATGATTTTGAAATGATCTACTTTAATGCTGATGGTAATGAAAGCAGCATGTGCGGTAATGGCGGCAGGTGCCTGGTAAAGTTTGCGTACCATGTGGGCATCCATAAAAACACCTATCATTTCATTGCTACTGATGGAGAGCATTTTGCCGATATCGCTATCGATAACGGACAAACGGTACGGTTAAAAATGAAAGACGTTGCCGAAGTGGATGAACACTCCACTTACGCTATTTTAAACACGGGTTCACCACATTTTGTAAAATTTGCCAATAATGTAAAAGATATTGATGTGGTGGAAACCGGCCGTGAAATACGCTACAGCACAGCATTTAAAGCAGATGGCATCAATGTGAATTTTGTGGAGTCTATTGATGAGGATAGTATTTTTGTACGTACTTACGAACGTGGTGTGGAAGATGAAACGCTGAGTTGCGGCACGGGTGTTACTGCATCGGCATTAATGAGTGCACATAACGATAAAGGTTTTAACCGTGTGGAAGTACAAACACCGGGCGGCCATTTAAGTGTGGAGTTTGAAAAAACCGATGATGAACATTTTGAAAACATCTGGCTTTGCGGGCCAGCTGATTTTGTTTATAAAGGCGAAATAGAAGTGTAGCATAAAACTCTTGGAGGGTTTAGCACCACTTCAAAAAAAATCCGGAGTCCACGTAAAACCCTCCAAGAGTTATTGGAGTTGAAGGGTTTTGTACAAAATCCCCCGGTAGTTTTATCAGTTTTCCAGGAAAAAGATCATCATGACAAAGAACGAGATCATCACTGCAACAGAAAGAATATTTTCCGTAGTTAGCACATATTGCAGCGGTATTAATGAAACAGTTTTTTTTGATAAGCCCGCCGCCAAATGGTCGGTAGCAGAAAATGTACAGCACCTCATTGTTGCTACCAACACCTCTACCCTTGCCTTTGTGCTGCCAAAGTTTGTAGTGCGCTGGGTTGCGGGAAGGCCTAACCGAAAATCACGAACTTATGCAGAGCTGGTGGCAAAATATAAAAAGAAACTGCAGGAAGGCGGCGCAGCAAGCGGGCGCTTTATCCCTAAACCAATAACCATAAAATATGGTAAAGAAAAAATAATACGGAACTGGATGCATGCCGCCGCAAAACATCTTGCTTCGCTAAAAAAATACCACGACCACAACCTGGATAATTATTTAGTGAAACACCCGCTTTTAGGAAGGATCACTTTAAGGGAACTGTGCTATTTTACCATTTATCATACCGAACACCATTTAAATATACTCGCTTCCATTTCCACCTTTGATGAAAGGAAGATAACAATTGCCTGATCTATGATCCAGTATTTTAAAATTCTTGACCAGCAGACTGTAGAAATTGACAAACCGGAAATTGGCTCCTGGGTAAATGTGCTGCCTCCACTGAAGCAGGAAGAATTTACCGAACTCAGCGAAACGCTCGAGATCCCGATTGATTTTTTAAAAGACTCGTTGGATATTGACGAACGCAGCCGTTATGAAATTGATGCTAACGTAAAGCTCATCGTAATTAAAACGCCTACCGAGAATAATTCCTTTAATGAAAGCGATGCGTTTTACATTACCATTCCTATTTGTATCATTTTAACACACAACCAGATTGTAACGGTAAATTCATTTGAGAATGAAGCCATCAAAAAATTCCTGAACACTTTTCAAAAACGCCATCCTGATAAGAAGAGCATGATGGTATTGAAAATATTTGAAAAGATCACCACCAACTTCCAGGATCACCTTAAAGAAATTAACCAGCGGAGAAATTTACTGGAACAGAAATTATATGATAGTAACCGTAATGCAGAATTACTGGAACTGGTAAGGATACAGAAAAGCCTGGTGTATTTTGTAACCGCTTTACGCAGTAATGAACTGCTGATGATGAAAATAGTACGAACCAACATACTGCAACTGAATGAAGAGGAAAAAGAATTTTTAGATGACCTTATTGTAGAAACCAGCCAGGCTTTGGAAATGGCCAACACCTACACCAATATACTCAGCAGCACGCTGGATGCTTTTGCAAGTATCATCTCCAATAATTTAAATAATGTTTTAAAAAGATTAACGTCTATCACCATCATATTATCATTGCCTGCATTGGTAACCAGTATTTATGGAATGAACGTACCCATTCCCGGGCAGGAATGGCCGCATTCTTTTTATGTGCCCATAGTTATTTCGTTGGTGCTTTCAATTATTATCAGTGCTTATTTTATGAAGAAAAAATGGTTTTAATTTTACACTATGTTTAGTATAAGAGTTTATGGTATTTTAATTAACGACCGCAAGCAGGTTTTGGTAAGTGATGAATTTATCCGTGGCATGTATGTCACTAAATTTCCCGGCGGTGGCCTGGAGTTTGGCGAGGGCACCCGGGATTGTCTCAAAAGGGAATTCATGGAAGAGATGCAGTTGAATGTGGAGATCGGCAGTCATATTTACACTACCGACTTTTACCAGATGAGTGCTTTTAACAAGGATTACCAGATTGTATCCATTTATTATTTTGCAAAACCATTAGATGAAATAAAAGTGCCGTTGAGAGAAAAAGCATTTGATTTTGATGAACAGCAAATAAGAATTTATAATGAAACAGGCGAAACAGAAACTTTCCGTTTTGTGGATTGGGATCATTTCTCCGAAGCATCAGTAACTTTACCCATTGATAAGATCGTAGCAAAAATGATCAAAGACAACTTTTAAAATGCAGCCACAGATTACACAGATTACACAAATTACTTTCTTCTTTCTGTGTAATTTGTGGAATCTGTGGCAAGAAAAACAAACTTGTTTGCTTTTATGAACTACGATAACTTTTTTGACCAGCACATTATTTTAGAAGATGCCTTTGTAAGGCTTGAACCGCTTGAAGAAAAGCATTACGAACATTTGCTGCCCGTTGCTATGCATAAAGAGTTATGGTTATTTACAGGCGCCAAAGTAAATTCTGAAGCGGATTTTAAAAGATACTTTACTACCGCGTTGCAGGAAAGGCAAAATAAAAAATCATACGCTTTTGCTTATTACAATAAACAAACACAACAGTATGTGGGTTGCACCCGTTATGCCAATATCGATTTCCCTAATAAAAGATTGGAGATAGGCTGGACCTGGCTTGACCCCAGCCTGCATGGCACCGGTTTCAATAAGCATTGTAAATTTCTCCTCCTCTCCTATGGATTTGAACAACTGCACTTAAACCGTGTGGAATTAAAGACCAGTCATCTCAACTTAAAATCGCAGAAAGCCATGCGCAAAATTGGCGCTGTACAGGAAGGTACCTTGCGCCGCCACAGCATTAATGAAGATGGTTTGGTGAGAGATACCATGTATTTTAGTTTTATTTCAGAAGAATGGCCCACTATCAAAGAAAATATCTTTAAAGAACTTATGAATTCTTAAATCCTTTTTATAGTTTTAAGTGTATATACGCTCCATTAAATTCAAACAGCGTCCATCTACCCCCTGCAAACTGGATCATCTTGTCCTTAGATAAGCCGGTAATCAATTTATTTTACAATAAAAATCATTGTTATGACAAACAAGGAGTTTTTCCAGCAATGCTGGAGATCAGAAATTGCGCCTACCATTATTGCCTTAAAAGCATTGCCCGCTGCCGATAAACTTGGCTATAAACCTGCAGAAAAAAACCGTACCGCCAAGCAATTGGTAGATCATTTTGTTTCGCATGTGGAAGACCTTATTGAAGGTGTTGAAACAGGGGTGATCAATCATCGCGTAATGGCCGATTTCCCTTCTGTTGAAGATGCCATTGCTGTTTTTGAAACCGGCTCAGACAAGTTGATAGCATTGCTGGATAAAGTTGATGATAACACCTGGGATGAAAAAATTGTTCCCATGCTCATCTTTGGCAATAAATTATTTGAGCACCCCTTAGGAAAAATGTGCTGGATGTTCTTATTCGATCTTATCCATCACCGTGGTCAGCTATCTACCTATTATCGTCCCATGGGTGCAACACAACCCAACATATATGGCCCTACTGCAGAAATGGTAGAAGCGATGATGGCACAGATGTCAACTGCGAATTAAAAAATATCTTCTCATGCCCGGAGGTTCGCCTCCGGGCTTTAACCCAACTACAATGAGTGATCAAACAACTGCACAGCAACCCACGCCTGCACATATCATGCAAATAGGCATGGGTTTCTGGGCCTCCAAAACATTGTTAACTGCCGTAAAACTAAAATTGTTTACATTATTAGCTGGCACTAAACTCAGCGCTGCTGCAATAAAAAAAGAATACCAGTTTCAAACTACGGACAGGCATGTGTATGATTGGCTGGACACATTGGTGGCATTAGGCTTTTTACAACGTGACGGAATTTTAGCAACTGCACTCTATTACAATGCTACTGAAACAGAAATATTTTTAGATACTAAGAAACCATCTTACATGGGTGGTATTCTTGAAATGGGCAATAACCGCCTTTATCGTTTTTGGGGAGATCTTGATGAAGGTTTAAAAACAGGTCTGCCACAAAATGAATCGAAGCATGCCAGCAATATGAATTTTTTTGAAGACCTGTATAAAGATGAAAGCAAGCTGCATGAATTTATGAATGCAATGAGCGGCATACAAACAGGAAATTTTATGGCGCTGGTGCATAAATTTGATTTCAGTAATTATGATACGATGGCAGATATTGGTGGCGCTGATGGCTGGCTGACCATACAGGTTGCATTGAATCATCCCAATATCAAATGCATTACTTACGATTTACCACCTGTAGAACCATTGGCAAAAAATAAGATTGCACAATTTAATTTAAGTAACCGCATTACAACATTAAGCGGAGATATTTTAAAAGACGAGCTTCCGTCAGCACAAATAATTACCATGGGCAATATCCTGCATGGTTTTAATGAAGACACAAAACAATTAGTGATAAAAAAAGTGTATGATGCCTTACCTGACGACGGCGTATTTATTGCTATTGAAAATATTATTGATGATACCAGGAATAAAAATGCCTTCGGTTTAATGATGAGCCTGAACATGCTGATAGAAAATGGTGATGCATTTGATTATACACCCACCGATTTCAGTCAATGGGCAACAACAGCAGGATTTAAAAAGGTAGAAATTATTCCATTGGCCGGACCAACAAGCGCTGCCATTGCTTACAAATAAAATAATGTTGTGCAAGGCTGAACTTGATTGTCAGGCTGAGCTTGGTTGTCAGGTTGAGCTTGTCGAAACCAGGCAATCAAGCTCAGATCGGCAACTTTTAAATTAATAATCATTAAATCAAACTGCGAATGAAAAAAATCCTCCTCTTTTTTTGTACTGTATTTTTTATTTCTTGTAATAATGAAAATAAGAATATCGCTTCAACCAGTGTACCCGGTAACGATAGTTTATTTAATGAAGTGCAAACCGGCGGTATAAAGATCATCCCGATAGAAACGCCGAAGGGGAAATTTAATATCTGGACAAAACGTGTAGGCAATAATCCAAAAATAAAAGTATTGCTGTTAAACGGTGGCCCTGGCGCCACACACGAATACTTTGAATGCTTTGAAAGTTTTTTACCGCAAGAAGGAATTGAATTCATTTATTACGATCAATTGGGTTGCGGTCTTTCTGATAATCCTAAAGATACCAGCATGTGGGACCTTTCAAGATTTGTGGAAGAAGTGGAACAGGTACGCAAAGCGCTCAATCTTACTAAAGATAATTTTTATTTACTCGGTCACAGTTGGGGCGGTATTTTAGCCATGCAGTATGCACTAAAATACCAGGACAATTTAAAAGCACTTATCATCAGTAATATGATGAGCAGTTGCCCCGATTATGGTAAGTATGCACAGGAAGTTTTAGCGCCACAATTCGATCAAAAAATTTTAGATACTATCAGGCAAATTGAAAAGAAAGGTGATTTTGAAAATCCTAAATATATGGAATTGCTGATGCCAAATTTTTATGCGAAGCATATTTGCCGCATTCCAGTTGACCAATGGCCGGAACCGGTAATGCGTTCATTTGGAAAAATGAACCAGTCATTATACGTTACCATGCAAGGGCCCAGTGAATTTGGCATTGGTGGCAATTTAATTAACTGGGATATAAAAAAACAATTGCCACAGATAAAAGTGCCCACACTTACTATTGGCGGTAAGTTTGATACCATGGATCCCGAACACATGAAATGGATGAGTACACAAGTACAACACGGCAGATTTTTACTATGCCCCAATGGCAGTCACATGGATATGTATGATGACCAGAAAAATTATTTTCCCGGCCTCATAAGTTTTATTAAAGATGTGAATGAAGGAAAGTTTTAAAAAGGAAAGCATGCAAACTGTTGTGCAAAAAATAAAAAAATATTCATCACTAAAAACAAACAACATGAAAAAGATCCTTTTATCATTCAGCGTGTTTACAATGGTATGTATTGTAAGTTCATGTACTAACGATGCAGATAAAGCTGCTCCTTCTGGCAATACCACAGCTGCCATGGATAGTACGGACTGGAAAAACAAACAAACTGCAATGGCTTCAATGGCAGGTATAATGGCACATAATGCTGATGAAGTTTTAAAGAACGCTGCTGCTGATGCCATTGATTATGGCGATGGTAGTATGCCACCGGCAAAGGGAGTAGATAGTATTAAAGCCGGGTTGAAAGCTTTTTTAAATGCCTTTCCTGATTATAAAGGAGAAAATTTAATGTACACTGCCGAAGGCAACACGGTGATCATTACCGGCGACTGGACTGGTACTTTTAAAAATGATGCCTGGGGCATGAAAGCCACCGGCAAATCTTTTAAATTAAAAGATGCAGACATTCTTACTTTTAATGCCGATGGAAAAATAATATCACACAGTTCTATACAATCCAATGCTACTATGATGGCGATGGTGGGTGCAAAAATGCCATAATAAAACTAACATTGTTCATATAAGCAAAGGCGTCATGACGGTTCTAAACCGTCTGACGCCTTTTTAATAATTTAAAAATCTATCAGCCTGTAAGCCGGATTCTGTAATTGTTGTGCCGTGCTTCGACAAGCTCAGCATGACACAACAACTGGTTATCATTTATCTGGCTGCAACATTACTGTTACAATCTTGCTGCCTACCCTTCAACGTTACCTGCATTGCTGCAGGTATCGGGCGAGCCGCCCTCCAACGCTGATATACGTGGCATTACAGCACACAAGGTTTACCCAATTAATGCATTACTGCAAAAACCCGTGAGCTCTTACCTCACGTTTTCACCCTGGCTCCTCTCTTGTCATGTTCTTTGTCAGACTGAGCTTGTCGAAGTCTTGTCGAAGCATGTCAAGAGAGGAGTGGTAATTTTCTGTGGCACTTTCTTCCGCCGTGGCTGGCGTTTCCACCAACCACATTAGACCGGCCGTTAACCGGTGTGTTGCCCTTTGCTGTCCGGACTTTCCTGATGTTACTTGCGTAACACCCGATAACCCGGCTGATAGAGGGCAAAGGTAGATTTTATTTTTTTGGGAGTCAGTATAAGAGTAAATAAACTTTGTGCTTTTCGTTAAATTGCATTACTTAAAGTGAAATGGATAGCTCGATGTTCGCTTCGATGCTAAACATTATCAATCTATCAAATTACCATTAACCAATTAAAATTTATAAATATGACACCAAACATCGGCATCACAGACAGCAACCGTCAATCAATAGCAACAGAGTTATCAAAAATTTTAGCAGACGAATATGTGCTGTACACCAAAACAAGAAATGCCCACTGGAATATTGAAGGACCAGACTTTCACGACAAACACAAATTCTTTGAAGCACAGTTTGAACAGTTAGATGATTTTGTTGACAGCGTTGCAGAGCGCATCCGTACATTAGGCCATTATGCACCTGCTACCTTAAAACAATTTTTAAGCCTCACGCATTTATCAGAACAAAGCTGGACAACAAACGACAGTAAAGGTTTTATCACCGAATTGTTAAATGACCATGAAAGTATCATTATTCATTTAAGAGAAAATATCAACCGCTTTGCCAATGATTTTGCCGATCTTGGAACAAGCGATTTTATAACCGGACTTATGGAGGATCATGAGAAGATGGCGTGGTTCTTAAGGTCACATCTAAAATAAATATGGCAAACTTAAAAAATATTCATCCCGGGGAAATTCTTTCAGAGGAATTTTTGATTTCTTTTAATATCACAGCTTATAAACTTGCAAAAGATATTAAGATACCGCAAACAAGAATTTCTGAGATCATTAAAGGCAATCGCAGAATTACTGCAGACACAGCTTTACGATTAAGCAGGTATTTTAGAAACTCGCCAAAATTCTGGCTTGGATTACAAGACGACTTTGATATTGAAGAAGAAACTGCAGCTAAACGACCGATTCTAAAATCTATAAAAGCACTAAAGGCTAATGTTGCATAACAGTTACAAGCTGTGAAAAGATGGCATCGTTCTTACATTCCCTAAATAATGGTGTAATAATAGCGGATAATTCCTAACCAAAATAAAACAAGTAAATATGAAATTGACAACCCTTCTCACGGCAGGTATTTTATTTTTTTGTGCCACCAATCTTTATGGCCAAACCTTTGAAGTGCCAAAAGACTACCAGTTAAAGGTAGCCGAAGATTATAAAAAGTATGAAAAAGATATTATTGCAGCTGCAAAATGGCTGAAAGAAACACCTTTCAATGAACAGGCTGAAAAACGGAAAGAAGCAAGTGCTTTTGTACTCGCCTGGGTTAATGGAAGTCCTACTGTAAATGTAGAGATCAATCCTACTATCATGGATTTTGAAAAAAAGAACAGCGGCATGCTGATCTTATACATGGCCAGCTCTGCAAAGTATGTGCTGGAAAATAACTATTCAAAAGACATGCGTGCAAAACATAAAGCTGCACTGCTGGATATGATAAGTGCTTACCAGGCCGACAAAGGAATTAAGAAAGATAAAAAAATGGAAAAGCTTATCAAGAGTAATGAAGAAGGAAAACTGGATGAATGGATGGCTGAAAATCTTAAAATAAATGCTAATTAATAGCGAAATGATTAGTCCCGTTAGTAAAAAAATCTGTCAATTCGCTTGCATAAGTGCTGGTAAATATACTATCATGAAAAAATATTGCTACTCTTTCTTGTTAAGCCTGTTGCTGATTCAGTTAACCGTTGCACAATCTCCTGATGCACAAACCATCAGCAAATTCACACAACAAAACACTGGCACTATCATTAACGAATACACGCAATTTCTTGCCATCCCCAACGTTGCTGCCGATCCTGTCGGCCAGCAAAAGACGGCAGCATTTATCATGGACATGATGACAAAAAGAGGCATTGAAAAAGTACAACTTTTAAATGCTACTTCTGCTAATGTCCCACCAGCTGTGTATGGTGAAGTGATGGTGCCCGGTGCCAAACAAACCCTTATCTTTTATGCTCACTATGATGGGCAACCAGTTAATCCTGCACAATGGGATAAAGCTTTAGAGCCATTCACACCAAAATTATTTTCCGGTGCTATAGATAAAAGCGGTGCTGCTATTCCTTTTCCTGCAGACGGCAATTACAATAATAACTGGCGTATATATGCCCGCAGTGCATCCGATGATAAAGCCGGCATTGCTGCCATTCTGAATGCTTATGATGTGATAAAGAAAAGCGGGTTAACCCCCGGCTGCAACATTAAATTTTTCTTTGAAGGTGAAGAAGAAGCAGGTTCTGTTCATTTGAACGAGATACTGGAAAAATATCAATCCTTATTGCAATCGGATCTGTGGATCATCTGCGATGGCCCGGTACACCAATCAGGAAAAAAACAAATTGTATTTGGTGTGCGTGGTGATACACATCTTGATCTTACCGTGTATGCATCTAAGCGGCCGCTGCACAGCGGGCATTACGGCAACTGGGCGCCTAATCCTGCTATGATGCTGGTGAAACTATTGGCATCAATGAAAGATGATGATGGAAAAGTAACCATTAAAGGTTTTTACGATGATGTAACACCATTAACTGCTGCAGAAAAAAAAGCGTTAAGTGAAGTACCATCTGTTGATGCACAAATGAAAAACGAACTGGGCATCAGCACTACAGAAATGAAAGGCAAAAGTTTGAACGAAGCCATCAACCTGCCATCATTAAACATCAATGGCATGCAAAGTGGCAATGTGGGCAAGCAGGCTTCTAATCAAATTCCTACTTTTGCAACAGCAGTGATTGATCTGCGACTGGTGCTGGGTAATGATTGGAAAAAGCAGCAACAAAAAGTAATTGATCATATAAAAACGCAGGGCTATTATGTATGCGATCATGACCCTACCGATGAAGAGCGAAAAAAATATGCAAAGCTTATCAAAATAATTCCGGGTACGGACGGCTATAATGCACAACGTACTGCGATGGATCTGCCCATAATAAAAAAAGTTATTGCGGCTGTTAAAAGTATTTCTCCGGAACAAGTAGTACTGCAACCTACCATGGGCGGCAGCCTGCCCTTATATGTATTTGAAAAAACCTTGCATACCAAAACCATTACCATTCCTGTTGCCAATCACGATAATAACCAGCATGCCGAAAATGAAAATATCCGCATCGGCAATTTGCTGGATGGCATTGTAACGATGGGCACGCTGATGCTGATGAAGTAACAATTGCTTTACAGTAATCTTCCAAAGCATTGCCGTACAATTCTAAAAGAGAAGTATCTTTAGCAACATAAAACTACCCCATGCAAACTTTACTCCTGGAAACATTGTTGTATCCACTAAAAAAGTTACATCATGAGTAAAGATCAAACAAAAGACCTGGTGAAATTTCTTCAACCATTTGATGAAGAGATAAAAGAAACAGTACTTTGGCTGAGAGAATTTGTATGGGACCTGTATCCCAAAACGAATGAACTGATCTATGACAATTATAATGCGCTGGCTTTTGGCTGGTCATTAACCGACAGGTTGGGACATACCTTTTGTTCCATTGCTGTTGGAAGAACCAGCAAGAACATTCATTTTGGGTTTTACTGGGGCAGTGAAATTGCTGACCCCGAAAAAAAGCTGATTGGTAACGGTAACCAGTACCGTTATCTGTTGGTAAAAAATAAAAAAAAATTTCCGAAATTGTACATTAAAAAATTGTTGAAAGAAGCATACGCCAATTCTCTCGCAAAAGTAAAAGATCCCAAACAGATTATACATGGTGCCACCATTACCAAATCGGTTTCGCCTGTAAAAAGAGAAAAGAAACCTGGTACTGTTAAGAAAAAGAGATGACAGTTGCAATAGTTCTATGTAATAAAAAAAGGCCTGGTGCAAAACAGGCCGTTTAATAAAGGTACCGGGTTCTGTCTAATTTTTGATCAGCTTCACCGTTTGTATATCATTATTGCCATCATCGTAACGTACAATATAAATACCTGCAGTAAGGCCGCTGATATTGAGTTGTGTTTGAAGTGTACTGGCAACAGCAATCTTCTGTTGTACTATTTTCCCTTCGGGAGTTAATAAAGTGATCACTGCTTTTTCAGGAGCTTTATTATGTTGTATGGTTACCTGGCCGTTTGCAGGCATGGGATAAAGCTGTATCTGTGCACGGGCCTGTTCTTTTGTATATACTTTTATTATGGAAGAATATTTGCTTCTGCCGTCGAAGTCAATATTTTTTACTCTGAAATACATGGTTTGTACCATTTTGCCGGGATAATCTAAACTATAGATAGATTTTCCGGTAGCCGTAACATAGCCCGCAGTAGCAAAATCAACACCGTTGGTACTGCTTTCTACATAATACCCTTTTACGTTTATTTCGTCACCTACATTCCACAAAAGTTTTACAGTTTCATCACTGTTTTTTCTTGCCACAAAACCTTCAAATGTAACCGGTAATGGCCCTGCAGCTACAGACAATGACAGGTCATCAAACTGCATATTACCAGGCAGTATTGCCCTGAAAGTAAATTCAAAGCGAACCATCTGCCCTGCTACCAGGTCTGCATCAGATAATAATAAACAAACAGTGCCCGAGGTTCCCGCCAAAGGAGTGTATACCGGGCCGTTGGCTGTTGTAGCCAGTATCTCCAGCGGTCCGCTGCTTATTGCAGTTATCACCCTTATCCTGTATTCAGTCCCTGCAGGCACTACATATTTAAATCCAATAGTCAGATGTGCAGGTTCGCTTTGTATGTACACCGGAGAAATTAAACTTCCGCTCCTTAAAGTCAACCCGCTGTTTTCTATTTCAGCGCCAGCTAAGCCATCCCAAAAAAATGATACATCATTTGCATCCGAGTATATACTGGGTGAACTGAAGCCTTCATCTGAATTGTTGAAATTCCGGAAAACATTGCAATTGGTTGCTGTAGTAACAATGGTTGGAAATTGTGCTGCAGCAACAAATACCGTAGCAATCGCAATCACTGAAAGTAAAAACTTTTTCATAATTTTTTTTTTTAGTTAATGAGAGATAAAAATTAAAACTGCCGATCTGAAATCAACAGAAGTTCTTGCACAGGAGTTGGAAGAAGCCGCAGTTTACCTGCAATGGTTGTAGTAGTGCGTTGACAAGATGTGTTTTATACCAGCTGTAAAAACGGGAGATATCAATTTTCTTGTTATTCACTGGCAAAGATGAATACTAAATGATCTTTTTTTGTTACATAACTTTATCAATAAATTGCATGATTCACACATTCAGTATATACCCGCCTTTCCGGGTATTTTCGGCAAATAGTTATTCTCTGGTTAAGACAAAGCGGAATAAAATAATTCTGTTTAACTTCGGAAACCGGATACTTTAATTTAAAACATTCGTCTATGGAAGGCATTGCAGAAACTATTCAGGAACCATTAGAACAAGCTGGTAAGAGTAATATCAATTCAAGAGTGGCGCTTTTTGTGGCGCTTACTGCAACTTTTATGGCATTGTGCAATGTTAAAGATGGCAACATTGTGCAGGCCATGTCGCAGGCGCAGGCGCACGGGATTGATGCCTGGAGTTACTACCAGGCCAAAAGCACCAAGCAAGCCATTGCAGAAAATAGTGTGGGATTATTAAAAGCACAAAACTCTCCGGGCAAGGATACGCTCATAAAAAAATATGAAGAAGAGATTGCACGATACGAAAAAGAAAAAGCAACCATAAAAACCCAGGCAGAAGGTTACCAAAAAGAATATGATGACATCAATCTTTTTGACGACCAGTTTGATATGACAGATGCATTATTGACCATTGCTATTGCTATGTTTGGTATCACGTCGCTCACACAAAAAAAATGGCTGCTGTATTTTGCAAGCGCTGTAAGCATACTAGGTTTTGTTTTAGGGCTAGCTGCTTTTTTAAAGATCAGTTTACACTCCGACCTTGTTTCAAAAATATTAGGATAAGTTGTTGTAATACTTACAGCATTTATTCCTGCTTTAATAAAAAATTTGTATTTTGTCAGACCGGGTAATTATAAACTTAATTGTCATGGCAAGATACTTCTTCATCGTTTTTCTTGCTGTCTTAACAGCATGCTCTGGTCAGTCAAGCGAGAAAAAAAATCCCGAAAGCAGTGATTCAAATATTGTTGTTGATACTACATACCAATGGGTGAAAATTTTAGACAGTGCTGACTGGAAAAAAAGTTACAACTTCCAAATGTTCACTGTCAATGATACCATCTGGACATTTCATCATGAGGGCAATTGGTTTTCTGTAGATGGAAAAAACTGGACAAAATCTTCACTGCCCAACGCTATTAATAATCTTGCTTTTCTCGATTACATTTATTTTCACAATGCCATGTATGGCCTCGGCCATTTTGAAGGTAATATTGAGCAGTTTAGTTTTACACCAACCATTTATCAAACTAAAGATTTTAAACAATGGACAATATTGTCTGAGCAAAGCAATTTGCCCAATCGCTTTTTCTATCATCCTTTTGTATTTGACAATAAAATTTGGTTTATAGGAGGAGAAGATAAGAATACAAAATATGCCGATATCTGGAATTCAACCGATGCAGTAAATTGGGTAAAGCAAAAAGATGATTTGCCTTTTGGCAAACGTGGCGATGGCCAGGTGGTACTTTTTAATGATAAATTATTTTCACTGGATAATGATGTATGGAGTTCAACAGATGGTTTAAACTGGCAATTGGAAACTGCTGAAATTGTAAAAGGAGAAAAGATATTTGGTTATGCTCCTGTTGTTTTTGATAATAAAATTTGGTTATTGGGTTGTAACAGGAATGGACAATTCAGCAGCCAAATTTTCGTTAGTAAGGATGGAAAGAACTGGGAAGGCCAAAAAGCACCATGGTCGCCACGTGGTGGTATTGCAGCCACTGTTTACAAAGGAAAAATATACATGACCGGGGGAAAATACGGCGGCACAACTGATCTGCCCGACTTCAGGTACAGCAATGATGTATGGGCCCTGGAAAAAAAATGATTTCCGTAATGATGAAAATCATACCCACTTTCTCAAACTTACAAAACCAAAGTATCATAAAGATTGTATCTTTACGCAGTCAAATGAAAAAGATTACCGCCATATTACTGATCACCGTTTACTCCCTCTCTGTATTGGGCATTGGTGTAAAACAGTTTTATTGTTGTGGTAAACTCAAATCAACCAGCCTTACATTTATACAGGAAGCCAAAGAAAAATGCGGCAAGTCAGATGCAATGAAAGGTTGTTGCAAAACAAAAATCAAAAGCCTGAAAGTAAAAGACAGTCATGTTGCTGCTGATGGCATTACTGGTTTTGTTAAACATTTTTCTGAACTGTATGTAGTTACTCCTTCTTTTGAAGTAAATATCACAGCAAACGAGCCTGTGGCAGTAACCAATACAAGTCATGCGCCGCCGCCCAAGCTTCATGGCGTTCCTATCTATATCCTCAACTGCAATTACCGTATTTGATTTCATACTTCTCTTAACAGGCAATACAACCTGTTCTTACTGCTGTTCATCATGCAGTGATCTTACTAAATTTTATTACAATTTTTTTTCCAGTAAAATGGAAACCTGTTAACACAGCCTACCAATAAAAATTGGCCTGTTGTTTATTATTAAAAACAAAATCTTTCATCACCATAAAATCAAATTAAAATGAAAAAATTAACCTTAATTGTAATTGCTGTAGTAACAGCGCTTACAACTTTTGCACAAAAAGACAAAATGCACAAAGCCGATTCTGCAGCAACAGTAAAATTAAAATACAGTTGCCCCATGCATCCCGATGTTACCAGTGATAAACCGGGTAAATGCACTAAGTGCGGTATGGACTTAAAGCTTTCAAAAAAAGAAAAAATGAAAACTGAAGTTACCAGCACCTACTCCTGCCCCATGGACGCTGATGTGGTAAGTAACAAACCCGGTAAGTGCCCCAAATGCGGAACAGAGCTTGTAAAAAATAAAAAAGAATCCATGAAAATGGAAGTTATGAAAATGTATGTATGCCCAATGCATCCTGATGAAGTGAGTGACAAGCCGGGTAAATGTCCTAAATGCGGAATGGATCTTACAAAAGTAAAGTCAAAAACAAAAGTTAAAAAGAGTTAGTTAAATAAGCAGGTTGCAGAAACCTTTTTTGCAACCTGCTTTTATGATTAAATTTTATGAAGATGAAAATGATGAAATATTTTTTGATATCGCTGTTTATTTTTTCAGGCAGCATATCATACGCACAAAATACTAAACCACCTGCAAAAGATACCACCGTAAGCTTTAAAGTATTTGGTGCCTGTGTACAATGCAAGGCCCGTATTGAAGGTGCCGTAAAAGGCAGGGGTGTAAAAAATGCCAGTTGGGATATTGATAGTAAAATATTACAGCTTACTTATAACCCTTCACAAATTTCATTAGATAAAATACAAAACCGCATTGTAGCTGTAGGCCATGATCTTGAAAATACAAAAGCAAAGGACAATGTTTATAAAGAACTTCCCTCCTGCTGCCACTACCGGGAAATGGAAGCTATGCTGCATGAAGACAGTACGGATTCGCTAAAAACTTTCCCTATAGATTCCGTCCTAGAAAAGAGTGGAATTAAACCTGATCTGCCTGCTGCCGAAACTAAAATGAATACGCATCTTATAAAAGGCGTGGTATTGGAGGCCAATAAAAAAGGTGCGTTTAATCCTTTAACAGGCGCAAGTGTGATCTGGTTGCATTCAAAACAAGGTGTGGCAACCGACAGCAACGGTGTTTTTTTAATTCCGCATGATGCAAGCGGCAGCCGCTTAGTGATCAGTTATGCCGGCTACCGGCCAGATACGGTAGCCGTAACCGATAGGAACGAATTGAAAATTATTTTAGCCGCCGGCAATCAATTGAAAGAAGTAACGGTATTATCTAAACAGCGGTCTACTTATTTATCTGCAGTAAGTCCGGTACGCACACAAATAATGACAGACAAGGAATTATTTAAAGCAGCTTGTTGCAACCTTAGCGAGAGTTTTGAAACCAATCCTTCTGTGGATGTATCGTACAATGATGCCGTAACGGGTTCAAAACAAATTCAGTTATTGGGATTGAGTGGTAACTATACACAACTTACGGTTGAAAATCTTCCGGGGCCAAGAGGCATTGCAACACCACTGGGTTTAAATTCTATTGCGGGGCCATGGGTGGAATCGATACAACTCACCAAGGGCATTGGCTCTGTTGCTAATGGTTATGAAAGTATTGCGGGACAAATAAATGTAGAATTAAAGAAACCGGAGAACAGTGAAAAATTATTTGCCAACGTTTATGTAAATGATTTTGGCAAAACAGATTTGAATTTAAATCTTGCACAAAAAATAGGAAAGAAATGGTCAACTGGTTTACTGTTGCATGATGATTTTTTAAGTAATAAAAATTTAGATTTTAATAAAGATGGTTTTCGTGATTTACCCACAGGCAACCAGTTTAATTTGATCAACCGCTGGAAGTATGATAATGGCAAAGGATTTTTAACACAATTTGGCGTAAAACTACTTACTGATAAAAGAACTGGAGGCGAAGTGGGTTACGATGCTGCAAAAGATAAAAACACCACTAATAAATATGGCTTAGGTATCAATACGCAACGTTATGAGGCCTTTGCAAAAATTGGTTATGTATTTCCAACAAAAAAATATAAAAGCATTGGCCTGCAATTATCTGCTATCGATCATCAGCAGGATTCTTATTTTGGCTTAACTACTTACAATGCCAAGCAACAGAATTTTTATGCCAATTTAATTTACCAGTCTATCATTAACAATACCAAACATAAATTTAGAACAGGATTTAGTTTTTTACATGATAACTATAATGAAGATTTGAAAGCAGTAAATTATAAACGTACTGAAAATGTACCCGGCGCTTTTTTTGAGTACACTTTTACACCTAATGAAAAATTCAGTTTGATCGCAGGATTGAGAGGTGACCATGATAACCTGTTCGGATTTTTTGCAACGCCCCGTCTGCATGTAAGATACGAGCCTGTAAAAGGCACCACCATTCGTGCAAGTGCAGGACGTGGCCAGCGCACCGCTAATATTTTTGCAGAGAACACCAGTGTGTTTGTAAGTGCAAGACAGGTGAATATCATCAACGCAGCACCAGGTAAAGCGTATGGCTTAGATGCAGAAGTGGCCTGGAATAAAGGCATTAGTGTTGATCAGAAATTTAAACTCTTTCAGCGTGATGGATTACTGAGCCTTGATTTTTTCAGGAATGATTTTAACAACCAGGTGGTAGTTGATTTGGAAAATCCTGCCGAAGTAAAGTTTTATAATTTACAGGGGAAATCTTATTCCAACAGTTTCCAGGCTGAAGTAAATATTGAACCCATAAAAAAATTAGACCTGAGATTAGCATACCGCTACTTTGATGTTAAGACAACTTACAATAGCAAATTAATGGAACGTCCGTTAGTTGCTGCCAACAGGGCTTTTGCAAATCTAGCTTATGCTACCAATGGCTGGAAGTTTGATTACACGATCAATTTCAATGGTAAAAAAAGAATTCCTAACACTTCCTCCAACCCTGTTCAATATCAAAGAGAAAACTACTCGCCTGATTTTATGTTGATGAATGCACAGATCAGTAAAACAGTAGGTAAAAAACATCCTATGGATTTTTATATTGGTGGAGAGAATTTGACCAACTATTTTCAGCATAATGTAATTGTTGCAGCCAATCAACCATTCGGACAATACTTTGATGCATCATTAGTTTGGGGCCCCATAACCGGAAGGATGTTTTATGCAGGATGGAGGTACAAATTGAAATAAGTGATAGTATTTTCAATGATAAGGCTTAAAAAATGTTCAATTCTCAATGTTCAACTTTCAATGTTCAATAAAAATGCAGATACATCCGGCAGTTACCACTTTTTTGAAAAGAAGCTACAAAGTTTAATACTATGCATTTAATCATTGAATATTGAGCATTGAATATTGAGCATTGAATATTTACTCTTGCTTTAACGATGTTGAGTCCCTCTCTTAAAAACAAAAACACTTGCGTTGCCTGAACAGCACAAGTGTTTTTTAAAACCGCAACTAGTGTAAACAAATGTTTACAAAACCTAGTGCCGTTTCTCTTCCTTGAACAATTTATCATAAGACCATGGGCCATTACCCATGATCAAAAAAACTATTAGTAAGACCAGGGTTACAATAGATAAGAATAATTCTCCCGATACCACATTTTCCTTACTGGAAACGCGGAGCAAAATAATAGCGCCAATAAGAATAGGCATTTGTGAAATACAAGCCAGTCTTGTATGCAGACCAATCATTATAAAGAAACCACCGAGCAAATGAGCGATCACTATAAATTGCCCTATCAGCACGAGTGCAAAAGACCCTGTATCCATGGTACTGCCCAGCAAACCTATAAGTGTACTCATGTTGACGAGAAAACTGATTCCTTTAAAGCATAGAAAGGCACCTAATGCCACACGTAAAATATCAAGCCACTTGGAGTGATGATTTTCACCCCAAAGCTCTAAGCGATGGAGATAATTCATATAACTTGTTTTAAATGAAGAAATAAGAACTGTTATAAATTTAAGCATAATAAACAGTTTTTGCAACAGCTATTTTTCCACCGGCATTGTTGCACAAAAAGCCCCGAATTACTTCAGGGCTTTTTGTTTATTATTTTATGAAAATGTTTTGTTATTATTTTCCAAAAACTTTTTTCAGCAACGATGTCACCTGAGCTGCAGGATCTTTCCTTATCTTCTGTTCCTCCTGTCCTATTGAATAAAAAATGCCCGTCATCGCTTTATCCGTTACATAAGCTGTAAGATCGGGATTAACCTGGCTTTTTGTAAGCGGAATTTTATTGTATGCAGTAAAAGCATCTTTCCAGTAAGTAGTAGCGTTTACTTTTGCCAAAGAAGCTTCAATAACGGGTTTCATTTTTGCAGTAAGTTGTGCAGTGGTATTCGCTTTTAAATAATCGGTAGCTGCAAAATCGCCGCCTTTCAATATTTTCAACCCATCGGTTACGGTCATTTGTTTTACTGCATCTATAAAAATTGTTGATATGCCGCCGGCCGCATCTTCTGCTGCCCTGTTCATTGATAAAATGGCTTTATCTGCCAACGAACCCAAGCCTGCTTTACGCAAAGTAGATTCTACTTTTTGTGCTTCGGGAGGCATTAAAATTTTGATGGCTGCATTGGCAAAAAACGCATCTGTTTTATGCAATCTTTTTGAAGCACTATCGGTACCGATTGTAAGCGCTTCTTTTAAACCATTGATGATCTCATCATTGGTCAACCCTTTTCCGGTGCCGCCTGATGAAATGGTTTTTCCGATACTGGAAACAATGTTGCCACTGCTGTCCTTGGAAGTTGCTTTTTTAATTTTACCTAAAATGCCTTGTGCATTTGCAAAGGATACAGCTGTAACAGCTAATACAACGAAAGTAAATTTTTTCATATTGAGATTTTTAGACTTAGACGACAAAAGTATCGACAAATATGCTAACATATGGTTAATAAGCGAATTGTTTATAAGGTTGCCAACCTTTCGGCGGCTTCTCTATTAAGATTAAACTTGTAAAAAGGTTGGCAACCTTTGCCGGAACAATTATTTTTACAGTCCCGATTATATAATAAAAATCATACCAAAAGCAATTTTTACATGGCACAAAGAAAAAAGATATTGGCCATTTCAGGAAGTACCCGGCAAAATTCCAGCAATGGGAATTTACTAAGAGCTATTGCAATGCTGTTTGAAAATGAATTGGAGATGAATATATTTGAAGGCATTGCAGCATTACCGCACTTTAATCCTGATGATACGGACAAAACAATACCTGAAGTAATGCAATTCAGGCAACTGATCAGCAATGCTGATGGAGTGATCATCTGCACGCCGGAATATGCACATGGTGTGCCGGGTTCATTAAAGAATGCTATCGACTGGACGGTTTCTACCAATGAATTTTCTCATAAGCCTACAGCATTAATTACCGCCTCTACAGATGGAAGAGCCGGGCACGCCGCATTATTGGAAACATTAAGAACAATTGAAGCGGAGAACGTTGATAATATTCAATTGCTGATTTCATTTGTAAGAACAAAAATAACTGCTGACAATACTATTTCAGATGAACCAACGTTGGCTGCAATTAAAAAAATAATTCAGGATCTGCTTAAGACTATTGAAGAAGTAACTGCAATGGGAAACTGATTATTTACTTCTTTGCCTTTTCAAATAAGCCAAACCAAGAGGCAATAGAGAGATTAACAAGCTACAAACGAAATGTTTATCATACCCGATGCCGTTATAGGATATTTGTAAATTATCATCCTTGCAAGCTGTACAAACAGCAAGTTTGGCTGCGCTGTCCAGGTAAGAAGTTACCATCGTTGTTATAAAAAAAAGAAGGACAGACAGCAATATAAAAAGTAGTTTTTTATTATTCCTTTGCAACAATAACCAGCAAAGCAAAACGCTATAAATTCCAAAAGAGCTAAGAAAAAAACCGCTTGGAAATAAATGAAAATTCTTGCCGGTAAAACTTATCTTTCCTCCCAGAAAAAAACTAAAAAAGAATCTGACCATTGTTCTGTAACTGTTCTCAAAGTAAAACGCTAAAACAACAGCTACAAGAAATACGCCTATAGACAAAAGAATTCTTTTAAGCTTGTTCATTAATGATAAAGATTTGGTAACGGTATCTTACAAGGTTGTATACAATCCTTCGTTAAATTAATTTTATGACTTTGTATTATTTTGAATAGATAACGCCCCTGTCGGACATTTATTCACCTGGTCAATAATAGTTTGTGTATCTGCACCCTTTGCATTGATCCATGGATGCGCTTTAAGATCAAACACTTTTGGTAATTGCGTTACACAACGCCCTGAATGTTTACAGAGTTCCGGCTTCCATACTACCGTAATATCATCATTGGCATATTTTATTTTTTTATCCACGTCTTCCTCGTGGTAAACAAATGTGCGCACTTTGGTATTGCCTTCAATTATTTTTGAAATAGGACATGCTTGTGCAATTTCTGATAAACGATTCTTTTGTTCCGCATCAACAACAGCACCAGGAAAAGAAATATCACGATCTAAAAAATTGCTCGTGTCTTCGCCCTGTTTAGTTTGAAACATGTTTACATTCACCGCAATATTGGGAATGTCCCAACCTTTACGTTCGATATACATCCGCAAGGTTATTAAAGTACAGGATGCCAATGAAGACAGCAATAAAGTATAAGGGTCCGGACCAGTATCTGCTCCACCACTTTTAACGGGCTCATCGCCAATAAATTTTCCATTGCGCCATTCAATAGTGCACTGGTATTTGGTGGTACCAATTGTTCCATGCACCGGCTTTTCTAATTTGTATTGCATAACACTACGTTTAAAATTTATCCCTTACACTTTCATCCAGTATCATTTTCCATTCGGGGTGCCTTTTAATGTAAGCCACCACAAAAGGACAAACGGGTATTAACCTGAAATGATTTTTTTCAAGATAAGCCAGTGTTTTTTCAATGATAGCTGTTGCAGCGCCCTTGCCTTCCAGTTCAGGCTGTACTTCGGTATGCAGCAAAGTAATGGTAAAATGATGTTCCTGGTAAGCAATGATGGCCATATGCCCATCCACTTCCATTTCAAATTGTTTGGCCACTTCATTTTTTACCAGCGGCAGGTGTACATACGCGTCTTTCATAATTATTTATTTTTAGTAACTCAATTTACCAAATTTTCCGTTTGCATAGTCAGCCAGGGCCTGTTCAATTTCTTCAGCCGTGTTCATTACAAAGTTATCTTTTGCAGCAACAGATTCATCAATGGGTTGAGCAGAAAGAAACAATAATTGCGCCGCTTCCTCAGCACAAACAATGATCTCATCATTTTCTTTTTCAAAAACAATAAGGTGATGTTCAGTCACAGTTTCCATGTTTACATTAATGCGGCCGTGCACAACATATAACAGTGTCCAGTAACCGGGAGTGGCAGTAAACTGCACCCGCTTACCTTTTTCAATTTCTCCGATCATTGAAATAATGGGTGTAAAACTTTTTAATGGCCCGGTCTTACCTTCATAATCGCCACTTGCCAACCTGAAATTTGCACCATCCTGTTCAAGCACTTTTGGTAATTGATCTTTTGTTGCGGATTGATAAGAAGGATCATCCCATTTATTAACTTTAGGAGCGTTTATCCATAACTGTATGAATTCATTAATGCCTCCGGTATCTAAAAGATGTTGTGTTGGCCCTTCACTATGCAGTAATCCTTTGCCGGCAAACATCCATTGCACATCACCAGCCATTACTGTTTCATCATGCCCTGCATTGTCTTTATGATAACCTTCTCCCTGCAATATAAATGTAACAGGTGCAAAGCCCCTGTGCGGATGCGGATTGATACGCAACTTTGAACCCGGCTGAATATACGTTGGTAATTTATGATGCAACACAATAAAAGGATTGGCGAATCTGAAATCTTTATGCGGCAATGGTTGCAGCACTGATTCTTCTTTGGTAATCTGTTTTTCTCTACCCAGTAAAATATGTTCAATTGCTTTTTTCATTACTAAATTTTTAAAATAAGGAAGTCAAGTTTTTAAAACTTGACTTCCTTGTAAAATTATAATTATTCCAGCACTCCAAACTTTCCATTCTGAAATTCTTCTATCGCTTCATATATTTCTTCCTGCGTATTCATTACAAAGGGGCCGTAACTGGCAATAGGTTCATTGATGGGTTCACCGCTTAATAACAACACCACTGCATTTTCACTGGCTTTAATGCTGATCTCTTCGCCTTCATTTTTAAATAATACAAAACTATGTTCGGCAGCATTGGTACCATTCACTTCAATACTACCATTTATCACCAACAGAGCAGTATTATGTGCTGCAGCAACGGATACAGTAGCTTCACCATCTTTGTTCAATTTTATATCGAACAAATTTACTGGTGTGTAAGTAAATGCAGGGCCTTTTACACCATTATAATTTCCGGCAATCACATTTACTATACCGCTGTTGTTGGGCAATTCCACTTTCCCCATTTGATCAGCCGTGATGGGCTGGTAGTGCGGCGGGGTTGATTTATCTTTCTTAGGCAGGTTCACCCAAAGCTGCACCATTTCAAACGGGCCACCTCTTCTTGAAAATTCCTGTTCATGATATTCTTTATGCAGGATACCAGCACCAGCCGTCATCCATTGCACATCACCAGGATTGATAATGCCGCTGTTACCTGCACTATCGTTGTGGGCTACACTACCTTTGTAAGCAATGGTAACCGTTTCAAAACCTTTATGCGGATGCACATCCACGCCCCTTACTTTTTCACTGGGACTAAAATTAAATTCAGCACCAAAATCAAGCATTAAAAAAGGACTGATCCTTCTTTGAGCAATATTAGCACCGGGTATAAAATTGTACACCCTGAAGCCATCTCCCACCATGCCCGGATTTTCGGGTCTTTTTATTATTCTTTCAATTATCTTTTTCATATTTTTCCTTTTAGTTTTTATTTTTTATTGAATAGTGATAGGTAACATTGCCGCTTGTAAAGCATCGTCAACAAACGAAAATGAAGGTTTACTTTGTTTTTGCTTTTTATCAAGCGCTTCTTTTACCTGGCTGACAACCAGGCCATCATTATTGTTTTGCAACAAGATAATTTCCGGCTGTTGAAAAGTGAATAATTTTCTAAGCTTTGCGTCATCCACAGCATTTGCAAATACCACTACATCAAAATCCCTTTGTTGAAATTTTTCGATGGCATCTTCTGCGCCTGTAGCAGTAACCACGTTCCATTCTTTAGTAGTACTTAAAAAATCATTCAACCCGATCACCAGCATTTCTGTTTTGTTCATAATAGCTCCTTTTTTTAAAGAACAAAAATACTTTGCTGTGCTGCGGAAAAAAATAATGTAGGTTAAGCCGAAAACTTAATCCTGGTTAAGTTTCTATTTTTTAGACGGGATCTTATTGACCATTTTGCTAAGGAATTCCGGTGTAACGCCAATGTAGGCAGCCACCTGCTTTTGCGGGAGATTTTCGATGAGTGTAGGATAGAGTTTGCAAAAATTATTATAGCGTTCCATTGCCGAAAGGCTGAGGTTATCAATTAGCCGGTGCTGGTAAGTAGCCAGTGAATTTTCGGCCAGTATGCGAAAGAAGCGTTCCAGTTTTGGTATATCGGTATATAACTTATCTATGTCTGTTTTTGATATGAGTATGATATCGCTGTCATCCACTGCGTCGATGTATAATATGCCTGGCTCCTGTTTTAATATACTCCGCATATCGCTTATCCACCAGCCCGGTGGCGCAAATTGCAGGATGTGTTCAAAACCATTTTTATCAATGGAATAACTGCGGAGGCAGCCACTGGTGACAAAGATGGCTTGCTTGCTGATATCACCTTCCTGGATGAGAAATTGTTTCTTCTTTACTTTTTTATACGTCATTACCGAAAGCATCTGCTGCTGTTCTGCTTCGGTAAGTGTAACATGCTTTGCAATGGCGTTTAATAATAGCTCGTTGTTCATATTGTTGATCAGGTTTCAAATGTAAGAAAAGAATAGCTACTGGCTAATAATACAACTGCATTTTACAATCAAAATCAAAAATCATACATCATAAATCAAAAAGTGCTTACATTTATCAAATCTATTTGTTGTAACAAACCTTAAAACTTCTCCAATGAAAAAAACGTTTGCGGTATTTATTTGTATGCTTTTTATTTTCCAGTTCTTAATGGCACAGGTAAGCGTTACCAACCTGCTTACAGAAAATTTAACTAATCCCAACAGTATCGATGTTGCCACACCCCGCTTTAGCTGGCAATTGGTAAGCAGTAAAAGAAATGTTTTACAAACAGCATATGAATGTAAAGTAATGAATGGTAAAACGGTGGTTTGGAGCAGTGGTAAAATTGCATCTGCCCAATCGGTAATGGTATCATATTCAGGAACTCCATTGCAATCGGGCAAACAATATAACTGGCAGGTAAAAGTTTGGGATAATTATGGCGCTGCTTCTGCATGGAGTAATGCGGCCACTTTTAAAATGGGCTTATTATCTGCATCAGACTGGAAAGCAAAATGGATTGAAGCAGGTTTTGCAGAAGACAGTATCAATCGTCCTGCCCAATATTTCAGAAAATCTTTTTTACTGAATAAAAAAATAAAAACTGCTACTGCGTACATTACTGCACACGGCTTATATGAAGCACAAATTAATGGCAAACGTGTAGGTGATTATTATTTAACACCGGGCTGGACAAGTTATAACAACCGCCTGCAATACCAGGTGTATGATGTTACTGCAATGCTGAACAATGGCGCCAATGCAATGGGTGTTGTTACTGGCTCTGGCTGGTATCGTGGTTACCTGGCATGGGATGGTCATAAAAATATTTATGGTAAAAAAACGGGTGTTTTATTGCAATTAGAAATTGAATATAATGATGGCACCACACAAACGATTGTTTCTGACGAAAGCTGGAAATCTTCTTACGGCGCTATCCGTTATGCAGAAATTTATAATGGCGAAACTTATGACGCCAGGGAAGAAAAAACCGGCTGGTCTTCAGCACAATTTAATGATGCTGATTGGCATACCGTAAAAATTGTTGATGCGGATAAAGCTCACCTGGTAGCCACCTGCAACGAGCCCATAAAAAAACATGAAACATTTAAACCCATTAAAATTTTTAAAACCCCTAAGGGAGAACTGGTAGCAGATTTTGGTCAAAACCTTGTGGGTTGGGTGGAATTAAAAGTGAAAGGTAACAGCGGCGAAAAAATAAATATTTATCATACCGAAGTATTGGATAAAAAAGGAAATTTTTATACCGAAAATCTTCGTGTGGCAAAACAACAGGATACCTACATTTTAAAAGGCGGTGGTGAAGAATTCTTTGAACCGCATTTTACGTTTCAGGGTTTCCGTTATATAAAGGTAGAAGGTTTTCCAGGTGAATTGAAACCAGAAAACATTACCGCCGTGGCATTATATTCGGATATGAAACCAACAGGAACATTTACGTCATCTAATGCATTAGTAAATCAATTGCAACATAATATTCAATGGGGACAAAGAGGCAATTTTTTAGATGTGCCTACCGATTGCCCGCAACGTGATGAACGCCTGGGCTGGACCGGTGATGCACAAGTTTTTTCAAGAACAGCAACTTTTAATTTTGGCGTAAATAATTTTTTCGCCAAATGGTTGAAAGATGTGGCACTAGATCAGCAACCCAATGGCAGTGTACCTTTTGTTGTTCCCAATGTATTAGGTGCCAACTCGGGCGGCTCTACCGGTTGGGCTGATGTTGCCACTATTATTCCCTGGAATATATATTTGGCTTACGGTGATAAACAGGTTTTAGTAAACCAATACAGCAGCATGAAAGCATGGGTGAGCTATATGGAAAAAGCCAGTAAAAATTATTTATGGAACACTGGTTTTCATTTTGGTGATTGGTTATTTTATAGTCCGGCTGATGATAATGATGGCCGTGCAGCGGTTACCGATAAATATTTTATTGCACAATGTTTCTATGCTTATTCAACACAAATGGTATTAAATACAGCAACCGTGTTGGGCAAAACAGAAGACATTACTTACTATACCAACTTACTGCAAAAAATTAAAGAAGCATTTTTAAATGAATACGTAACACCTAATGGCAGGTTATTATCCAATACACAAACAGCACATGTACTGGCATTGCACTTTGATATGTTGCCCGAAGGCATGCGTAAAGCAGCTGCAGCAAAATTGGTGGAGAATATTAAAAGCTATGGCAATCATTTAACAACAGGATTTTTAGGCACTCCTTATCTCTGCCATGTATTAAGCAGGTTTGGTTATTCAGACATTGCTTATAAATTATTGTTGCAGGAAACTTATCCCTCCTGGCTGTATCCTGTAAAAATGGGTGCTACCACCATTTGGGAAAGATGGGATGGCATAAAACCCGACAGTACTTTTGAAGTGCCGACTATGAATTCCTTCAACCACTATTCTTATGGCGCCATTGGCGACTGGATGTACAGGGTAATGGTGGGATTGGATACTTATGAAGATGGTGTTGGTTATAAGCATATCAAAATACAACCGCATTTGGGTGGTGGTTTTACCAATGCATCCGCAAGTTTGCAAACCTATTACGGCACGCTCAGTAATGCATGGAAAATTGAAGGGGGCAAAACAATAATGGATGTGGAGATACCGGCCAATGCAACAGCAACAATATATATCCCATCGGCTGATGCTGCATTAGTAACAGAGGGTGGTATTGCACTAACAGCAGCAAAAGATATTTCCGTAACGGGCACAGAAAACGGCTATGTTGTGGTGCAGGTGGGTTCAGGCAAATACCATTTTGAAGCCAAACAATAATTTTTTAAAAAATATTTTTCCTGGTTGTCCAGTTAAGGCAATGCCGTTCGTCATAGTGATGTAACTGAATTATAAAAATTAAAACATTCACAATGACAACTAAAGAAAATGCACTCAACTGGTTTGAAATATCTGTAACAGATATCAACCGTGCAGTAAAATTTTATCAAACTATTTTTGGTATTAAAATGGAACAGCAGGAAATGATGGGCATGAAGATGGCCTTCTTCCCTACCGAAAACATGAACGGAAAAGTTTCCGGTGGGTTAGTGCAGGGCCCTATGCACAAGCCCGCCGCTGATGGCGCTAAGATCTATTTAAATGGCAATCCTGACCTGGCTAAAGTACTTTCAAAAATTGAAAGCGCCGGCGGCAAAGTAGTAATGCCTAAAACAAAGATCACTGACGAGATCGGCTTTATGGCTTATTTCGCCGATACCGAAGGCAACTCAGTAGCATTACATTCTAATAAATAAATTAATTCAAACTAATAAAAAATAAATACCATGAAAGAATTCTTATTAATATTCAGAAGAGAAAATACAGCTGCCAACCCTCCCATGTCTCCGGAACAACTACAAGCCATGATGAAGCCGTGGCAGGATTGGATGGGCAGCATTGCCGCACAAAATAAATTAGTAGCTGCAGGTAACAGGTTAGAACATGATGGCAATGTGGTTAAACCAAACAATGTAGTAACCAATGGCCCTTATGTAGAAATTAAGGAAGCAGTTGGAGGTTATACGATCATTAAAGCTGATACGCTGGATGAAGCCACAACAATTTCAAAAGGCTGTCCCATTCTTACAGTTGGTGGTAGTGTAGAAGTTAGGGCGATAATACCAATGTAGGAGCCCAAAGGGCAATGTCATTAAGTTAAGAGAAAATATTCAATACTCAATGTTCAATATTCAATGCTCAATGAAAATGCAGCGCATTTATTGCCAGAAGTTTCATTTTCAGAAAAGTTTTTTAGGATCATTTACTATGCATTTCTATTGAATATTGAACATTGAATATTGAGCATTATTTCTTTGGCTCATCCTTAAGGTCTCATTGCGCAAAGGGTTATCCCTGTAACTTTGCAGGGGCATTATCATTATGAATGAAACAGAATTGATACCGCATTTGTTCCGTACAGAATACAGTAAAATAGTTGCTGTACTCTGTAAACTATTTGGTATTGAGTACATCGCCATGGCAGAAGATATTGCAAGCGATACATTTTTACTGGCTGCAGAAACATGGGGATTAAAAGGCCTGCCACAAAATCCCACTGCATGGTTATACAAGGTTTCAAAAAATAAAGCCATAGATTTTTTAAGAAGGAATAAACTCTTTACTGAAAAAATTGTACCTGCAATAACGGGTTCACAAAATGAGGCGATAAATCCACAAGTTGATCTGTCTGCACAAAATATTACCGACAGCCAGTTACAGATGATGTTTGCCATCTGCCATCCCTGCATTTCCACCGAAGCACAAATTGGTTTATCATTAAACATTCTTTGCGGATTTGGCGCCGAAGAAATTGCAGACGCTTTTTTGAGCAATAAAGAAACCATCTACAAAAGATTAAGCCGTGCCAAAGAAAAATTACAAACTGAAAAAGTAGCAATAGAACTGCCCGGTGCAACTGAGATCAATCAAAGATTAGAAACTGTTTTAACCACGCTGTATTTATTATTCAGCGAAGGCTATTACTCCTCCTCGCAAAATACGGTATTAAGAAAAGATCTTTGCGTGGAAGCTATGCGGCTGAATGTAATGCTTACAGAAAACGAATCCACCAATACACCATCCGCTAATGCCTTATTATCGTTAATGTGCTTTCATGCTTCAAGATTTGATGCCAGGATAAACCAGAACGGTGAAATTGTTTTGTATGAAGACCAGGATGAAAATCTCTGGAATGCTGAATTGATACACAAGGGAAAGTTTTATTTGACTAAAGCATCAAAAGGAAATCAACTATCAAAATTTCATTTTGAAGCTGCCATTGCTTACTGGCATACACAAAAAAAAGATACTCACGAAAAATGGGAAAGCATATTACAACTGTACAATAAATTATTACAAATAGAATACTCCCCTATTGCAGCATTAAACAGAACCTATGCCCTTTCAAAAGCCAATGGAAAAGAACAAGCCATTACTGAAGCAGAAAAGTTAAATCTCTCCGGCAATCATTTATACCATTCTTTACTGGGCAATCTTTATACCGGCATTGATACTGCAAAAGCATTGCAGCATTTTCAAACCGCCTTGTCAATGGTAAAATCCCCGGCAGACAAAGCCACCATTACAAAAAATATAAATCATCTTACAGAAAACAGCAAGAGTACTGTTTAAGCAACTGCATGTTCTTCCGCGGATTTTTTTTCTATCTAACAAAAAAAGCGGGTGATTTTTGTCATAAAAGAATATTTTAAAAAATTCGTACCTTTTGTATCCAATTTCTTCAGCACTTGAAAAGAAAAATAAGGTACTACCGCCTGTTATGGTTGAAACATGATTTGCCTGCAGGCCTTTCAGTTTTTTTTGTTGCATTACCGCTTTGCCTGGGCATTGCACTGGCATCGGGAGCACCATTGTATGCTGGTTTACTTTCGGGTATTATCGGAGGCCTTGTAGTGTCATTGATCAGTGGTGCTTCATTGAGCGTCTCCGGTCCGGCTGCCGGTTTAACCACCTTAGTAGCAGCATCCATAATTTCGTTAGGCGATTACAAAATATTTTTATTAGCAGTAATTGTTGGAGGACTGTTTCAATTGGTATTGGGATTATTAAAACTGGGCGTAATTGCCAACTATTTTCCTTCGTCTGTGATAAAAGGGATGCTGGCTGCGATAGGTATTATTTTGATATCAAAACAAATTCCACTGGCACTTGGTTATGATAAGCCCGATTTTTGGACGGGGAGTTTTATGCATTTATTTTCTTCAGAAAATTTTATTGCCAGCATAAAAAATTTCAGCCGGGAAATTACAAGAGGTGCAATAATTATTGCTGCAGTATCATTGATCGTCATGACTTTACTGCAACGGCCTTTTGCAAAAAAATTAAAAGTAATTCCGGCTCCACTGATAGTAGTGATCGTTGGCATTATCATCAATATTATTTTTATCAGGATAACTTCTGCGTACACACTACGTGCCACACAACTGGTAAATATTCCGTCCAATATATTTTCAAATATTTCCTTCCCGGATTTTTCAAAGATCTTCAGCAAAAAAGAAATATGGGTTGATGGTATATTCATTGGAGTTTTAGCAACGCTGGAAACATTACTTTGCGTGGAAGCTATTGATAAACTGGATAAACACAACAGGATCACCCCGGTTAACCGTGAGCTGGTGGCACAGGGAGTTGGCAACATGCTTTGCGGATTGTTGGGCGCCATCCCAATAACAGCTGTCGTTGTAAGAGGTGCCGCCAATATTGATGCTGGTGGCAGAACAAAACTTTCTGCTTTTACCCACGGGCTTTTTTTATTGCTTGCAGTAATGCTTATCCCCTTCCTGTTGAATAAAATACCATTGGCTTCTCTTGCAGCCATCTTATTAATTACAGGTTATAATCTTACCAAACCAAAACTCTACCGCAATATGTGGAGCCTGGGCTGGAAACAATTTCTCCCTTTTATCATTACCATTGTGGTGATCCTTTTTACAGATCTTTTAATTGGTGTAAGCATTGGGTTGCTGATCTCCGTATATTTTATCATCCGCAATAATTTTAAAGCCGAGTATAAGATCACCAAAACAAAACAGCACGAAACGGAAGTGTTTCTTATCAAACTCAACAGCAATGTTACCTTTCTCAATAAAGTAAACCTGAAAAAAACATTGGATAAAGTTCCCGAGTACAGTGTGCTTACCATTGATGGCAGCGATTGCAATTTTATCGACTACGATATTCTTGAAATTATAAGTGAATATGCCAATAAAGCACATGACAGGCATATTGAATTGCACCTGAAAGGAATTGAAAAAGTGAATGTTACTGCAGTGCACTGATAACATTAACAGCAGCCCGTATAATTTGGCATCATTATTTCATACTGTAATAAGTACCTAAACTTGTTTTTATGAAAAGAATTGCAGGCATTACAGCAGTGATCTTATTACTTACAACCACTTTCATATCTTGTAAAAAGGAGAATGATACAAACGGTTCTGCTTCAGGCACATTACCAACAAGTACGGTAATAACACAGGGCACCTGGAATATAACCTATTACAGCAATAATGGTACTATTGAAACCAGTAACTATACCGGTTATACTTTTTCGTTTACGAGCGGCGGATCGGCTGCTGCTATATTGGGCAGTGTGGTGACCAATGGTACCTGGAATTCTTATAATGATGACAGCCAGAATAAACTCTATTTAAATTTTGGCAGCACAGACCCTCTTTTTAAATTAAAAAATGACTGGCACATCATTGAAAAAACAAGCATTAAAATACGTTTGCAAGCTGCCAGTGGTGGAACCGGAGGAACGGATAACCTTACTTTTGAAAGGTTGTAATTTTTTTTCAGCTTAAAGCAAAATCAACAGCAGCAGTTGAATGTATCAATGCGGTATCAAATACAGGCACTGCACAATCCTCTTGTTTAATGAGAATAGGAATTTCAGTACAACCTAAAATGATTCCCTCTGCGCCTTCTTCAATCAGTACATTTATTATTCGTAAATATTCTTGTTTGGTCTCAGGTAAAAATACACCACCACTAAATTCATTGTAAATGGAGTTGTTGATGAAAGCAATATCAGTTTCACCAGGAATAATGGTTTCAATACCGTTGGCTGCTAGTTTAGCTTTATAAAAATCTAATTGCATAGTATATTTTGTACCCAGCAAAGCCACTTTTTTTAATCCTGTATTTTTTATTGCTGCAGCGGTAACGGTGCCGATATGTATCACCGGTATTTTAACTGCAGCCTGGATAGCATCTGCAATTTTGTGCATGGTGTTAGCACCAATCATAATGCAATCTGCCCCTGCCCGTTCCAGTGATTGTGCAGCCTGGCACATGATCACTGCAATGCCATCCCAGTCCTGTGCTTCAGTTAAAACTTTTATCTCGGCAAAATCAACGGAGTTTAAAATAATTTTTGCAGCGTGGGCACCGCCAAGGCGTTTATTCGTCAATTCATTCAACAGCCTGTAATAATCTAAAGTTGAATACCAGGTCATGCCACCGATTATGCCAATTGTTTTCATGTTGTTATCATTATTTATTTGCACCGCAATGTTACAATCATTTTTGTAAATACTATTTCCCACTAAGTCACAAAGGCCACAAAGCAAATTTATAATCAGCTTTGTGTGCTTAGTGCCTTCGTGGAAAAACAGCCTTTGGCTATAATAAAAAAAATTAGCCGAAACCCATTACAGTCAAGGCTTTCAGCAAAATCTTTACTCTCTTGACATAATATTACATTGTTACAATTGATGTTGATACCGAGGTAAATCCGCTTACCTTTGCATCGCAATTCGGTAAAACTGCGCTTTTTATTGGTTACAACAACCACCGTGAGCTACTGAACAATCCGCCCAACCAGACTTTTTTCGCCTGATCTTGAGACGGTATAAACAATGTAATTTAAAACTAGAGATATGAAAAGTGATGTCATGGGCATAGGTGCCCCTATCAACAAAGAAGAACTGAAAGAACTATTGAAAGAAACAAAAGAAACCATTGCTGTTGATGCAAAAACCGACGGGATCGTTAACCGTTCATTTGGTGTGGTAGACTTGTGGAATGTTCAAAAGAAACAAAGAACAACTACTTCGATGATGCGGAGGTGGAACAACTAAGTATTGATTTTATTGATGTAAAATAAATAGTTCTTTTTAGTTTTAATTGCATGGCTTGCGCCATGCAATTTTTTTGTTAAATCTTTAACAAAGCATGTTGACTTTGGTACGGTTTTGCATCGTTATAGAAAATTGAATATCTTTACTATGTACAATACAATTACTATGGCCTCAGCATTTGAATCTGAAAAAAACCGGAAAGCATTAATCTATACAGCTGTAATAGTTGGCGTATTTTTATTGATAGCCATTTTCTGGACCTGGATAGTTCCGCCACCACCTGAACCTATTGCACAGGATATGATTGAAGTGAATTTGGGTAATGTGGCCGAAGGCTTTGGCGAAGTGCAACCCTTGATCAAGGGAGAAAAATCTCCTGGTGAACAACCTGCTGAAACACAGAAACAGCCTGTAGCTGCAGCCAATCCTGAACCTGCAAAAGAGCAACTGCCTGAAGATAATAAAGATCCGGAAGCAATACCAGTTAGAAAACCTGCTACAACTGTAACTAAACCCACTAATACCCCTCCTGTTACTGTACCTGAACCTAAACCGCAGAAACCAAAGATTGCAGGTTATAGTGGGCCCAAAGGCGGTACAGGCAATGGCGCTGACCAGGATAATGGCTACAAATATCAGGGTAATAATCCGGGTGGTAAAGGTGATGCAGGCTCTCCAAATGGTAAGCCAGATAGTTATGGTAATACTCCTGGAGGAAGAACAGGTGGAGGCCCAAAAGTATTTAGTGGAGACAGAAGAATTGTTAACTATTATTCTTTTGCCGGGGATTTGCCAAAAGCCACCATTTTCGCAAAAATTAAGGTAAATACGAATGGTAGTGGAACTTTTGTGGGCTTTGATAAGGGGTCAACTAAAACAGATAAGGTTTATGCTGACGACATACGAAATCGGTTACCAAATATCCAATTCGATAAAGCAGATCACGAATCTGTAGTTGTTGTTACTTTTTACTATAAGCAAAACTAATTCTTGATCACTATATATCGGAACTCCATTCAACATTTGCATTGCGATTGCGCTTTACTTACATTTGCTGTTGAACATCTATTATAAATGACGTATCAACAAACGATCGATTATCTTTACCAGCACCTGCCCATGTTCAGCCGCATTGGCGCTGCAGCCTATAAAAAAGACTTACACAATACGATCGCACTTTGTAATGCATTAGACAATCCGCAAACAAAATTCAAAAGCATTCATATTGCCGGCACCAATGGTAAGGGCAGCACCAGCCACATGCTGGCCGCTATTTTACAGCAGGCGGGTTATAAAACAGGATTATACACTTCACCGCACTTAAAGGATTTCAGGGAACGGATAAAAGTAAACGGGCAAATGGTGAAGGAAGATTTTGTAGTGGCATTTGTTGAACGTACTAAGGTTTTATCTGAAGAAATTCAACCTTCATTTTTTGAGCTGACAGTGGCTATGGCATTTGAATATTTTGCTGAACAACAAGTTGACGTTGCTGTGATCGAGACAGGTCTTGGTGGAAGATTAGACAGTACAAATGTGATCACACCAATGCTTTCCGTAATTACCAATATCGGTTACGATCACATGAATATTTTAGGCAACACACTGCAGGAGATCGCTATGGAAAAAGCAGGGATCATAAAACCCAATGTGCCGGTTGTGATTGGGGAATACCTTCCGGAAACAAAACCCATCTTCACCAGCAAAGCAAAAGAGTGCCACGCTCCCATTTATTTTGCACAGGAAGAATACAAAGTGTTTGCTGTGGAATCAACCACACAGTTATTGCATTGTGCTGTAAAAAATATGGAGCACGACATTACCGAAAATTTTTGCCTGGACCTTAACGGCCTTTATCAAACAAAGAATTTGCGAACAGTGTTATGTGCTGAAGGTATTTTAATGCAACAAGGTTTTGTTATAAAAAATGAAGCAGAAAAAATTGCACTGGCCAATACTAAAAATATAACAGGGCTGCATGGCCGCTGGGATGTGATCGGGGAAAACCCAACGATTGTTTTAGATGTGGCGCATAATGAAGACGGCATTAAACAGGTCATCAATCAATTAGCAGTTACAAAAAACAACAGGACTGCTGTTCATTTTGTAATGGGTATGGTAAAAGACAAGGAAGTGGAGAAAGTGTTATCCTTGCTGCCTGCCGATGCTACTTATTATTTCACCAATGCGCATATACCCAGGGCAATGCCTGCACAGGAATTACAAACCAAGGCGGCAACATTTAACCTGCAGGGTAATTTTTATGATGATGTGAACGATGCCATTGAAGCTGCAAAACAAAATGCTGCTATAACAGATTTAATTATTGTTTGCGGAAGTGTTTTCCTGGTGGGTGAAGTGGAAACAACGACGGACAACGGACGACAGTCGACGGACCACAGACAACAGACCATGGACGACTCACCACTCACGTCTCACCACTCACGCTCCTGAGTCTATCTTCTGAAAAGCATACACCGCACAAGCCAGGTGCAACGATTGTACGATCTCGTTATTCAACATCATCCTTCTGAATTCTTCTAACGGTACGGTAAGCAATTCTATATCTTCATTATGGTCCAATTGCTGCTGGGCAATTTTTTTTCCGCCTCTTGCCAGGTAGAGATAGGTAAATCCATCCAGCAAACCAGGGTTAGCTGCAGTTTTTCCTAAGTAATCATAACGGTT
>Ga0068859_100000532_pt1 | contig 37821 bp, 29 predicted proteins | sample KBSSwiS22_FD_66585 | JGI IMG/M metagenome (GOLD analysis project Ga0068859, IMG submission 66585) | Switchgrass rhizosphere microbial communities from Kellogg Biological Station, Michigan, USA - KBS Switchgrass S2-2 | ecosystem: Host-associated > Plants > Roots > Rhizosphere > Soil ... | reverse complement strand
CTATCGGTTTAGTTGTGTATCGATTAACGTCCTGCAGGACGTAACGAAGTGGCTCAGCTTCGAAGGCCAGGCGTCCGTCCTGCCACGCCACCGCACCGGCGGCATCGCCGACGACCTGGGTAGATTCAACTCCACCGCGATTGATAGTTGTGCGCTCGCCCGCGCTGACCGGTGCAGGAGAGCCGAGGGCTTTCGAGGTCGGAAGCCAGGAGAGCGGAGCCACGGGCGTCAACGGTTGGACGAGCACCCGCCCTTCAAGCACTGACACCACGACCCGGTCGTCACTCCGGCGCACGTTGAATTCGGTTCCGACGGCAGTGACCGTGGCCGTTCCGGCTCGGACCAGGAAAGGACGTGCTCTGTCCTTGGCGACCTCGAAATAGGCTTCGCCGCTGAGCAGGTCGATTCGACGCAGGCGCGGTCCCAGGAGCACTTCGAGCCGGGTGTGCCCACCAAGCCTGACCCTCGAGCCATCCGCGAGGCGCAAGCTTGCGTTCTCTCCGATGGCGGTTTCAAAACTCTTGCCACCCGACAGATTGGCAATGATGGTAGGTGCGAACAGTGGGCCAACTGCCAGACATGTGAGGGCGATCAGGAGGATCGCGGCGTGCAGCCATCGCCAGGTGTCAGGCGGGCGGACACTATGTGAGTGGGTCACCCAATCGCTCACCGGGATCGAGCCGTCGTAGTTGTCACTTCCCAGGGCCTCCGGTGCAACGAGCTGCGGAGTGGCGAGAGAATCGAATTTGTCCCACAACTCTTCGAGCTCCAGAAAAGCCTGTCTGTTGTGGGGTGCCTGTGACATCCACTGTTGCCAGGCGAGGGTCTCCTCCAAAGTCAGCCTGGGTTGCCGCAAACGCGACAACCACTCAGCGGCTGCGGCGTATACCGGGTCTCGCTCTGGATCGATGCGGCGCTCATTCATCGGAAGGTGCCTGGGTCTCGAGGTTCGCGCGACAGTGCAGAAGCGCGCGCACCACATAAGTGCGAACCATTCTTTCCGACAGCTTCATCTGAGCTGCGACCGCTGAGAATTCCATGCCATGAAAGCGGTTCAGGAGGAATGCCTGCCGGCATTTCGGCGGCAGAGCCAGCAGCAGCTCCTGTAATCGCTTCATTTCCTGGGCGCTCGCCGCGGCGCGCTCGGGAGTGCGGTCATCGGTGAGATCTCTGAAAAGGGGAGTTTCCAGTGCGCGGGTGTGGACCTGGTCGCGACGCAGCCAGTCGATGGCGAGATTGGCCGCGGTTTTGAAAAGAAAGGAGCGCAGGTAGCTGACCGCCCCAGGTTGATCGAGGCTCAACAGTCGCACATAGGCTTCCTGGGCAACCTCGAGCGCCGCCTGCCGCGATCTCAATCGCGCCACCAGGAATCTAACGAGTGCCTCGTTATGTTCCCGGAAAAGGCGCTCAACCAACTCCGATTGCGGCGGGCGAGCCGGCCATTGCGGCGTCATCTCGTTGTCTGCGAGGGTGAGCTTACCCCTCATGCGCTGGCCCCCGATGTCACTCCATCTTAGACGAACTGGCCGCGCATTTGTGCAATCCCCCGGCACCTGTCGCGGCTTGCATTGCAAGTTTTCACGTCGAGTTCGTCTTTAGCCTTTAGAAGGGGGACTGCAGACTCCCCCGGCGGGCGCTGCGGGGGTTTCTTGAAGACAATCAAGGATCATCGTTTGGATTCGTTCGCGGGCAGAGCGGGCATCCTGTTGCTGCTGCTTGCATTCAGTTCGGCCTCGAGTGGGCGCGCCGGGGGTGGACTCGATTCGACGGCCGACTTCGACATTGATCCGCAACGCCTGCCGGCGGCAGTGTTGCGTTACTCAGAGCAGTCAGGCGTGCAGGTAACCAGTCCGGCCGAATTGCTCGATGGTCGCAGCTCCCCTGGCGTAAAGGGCTCCCTCCTTGCCCAATTGGCCTTGACGCGGATGTTAGCGGGTACGGGTCTGAACTTTGATGTCGTGGATAACACGACAGTTGCGATCCGGCCACAGGACCATCCCGCTACACGTGAGCCATCGGTAGGACCGCCCGTGTCTGCCGAGCCATCCGGTCAAGACAGGGGCGTTCTTGAAGAAGTCATCGTAACGGCGCAGAAGCGGGCGGAAAATATCCTGAGCGTACCGATCAGCATAACCGCCGTGAACGAGGCCGTTCTCAATCAGCGCGGGGCGAAAGACATCAACGATCTCTCGAGGCTCGTGCCCGGCGTGAGCCTGATCACCCCCGCCGTCAGCACGACGCCCCAATCGACCGGAGTGCGGGTCGTGTCCATTCGTGGAATCAGCGCGACGGCAGGAGCCGCGACCACCGGAATCTATGTGGATGACACGCCCATTCAAGGACGCGAATCAGGGAGCGTCTATCCCGAGCTGTTCGACCTCGAGCGTGTGGAAGTGTTGCGCGGACCGCAAGGGACCTTGTTTGGGGCGGGATCGGAGGGTGGCACGGTGCGCTTCATTACCCCCGCTGCGAGCCTGGACCATACTTCCGTGTACAGCCGTGACGAGATCGCCTTCACGCGCGGTGGGACGCCCAGCTACGAGGCGGGTTTCGCCGCTGGCGGCCCGCTCATCGATAACAAGTTGGGCATGAGAGGCAGCGTCTGGGCTCGCCAGGACGGCGGATACATCGACCGGCGTAATTTCTTTACTGATAATCAGATCGCGACCGACACGAACACAGTTGATTCCTACAGCGCGCGCTTCTCACTGCTGGCGAAACCGGTTGAGGGTCTGACCATCACCCCTTCGCTGCTCTTTCAACGCGTGCAGCGCGCGGACAGCGACGTGTGGTGGTCCACCGCCGGGCTCTACCAGTCCTTTTACGACATTCCGCAGCCCACTACCGAGCAATTCTATTTGCCCTCGTTATCCGTCGAGTGGCAGTTGCCGGGTGTGGCGATCAAGTCCATCAGCTCTTTCTTCGTCCGGGAGCAGAGCGGTATCAATCGCTTCTTCCACAGCTCCAAGCAGCAGCTTTTCTATCCCCAGGTGCCCAACTATTCTCTGGCGGATCACATCGGGAAGACGCAGAACAATTTCACTCAGGAGCTGCGCCTGACGTCGGATGCCGCAGGCGCCTTCAGTTGGGTCGCGGGCCTGTTCTTCATGGATGATCGGGAGGCCTACCGGGAGTACGAGGATGAGCCGTTGGCCAACGACCTGTGGCTGGCGACCACCGGCTTTGACATACTGGATTTCTTCGGTGTGCCGCTGATCGACAACCGCATTTCGTACCGCGATTTCCGCCATGATCGGGAACGTGAGAGCGCGGTGTTTGCGGATGTTTCCTACAAGCTGACCCCCAGGCTGAAGTTGTCCGCTGGAGTGCGCGCCTCCCATACCGAGTTCAGATTCGCGGAGACCTCAGACGGTCCGTTCGGGGTGGATGCCAACCTCGATCCGCTGGTCACCAGTGGCGGCTCGAAAGAACACCCAATCACGCCCAAGGCGAGCCTTTCTTACGATTTAGGCAATGGGGTGTTGTATGCCTCGGCACGCAAGGGTTACAGGATCGGTGGGGCGAACGCGCTGCTGCCGAATATCTGCACCGAGCAATTGGCAAGTCTGGGCATTAACGGACAGGCGCCGCCCTATACGTCCGACAGTGTCTGGAGCTACGAGCTTGGGGCGAAGAGGGCCCTGGCGGATGGAAAACTGCAGCTGGCTGCCAGTGCCTTCCGGATCAACTGGTCCCGGATCCAGGGAGTGATACCGCTGAACTCCTGCGCGTACACGTTCACCGGTAACTTCGGCAGTGCCGTGAGTCAGGGCGGTGATCTGCAATTCCTGTTCGCACCGGTGCGCGGCTTGGAGCTGAGCGGATCGATCGCCTACACGGACGCTCATTACACGCAGACGGTACCTGTTCCGGGGGATGCAACCCAGTTGCTCGCCCGGGACGGTGATGAGTTGTTGAGCACGCCGCGCTGGCAAGGCGATTTGAGCTTGTCATACGCGTGGTCGCTGCGTAACGACTGGGGTCTGTACGCGCGGGCCGATTCCTCGTACACGGGGCGGTACTTCCGCACCTATTCGCAAGGTGTCAATGGATACATAGGGTCCATCCGGGATGGGCAATCGATCGCGGATGTATCGTTACGCGCTGGTTTGAAAATCGACTCGTGGGACATCTCTGCGTTCATCAAGAACCTCACGGATAACGCGACCCCTCTGTTCGAAGATGTCGGTACCCGGCCCGGCAGTTACGGCGCCACTGCGGTCCGGAATATTTCAATGCGCCCCCGGACAGTTGGATTCACGGCCACCTACCGCTATTAGAGCATCAAAACGTCCGTTTCAAAGTGACGGCCCACTGCCGCGGCGGCCCTGGCTGGGCGAGCGTGTTCTGGGTCGAACCCTGGTTATCGAAGAACGCCAGGTAGTACAGCTTGTCGCCGAGGTTGGTGCCCTCCAGGGCGACTGCCCAATGATCGTCGAGGGTCCGCCACGTCAGGCGTGCATTGATCAGCGAGTATCCGGGTACCTGGTTGAATATGCTGTTGATGGGCTGCGAGTGGAAAGAAGACTGGAAGCTCCAGTCGATCCGCGGCGTCAGGGACCCTGCCGAACCCAGGGGAAACGCATACTGCGCGCCCGCACTGTACTTCCACTTTGGCGCGAACGGCGTGGTCATGTCCATGGTGATGCCCGAGGCAACCGCGGCCGACAGCAGTGACGTGTATTTGAATTGCAGATAGCTAGCGGAGGCATCTACTGACAATCCGCGGAACACGTGCAGTTCGCTCTCGAGCTCGGCCCCTTTGACGTCGGCCCGGCCTGCATTCACTGGCAACGCGCACGGTGTCGGCGGAACACCCGGGAAGGGACAGTTGTTGACCGTGAGCTGGATGTCCTTGTACTTGTTGAGAAATACCGCGCCGTTCACGCGCAGGTGCCTGTCGAGCAGGTCGCTCTTGAAGCCTGCCTCGTACGCCGTGAGCTTTTCCGGGTTGAAGGGCACGGCCTGCTGCACAAAGAAGGGTCGCGGATTGACACCGCCCCCTTTGAACCCTGTGGCGGTCTGAGCGTAGGTCATGAATCCCGGAGTCCAGCGGTACTGCACGGCTGCGCGGTAATCCCACTCGCTGCCGGCAAAGCGCCCGGATGTGCCGTCCAGTCCGCGAACTGCCGGCGGAGCGAGCCCACCCCACTGCAGATTGCCCGGAATGCCCAGGCGACCGTAGATGAAGGTCTTTTCCTGGCGGGTGTAGCGCACGCCGGTGATGAACTCGAGAGCGTGGGTCGCCTGCCAGTCGAAATTGGCGAAGCCGGCCTTGGTCTTGCCGGGAATTTCGTCGTTCTCCAGAAAATCGAGACGGGAGGGCTCCAGGTCCACGCGCCCGCTGTAGCGGCTCTTCTGGTCGAAGTACAGGCCACCGAGCGTTACGCTCAGCTGGTCGAACAGTTTCGCCATCAGGCGCAGCTCTTCGCTGAACTGACGATGCCACACGTAGTTATGAAAAGTTCCGGTGGCGACCGGCGTGGCATCCTCGTCCACAGCCCAATCGCCGGAGTAGGCGCGATAGGCTGTAATGGATTTGATGCTCAGCTCCGGCCTGAATTCATAATCGATCACGCCCGAGAATCCATAACTGCTGACACGGTTCACCGCCGGCACGGTGTACGGATTCTTGGACTGGCTGCCGTCGGGACTTCCGGGGGCGGTGCCGGAAAGCGGGCCTGGATCCGAGTAGGTCGAGTAGTTGACGTACGGACTGTGGCTGAACGTGTCCTGTGCACCGTAGAAGCCGAAGGGCGAGTAGCTGATGAAAGCCGAGCCCGTGGGTGTGCCGAGGGGCACGCCGGTGGGAGTGTTGCCGACTGTAAGGCCGTTATAACTCGTCAGAGGCGGACTGCCGCGGCTGGCAGTGATGCCGGGACCCGCCGGCACCACCACAGTGCCGCTGCGGACGACTGCCGGATGCCCCACGTAGATGAGAGTCAGCGGCGAAGCCTCCGAATTGTCATTGGTGTAGTCGGCGGCCACATTCACTTCAAGCCTGTCCGCCGGCAGCCAACGCAAACTGCCTCTGACCGCATCGTAGGCCTTGCCGCCTTCGGTCCCCAGCTTGCAATCGACGGAACTCGTCATGCTGGGAACTCCCGAGCCCGGGTGAGTGCAGCCGTAGTCGTATCGGGTTACGTAACCGTCTACGTGGTGGGAGACTCCGGCAATTCGCCCGAACAGGATGTCTTTGGCGAGAGTCACATCGCCACTGGCGCGAACATCCGTACGGTGGAAGCTTCCGTAGGTGGCTTGGACAGAAGCGGTATCTTCGCCTTTCGGTTTCTTCGTGTAGAGCTTGATCGCGCCGCCGATCGAGTTCTGTCCGGCCAGCGTGCCCTGCGGACCGCGGAGCACCTCAATGCGGTCGAGATCGAGCAGGTCCAGTATCGATCCGGTCAGCGTCGAGTAGTAGACATCATCGACATACAACCCGACGCCGGGCTCGAGGGCGTAATTGAAATCGCTCTGACCTACGCCGCGGATGAAGGCTTGCAGAGCTGGCCCGTAGGGCGCCGGAGCCGGCTTCAACACCACGTTCGGTGCTTCGTTCGCCACATCGACGATCGACGTTTGGTTGCGAGCTTCCAGCATCTCCGCGTTGATCGCTGTGATGGAGAGCGGCGCGTCCTGGATGCTTTGTTGACGAAACTGCGCCGTCACGACGATCTCCTGGAGAGAGTCGTTGGTTGGCACGGCCGCCTGCTGGGCCCAACTCAGCGCCGGCAGCACTCCGATGAGGAGCGAGGCGAGACGGACAGAACGTGTTGTCAGCAACATGCTTCACCCCCAGCGCCCGACCTTGTTCTGGGTGTTGGGTCGAGCACATCAAGCTGGCCGAGATTCCACGGGATGGAATATGAATTCCACCGCGGTATCAGCGTAGCAAGAGGTGATGGCGGACGTCCAGCGCCGGAACACCGCCGTCGGGCGCTTATGGGGCGCTGTAGCCGCCGGCGGCGCTCAACCGGCGCGCCTTATCAACAACAGCCGCGCATAGCTCGGACTCGTCGGGCTTGCGGAAGCGCGATGCAGGCATGGTGACGCCGATACAACCAACGACGGCACCCCCGGGACCAAACACCGGTGCGGTCACGCCAGCCATGTCGAGGGTCTTGTCTTCGTAAACCGCATAACCACGCTCCCGGATGCGCTCCAGGTCCTGGCGCATCGCTTTGCGCGTTGGGAGCCGCCTGCCGCTGATCGGACCGCGATGGTCCTGGGCAAGCACCGCCTCCACTTCCTCGCCCGGCAGGTAGGCGAGAATCGAACGTCCCATTGAGCCCCATGCAAGGGAGATTTCCGCGTGTGGTTCCACCACGAATTGCAGGGGATGCGGTGTACGGATGGTTTCCACGACGGCGGCGGTGCGAGTCGTGGGTTTGTACAAACAGAACGAGCAGGTTTCCTGCCACTGCGTCCATAACTCGTGCAGCAGGGGCCGGGCGAGCTTGTGCAGCTCGAATTTCTGCAGGACGAGCGCGCCGATTCGAAACAACTCGGGCCCGAGGCGATAGGCTTTGGGACCGGCGCGCTCCACCAGGTCCGCCTGGACGAGAAATCCCAGCAGGCGATGCGTCGTGCTGGGCGCAAGCCCGGTGCGCGCAACGAGGTCCTTGAGCGCGAACTCGCGCTCCCCCTCCGCAACGCATTGCAGCAGCCGCAGTACCCGTCCGGCGGCACTGTCCGCCTCGTCAGATGCCTCTTTCATGCCGGTTTCCGCCATGTCAGGGATGTCCCCTCCAACTCTCGCCCCAGGATAAGTATAGCGCCGTGGCCTTCGGACCCGAGCGGAAATGGAATTGAGATTCCATTTTCGTTGAAAGGCAGCCCGGGGCGGTGCTAGCCTGATGCTACGCCACGGGACAACAGACAGGGTCGACTATGCAGGCGTTGCAGGGTATTTTTGTTGCTGGGGCCCCCATGCCGGAATTTCGCCGGATCCAGGTCGAGCCGCTGACCGGCGCGTGCGGCTGCGAGATCCGCGGTGTCGACTGTTCCCGGCCCCTGGATGAGGAGATCCTCGCCGAGGTGATGCTGGCGTTCGAGCATTTCCTGGTCATTGTGTTTCGCGACCAGCAGCTCACCCCGGAGCAACACAAGAGCTTTTCCCGCTACTTCGGGGCGTTGACCGAGCTCCCCCAGGCGCCCACGTATGCCGGTCATGCCGATATGCAGGAGGTGCGGCGCGAGGCAAACGAGCCTGCGAGCGTCGTGCCCTCGTTCGAGCATTTCCATACTGACAGTCCGTTCCTGGAAACCCCACCGCTGTGCATCGTGATGCGCGCGCTGGAGGTGCCGAAGTTTGGAGGTGACACAGCATTCTCCAGCACTTACCTCGCTTACGAGGAGTTGTCGGATGGCCTCAAGAACCTCCTGGACGGATTGCGGATCGTGTACTCCGGCAAGGACATCTGGGCCAAGAACGCGAAGCTGGAGAAGGATAGACAGCTGCGGCTACGCGAGACCCACGGCTTTTCCGAGGCTCAGCTCGAGAACATTCATCCTGCCGTACGCAGACACCCGCGGACCGGCCGGAAGGGGCTCTACGTGACCCGCGCCTATTTCAAGCGGTTCGTCGGCTGGAGCGAGGAGGAGAGCAGGGCGCTGCTCGATTATCTTCAGACCTTGCCACATCGACTCCAGTATCAGTGCCGTGTTCGTTGGAAACCCGACACGCTGATCGTGTGGGACAATCGCTTCCTTCTGCATCGTGGTATCCACGATTTCCGCAACGAGCGCCGGCACCTCGTGCGCACTACCATCGTGGGCGAGCGCCCGATCTGAACATTCCACAACGGGAAGGGTGGACCGGGAGAGCCATCTACACGCTTGGCTTTCTCACGCTCATATCCTCGTTCAATTATCTCGATCGCTCCGTCCTCGGGCTCGCGCTGCCCCTCATCAAGGCGCAGATGCATGTGTCGGATACCGTGCTGGGTCTGGTGGTCGGATTCTCGTTTGCGCTCTTCTACACACTGCTCGGGGTGCCGATTGCGTGGCTCGCCGATCGCTGGAATCGGCGCAACATCATTGCCATGGGCTTCGCATTCTGGAGCCTGATGACCATGGCAACCGGCTGCGTCGCGAATGTGTGGCAGCTGGCGGCGGCGCGGTTCCTGATGGGCGCCGGGGAGGCCTGCGGCATTGCGCCCTCGAACTCCATGTTGGCAGACCTGTTCGGCAAAGTGCGGCGGCCGACGGCGCTCGCGATCTTCGGCACGGCGTTCTCCATCGCGTTGGTCGTTTTCTATCCGTTGCTGGGTTGGATCGGCCAACACCACGGTTGGCGCATGATGTTCATTGTGGCTGGAGCGCCGGGTCTGCTGTTGGCCGTGCTTTTCTTCCTGACGGTAAAAGAGCCACGCCGCGGCGCGGCGGACTCTACAGTCGCGCTCGAGCCGCAGCCGCTCTGGGCCACGTTGCGCTTCCTTGCGCGATCACGAGTCTATTGGCTGCTCCTGCTCGGCGTTACGTTCATGGGCGCGAACATCTATGCGGCGGGTGCCTGGAATCCGACATTCCTGCGGCGCGTCCATCGGTTGACTCTCACGGAGATCGCCTCCTCAATCGGGCCGATGCTGGGTCTGCTGGGCGCAGCGGGCATATTGTGTGGCGGTGTGCTCGCAAGCCGCTTGGGTCTGCGCGATGAGCGTTGGCGTTTGCGAGTGCCCGCCATCGCGTGCCTGCTGGTTGTGCCCGCGCAGCTCTGTTTCCTCCTGGGTGATGCCATGCCGATCTGGTTGGGCGGCTTCGCCCTGACGAGCTTCCTGACACTGATGCATCAGGGCCCGATCTATGCCGCGGCTATGACCGTTGCCGCGCCGCGGATGCGGGCCGTAGCAACCGCGCTGATCCTTCTGTGCGCAGGCCTCTTGGGACAGGTGTTGGGTCCCTTGCTGGTGGGCCTGGTGAGCGACTGGCTCGAACCCACGATGGGCGAGCTATCGATTCGCTACGCCATGCTTGTCACCGCCGCTTGCCCCCTGGCGGCCGGAGCCTCGTTTTGGGCGGCTATGCGGGCATCCGATGGCCCTCAATAGGATCTTTCAGCTGCATCACTTCACGTCATCCTGGATAACACATCGTTGGCGCGATCGCGATCGAGAAAGCGGTGTTTCAGTGCGCCGGCGACATGCAATACCACCAGGAACAGGAGCGTGTAAGCCAGGTAACGGTGCAACGCCTGAAACACTTCGAAGCGGGCGTCGTTTTTCGGCAGCAACTCCGGCAAGTTGACTCCGAAGAAGAACACTCCATCGCTCTGTGTGTAAGAGCTCGACATCGCATACCCCATGCAGGGGACGACGAACATCAGCACGTACAGGGCGGTATGGCCGAGTTTCGCCGCTCGCACTTCCCAGGGAGCAAGTCCTCCCGGCAGCGCCGGGACCGAGGTGCGCAAGCGCCATGCAAGGCGCACCGTGACCAGCAGCAGAATCAGCATCCCGAATGACTTGTGCCAGGGATAGAAGACATCGAACTTCACCGGCACCCGGTCATCCAGCGACACCATGGTCCAGCCGGCCCAGATCATGCCGAAAATGATCGCAGCCATGCTCCAGTGAAGAATCCGCATCGCCAGAGGATATTTCATGGGTTCAATCTCGCTGCAGGATCGATGGCCGGCTGGGGTTTTCAGAAGTGCGTGCGGAACTCCAGGCCGATTGTCCGCGGTTGGTTGGTTACCAGGCGCGGCCGGCCGGCAGTCTCCGCTCCGATCGAGCGGCTGTCCGCCAGGTTGGCGTGCTCGTTCGTCAGGTTCTTGGCCACGAGAGCGAGTTCCCACTCATTATGATCGAGGGCGACGCGGGCATTCAACAGAGCATAACCGGGGCGCTCGCGCGTACTGAACCCGTTGACGCCGGTGATGTTGTTGGCGCTGAAGCTGCGGCCGACGTAAGCGTAGTCGATGCCGGGAACGATGCGGTCCGACCCCCACACCGGCTGGGTCCAGGTCAACGAGGCGTTCGCCGTGAGATCCGGGACCTCGAACACCGGATCTCCCGGCCGCTGCGGGGAGTCCGCCCCGGACCGGGTGATCTTGGCATCCTGATAGCCAAGGCCCACAGACAGTTGCAGGGGCTGCAGCGGCCGTGCGTTGACTTCGATTTCGCCGCCCTTGCTGCTGGCCGCACCGGCATTGGCGCGATATTGGAAACCGCAGCCCAGCAGGATCAACTGTTGAATGTTCTTCCAATCGACATAGAACGCCGCCGCATCGACGGTCAGACGGTGGTCGAACCAGGAGCTCTTCAATCCCAGCTCGTAATTCCACAGCGAGTCTGATTTGAAGGCGCGTGTTTGATCGACTGTCACGCCGGCGGGCAGTTGCGTGCCGCACAGCGCCTCGGGCACCGAAGGCACCAGCCCCCCCGGGCGGAAGCCCTTGGCGGCGGTCGTGTACACCATCACATCCGGGTTGACGTGGTAGTCGAGCTGCACTTTGGGTGTGGTGCTGGACTCCTTCGTCGTGACCGGGGCATCGACGAGTTGGCCGATGCCGGCGTAATAGTCGTCCACGGATTCCGTGACGGCCCCTTCCTGGTAGCCCCCTGCCGTGGTCTTTACCTGGCTCCAGCGCAGGCCCGCGGTGGCTTTCCAGCCGGCAGCGAACTGATAGGAGACCTCACCGAACACGGCGGGCTCCTTGATGCTCGTGTTGTAGTTCGTTCCGAAAATCTCGTCCGGATTCTTCGGGTTCGGGCAAAAGTACGTTCCCAGAGGCGCATTCGGTGGACACAGATTGAACACGTTCAGGAGAATGTTGCCGAACCCGGCCGCCGTGTTCGCCGGATAGTAAGCCGCGAAAGGGATTTGCCCGCGCAGGTCCGAATAAAATGCGCCAGCGACGAGCTGCACCGGGCCCGGCAACTGCGACACGAACCGCAGCTCCTCGACGAAGCGCTGATAGTCCTTTTTTTCGGAAACCGAGTCAGGCAGCGCCTGGTAGCCTCCGAGGGGAGCGGCGAACAGCCAGTCCGAGACATCCTCGGTCTCGAACACTTTGCGGCTGAAGTAGGCGGTGGAGGAGATCACATCGCCAATGCCGGTGCTCCAGTGGATGTTGAGACTTCCGAGCTTCCAGGTGTCATAGCCTCCCTCGGGGACATTGAACATGCGCGCCTGCACGAAGGTGCCCGGGCGCAGAGTTGGCAGGGAGGCCGGAACGAACGGCGAAGGTACCGGATAGCCGTAGCCATTGGCCGGCTCCGTCAGCACATCAGCCATCGGAAAGCCGTTGTACTCGGCGCGCTGCGCCATGAAACGTGGCGTGATCGTCAGTGTGTCGCTGACCTTGATGGTGAAGGTCGCGGATCCGCCGTAGCTCTTGATCTCGCCGATGTTGTCCATCACGGTTGTCGCCGACGGGTTGGAATAGACCGATAGCGGCGTGCACGTCGGCGTCGCGTCGAGGTTGTTGGCCGTGGTGTTGATGTCTTTGCAGTAACTGCGCTTGAAGTAGCCTGCCTGGTCGTCGTAGAAGCCGGAAAGCCGCAGTGCGAGCCGGTCCGCGATGATCGGAATGTTGACGATAGCATCGCCGGTATAGTTCGGCCGACTGGTGTTCCAGGTGTCGGATACTCCACCGTGAACGTCTGCGCTGAACTCGGACAGCTGTGGCGTTTTGGTGATGATGCGGACGGTGCCGCCCATCGATCGGGCGCCGTACAGCGTACCCTGTGGTCCGCGCAGCACCTCGATGTGATCGATATCCAGCACACGCGGATCGATCGAATCAGGCAGCGGCGTGTCATCGATGTAGAAGCCGGTGGTGTTATCTCCGGCGATGCCCCGGATGGAGATGGTGCGTGAGGTGCCCAAGCCGTCTCCCGTCATGGCGAAGGCAAGGTTGGGAACCTTGGTGCCGTAATCGAAGAAATCGGTGATTGATTTCTGTTCGAGCTCCTTCTCGCTGAATGTCGTGATCGACAGTGGGACGTTCTGCGCACTCTCGGTACGCTTGGTCGCCGTCACGGTAACCTCTTCGAGGGCCTCCGATGGCGCGGCCGGTGCATCGGTGGCGGCCGCCGTGCCGGCCCAGCAGCCCACTATGCACGTGCAGAAGGCGAGCGCTCGGGCTCCTGCTGCCGCCAGATTTACAATATCTTGTGAATGGCTCGGCTTGTTCGAAAATCTCAACAATGAAGGCAACATGTTTTTATAACCCCCGAGACGGCGAAGTGGAACAGCGAGCGGCTTAGACCCCCGACATGCTGCGGATCAGGCCAGCTGCGCTTCGATCAAATAGGGCCCTGCTGTCTGCAACCCGACGACCAGGGCCTGGCGGAATTCTGCAGTCGAGGTGGTACGGACACCGGGTACCCCATAGCCTTTCGCCAGCGCGATCCAATCCACGCGAGGCGAGTCGAGACGGGTCAAAACTGACTCCGCGGGCTGATCGAGCGAAGCGCCCGAGCGCCGCAATTCCGTTTGCAGGATGCCGTAGCGATGATTGGCACAGATGATCACTGTGACATTCAGCGCCTCTCGGGCCATCGTCCACAGCGACTGGATGGTGTACTGAGCGCTGCCATCGGATTGAAGGCAGATGACCCGCGCATCGGGTGCGGCTACGGCGGCGCCGACGGCGCACGGAAGCCCCTGTCCGATGGCGCCTCCGGTGTTGGTCATTACACGATGTCGCCGGGCCCGGTGAGCACGTTGCAGGTAAGGTCCACCGAGTGTCGAGCCCTCGAGAGAGACGATCGCGGCCTCCGGGAGTTGCAGCGCGAGCTCCTCTGCGATGGCGATCGGCGAGAGATTGTCTGAATCTTCACAATGGAAGGACGGCGTCGGTGGTGCTGAGCTGGTACCAGCTGTCCCGCGCAGACGCTCCGCGAGTTGTTCCAGGGCGAGAGCACAGTCTTCGCCGGGCGAGGCCAGCTCCAGCAAGCGCTCGCTTTGAGCGAGTTGGCTCGGCTTGCCTGCGTAGCCGAAATAGCTCACCGGTGCCCGTGCGCCCGCCAGCAGTACTGAGCTACTCCCGAGTTGGTTCAGGACGTCGTCTGGAAAGTAGGCCAGCCGCTCCAGCCGCGGCAGGTCCCCGCCCAATGGAACGATTGCCGGGTACGATTCCATGATGAGCCGAGCACCGGTGGCGTTGGCTATCTGCTGGGCCGCGCGCTGTCCACGCTCACTGAGTCCGTCGGCTCCCAACAGGAGGACTGCGGGGTTCCCCGCAAGCAGACGGCTGGCGACTTCATCGATTCGTTTCCTGGAAACCGAGCGTAGCGCTCTTTCGGGAGCGGCGGGCCCTGCAACGCCAGACGACGCTGGATCGGCAGGGTCCTCCATCAGGTCGCTTGGCGCGATCAAGGTCACGACGCCTCCGGGCGGCGCCATGGACTTGGAGACCGCTTCTCGCGCGGATATCGCGACGCTGGTGCTCGACTCCAGCCGGACCACCTGCACGGACATCGGTTGGGCAAGCGATTCAATATCAGATGTGAGCGGCGCATCGAATGGGAGGTGCCACGTTGCGTGATCGCCGACAATGTTGATAACAGGAGAATGAGCACGGCGCGCGTTGTGCAGGTTCGCCAACCCATTGGCCAAGCCCGGGCCCAGGTGCAACAGTGTGAGAGCGGGTCTGCCCGACACACGGGCATAGCCGTCGGCTGCGCCCGTACACACACCCTCGAAGAGTCCCAGAATCGGGCGGATGCCGGGCACCTCGTTCAGCGCTCGTACGAGAGCCAGTTCCGTCGTTCCTGGGTTGGCGAAGCATACGCGAATACCCAGGGTATGCGCCGCATCCAGCAACGCTCGCGCGCCGTTGGAAGTTTTGCTCACTGAACGTCTCGCGCGATCGCCTCGAGCCCGTCCTTGAACTTGGTTACCAACTCATCGATGTCAGCTTTCTGGATCACCAGCGGTGGCGCGAACACCAGCGTGTCCCCGAGCGCCCGTGATATCAACCCCATCGAAAACAACTTTTTCAGCAGACGGCGGCCCACCAGCGCTTCCTTGGGGAAGGACTGCTTGGTGGCACGTTCCTGGACGAGCTCGACGCCCAGCATGAACCCGGTGCCCCGAATCTCACCCACCAGGGGATGATCGCCAACCGCGGCGCGCATCTGACCGTGGAAATAGGGCGCGAGCTCGGCCACATGCGAGACCACCCGCTCCTGATCGATGAGCTTCAATGTCGCAAGCGCTGCGGCCGCTCCGACCGGATGCGCGGAGTAGGTGTAGCCGTGTCCGAACAATCCCGCCTTGGCCGATCCGGCTTCGATCACCTGCCAGATTTTCGGCGCCACGAAGCACACCGACATCGGGAAATAGCCGCTGGTCACGCCCTTGGCGGCGGTAATGAGATCGGGCTCGACGTTGAACTTCTGACTTCCCCAGTACGTGCCGAGCCGGCCGAAGCCTGAGACGACCTCATCCATCACCAGCAGGATGTCATGACGGCGCAGGATCGGCACGATGGCCTCGAAGTAGCCTTCGGGCGGGGCGATCAGGCCACCGGCACCCATCACGGGCTCGGCGAAGAATGCGGCGATCGTATCCGCTCCCTCACGCTCGATGACGGATTCCAACTCCTTGGCCAGGTGCTGCGAGAACTGCAGCTCCGTCATGCCAGCGGGCGCCTGGCGGTAATGGTGGGGCGCGGTCAGATGTAAAACGGGTCCGAGGGGCAAGTCGAAAAGAGTGTGCATGCCGGGCAGGCCGGTGAGGCTTGCCGTGGCGATGCCCGAGCCGTGGTAGGCATTCCAGCGACTGATGATCTTCTTTTTCCGCGGCCGCCCCAACAGGTTGTTGTAGTACCAGATCAGCTTGAGCTGAGTCTCGTTCGCATCGCTGCCGGAGACCCCGAAAAACACTCGGGCCATCGGCACCGGTGCCCGCGCCAGAAGTGCGTCGGCACACTCGATGGCGACATCCGTCGACATGCTGTTGAAGGCGTGGAAGAACGAAAGCTTCCGGCTCTGAGCAGCTATTGCATCGGAAATTTCTTTTCGCCCGTAGCCCAGGTTCACGCACCACAGGCCCGCCATTCCATCGAGGTACTCCTGCCCGCGGATGTCCTTGACGCGGACGCCGCTACCCTCGGAAATGACGAGCGGCCCATCCCGCAAGTGGTCGGCCACGGATGTGAAGGGATGAAACAGGCTTTCCCGATCGATTCGCCCCGCGTCGCGCCGCTGGCGCTTCTCGGGATTCCCTCCGCTGTGCTCCGGTTGCGCGGCGTTCTGCTTGTCCAAAGTCATCGCTTACTCCCAGCGCCCGAAGCGAGCGCCATTTTCTCAGGCTGGCTGGCCACCTCGATGAGAAGACGCAACTTAGCTCTTTTCTTAATTGGATACAATAGAGCAAAAACAGTCGATTCGTTGACGAAACGAAACAAATACCGCGACCAGTCAAAAATGCATTTCTTGGTGCAATTTCAGTCGATAACCGGGCTGTGCCGCCCCATTCGGGGGCACGCTCCGGGGCTACCGCGCCGGCCTCAATGTCCCAACAACGGTGTCAGGAACTCGCGCACCTGCGCGTGAAATTCAGCAGGAGCATCGTCATGAACATAGTGTCCAGCGCCGGCGATGCTGATGGCGCGAATGTTCGGATTGCGGGCGCACATCGTCGTCACCGTGCTCGCCGGACAGAAATCGGAGCGCTCGCCGCGAATGATCAAGGTCGCGGTCGTGATCCGCTCGATCACCGGCCATAAATCGACTGTCCGCGCGCAGTCCGGAGCGACTCGTGTTTGGCGGATGCCGTCTGCGTCGTAACGCCAGACGATATGGCCGGTCGGTTCTTCGCGCAGACTCTCCACCACCCGTTGCTCGATCGCGGCTGCGCTGAGAGAGGGCCGCAGCGCTCGCCAGTATTGGCGTGCCTCGGCCCAGGATTCGAAGCCAGGGGGCATGGCCTGCATTTCCCTGACGATCCGCTGGGCACCCGCGCCCGACACCGATGAGCCAGGCGCGATGTCCTCGATCACCAGCGCCGCCAGGCGCTCGGGATGCCGCGCGGCGTACACATAGGAGGTGGTGCCTCCCATTGAGTGCCCGAGCAGCCCGAACCGCTCCAACTCGAGTTGGTCTACGACGCTTTCCAGATCGGACAAGTAGGCATCGGTGTAGTAGTTGCGCTGCGGATCCCAGTCACTCTCCCCACGCCCGCGTTGATCGAACGCGATGAGCCGGAACTGCTGGCCCAGCGCAGCCGCCAGCGCGCGCCACGTTCCGGAGAAGCCGCGCAATCCGTGCAGGAGCACGAGCGGCGGGGCGTCCGTTCTGCCCCACTCTCGACAGAGCAGCCGCAAGCCGTTGACCTGCAGCCGCTGTGTGCGCTCATCGAGACCCTCTGCAACGGCTGCGGCTCCGTGAAGTTGTTCGGCTCCGTTTTCTGCGCCCATCGGGAATACCTCGAGCTGCTCTCAGCGCAGGCCGTCCTTGCCGACGATCTCGTCAGCCTTGATGCCACCAAGCCGGGCATGCAACCGCCCGCGTGTGGCCACTGCCACCGCGATCACCACTTCATCCGGTCCCGGCGCATCGGTGAACGAGACGGAAATCGTGTCGTAATGCGAGCGCACGTACAACGCATCCTTGTGGGCGAACGGAATGTCGATCGTCGCCCCGGGACCGGCACGCTTGCCGGTTGAGGGAATCCAGGCCTTGCCACCGCCGAGCGCTTCCCGAATGGGATCCGCGAACTCAGTGGTGAGAAAGGCGTTGCCATGCTCGTATTCCCCGTTGGCTCCGACCAGGGCCGCTTTGCCGTAGCTCTGCACGGGCGTGTCTCCCAGCATTGCCCGGAAACGCCTGCCGAATTCGCGTCCCAACGAGCTCGACCGCAGGATCACCGAATCGAAACGGTCCGTGAACTGCCCGGCATGCGGATTGTCCACCGCCGCGGCGAGCACCAGCTTCACAACCGGCTCGCCGTCCGCGAGTTTCCCGGTCTCCAGCGCCAGGGTCTCTTCGCGAAACTCGTACCACTTACGGATATGCAGACCGTGGAAATTGGCGGGACGTGTACTCATGGAGGATCTCCGCTGGGAATACCATTAAGCAACAATGAGCTAAAAATAGGCGTATAATTGCAAATGGTCAACAGAGATCCGCCAACTCGGCGCAGCTGTTGACCAAAAGCAAAAAAAAGGCAGAATTGTTGCCCATGCGTGACAAAGACAGGGTTCAGGTCGGCAACGTGGTCGCGATGATGTCCTTCGCGGCTGTGGCGAACACGGGCAGCTTTTCGGCGGCTGCCCAGCAACTCAACTGCTCGAAAGCTGCCGTCAGCCGGCAGATTGCACGGCTGGAGAGCGCCATCGGATTGCAACTTCTCACGCGAACCACGCGCAGCGTCGCGCTGACCCCCGCCGGTCGCGAACTGTACGGCCGCTGCGCACGCATCGTGGATGAGGTCAACGAAACCAACCAGATCATGGCCGGAATGCTTACCACCCCCCGCGGCGACCTGAAGGTCAATGCGCCGGTCGTCTCAACCCTGTTCCGGATCACGGAGATCGTTCCCCGTTTCGTCAAGCAGTACAAGGACGTCCGCGTCCACATGAATCTATCCGACAACAAAGCGGACCTGCTGCACGGTGCCTTCGATGCGGCCTTCTGGGTGGGTGAGCCGTACGACTCGGCGCTGGAGGCGGTCAAACTGCGGGAATACGAGATGGTGTTGGCTGCGGCGCCGGAGTACCTCAAGCGTCGGCGCAAGCCCTCGACCCCCGCGGATCTCAAGGAGCACGACTGCATAATCGAGACTCACCTGTCGCGTCCCGGGGAGTGGCGACTTGCCAATGACCAGACCATTTCCGTCAGCCGCGGGCCCCTGACATCCAACAGCGTCAGGCTGACCCGCGAGGCGATCCTCGAGGGGATGGGTATCGCATTCCTGCCGCGATTTCTCGTCGCGGATGACATTGCCGCGAAACGCCTGACGGCAGTACTGACCGACTACGTTTCGGCCCGCCTGCCCCTGTACGTCATGTTCCCCAGAGGGCACTACGTGTTGGCCAAGGTGAAGGCCTTCGTGGATTTCCTCACCGCGACCATCAACGACAAACCGGTACCTGAGTCCGGCTCGCTCCGCGCCGCGAGCCGCTAGCTCCCTCCCGCCAGATCTGCCGAGCTTCGCCCGGACCGGGCTTGCGGGAAGCTTCGGGGTTTCCCCTGACATACATGCCGATTCGGACATGTCGCGCGACTAAACTGACAACTCTTACTGTTGGCGAGCGCATACAGTTGCACCGGCTGTCCGCTCCCCATACCATCCGCGGGCGAAATCGATATCAGTCCTGCCCGCGAATCCCTGGGCCGCCGCGCAAGCGTCCAACACTAACAGAGGGGTATAGTGATGGCATTTGCGCTGAACATGTCGTTTCTCGGCCGCGCGGCTCGATCCGCATCGATTGTGTTGGTGTGTTGGGTCGCCAGCCTCCCGGCACAGGCCCAGTCCTATACTTGGCAGAATGTCCAGATAGTCGGCGGCGGATATGTGGACGGCATCATCGCCCATCCCGCGCAGCAGGGGCTGTTCTACGCCCGCACCGACGTGGGAGGAGCCTATCGTTACAATGCGACCGCCAGGACCTGGGTCCCGTTGAACGATTGGACACCGGCCGGAAACAATGACTGGCTCGGCGTCGAAAGCATCGCCATCGATCCGAACAATCCCAACATGGTCTATATGACCGTCGGGGCGTATGACAGTTGGTCCTATGTTCCGGCGGGCGCGGTTGTAGTGTCGTCCAATCAGGGGGCGAGCTTCACCGTCCATCAGATGCCGTTCCCGATGGGGGCGAACAATACCGGCCGCGATGCCGGCGAGCGTCTGCAAGTTGATCCCAACAATGGGTCCGTCCTGTTCTACGGCACCCGCAACGACATCATGCCGACACCCTACAGCAATGGCACCAACGGCTTGTGGAGCAGCATCGACGGTGGCTCCACATGGACCCAGGTTTCCGGCGCCAACGCGCCGCCGCTGTCCAGCGACGGATCGGGCTCCGGCATCGCCTTCATCGCCCTCTACAAGCCTTCGCTGTCCTCAGGCCGCACCCAGACCCTGTTCGCCGGCGTTTCCGACGACAAGGCCCCGTCGACCCTGTATGTCAGCAAGGACGCCGGCGCCCATTGGAGTCCGGTCAGTGGCGGGCCGGGGTCGACGAGCAGCGGCGGCATGTATCCCAACCACGGCCTGATCGGGTCGGACGGCAATCTTTACATCACCTATGGTAACGCTCCCGGCCCGTACAGCATGAGCAACGGCCAGGTCTGGAAATACAGCGTCAGTGGGAACACCTGGCAGAACATCACCCCGGTCGTTCCCTCTTCAACCGATACCTTCGGCTATGACGGACTGGCGCTCGACCCGCAGAGGGCGGGGGCGGTCGTCGTCTCGACGGTCGATCGCTACGGCAAAGGCGACACCCTGTTCCGCACGATCAATGCCGGCAACAATGGTAGCTGGGTGGACCTGGGGGCGCTTGCTCAGTTCAGCGACTCACAGTCTCCGTGGGCGGCATGGGGACACAAGCTCGGGTTCGCTAATTGGCTGGGGCTTGTCATCGATCCGTTCAACTCCGCCAATGCCTTCTACGGCACGGGCGGCGGTATCTGGGGCACCACGAATCTGACCAATGCCGACAGCGGCCTGGCTACCAACTGGAGCGTCGCCGCCAAGGGCGTCGAGGAAACGGTGCCACAGGCCATTGCCTCACCCAGCTCCGGGGCGCCGCTGATCGCCGCGATCGGCGACGTTTGCGGCTTCGTCTTCAACTCGCTGACCACACCGCCTTCGTCCATGATTTCGACCACCGGTGGTGTTGGTGCCGCCGGCGCCTGCACCTTCGGCAGCAGCATCGACTGGGCGAAGTCCGCTCCCTCGCATCTGGTGTTGGTGGGCAGCAACCCCTACGCGAGCACCGTCCCCGTCGGGGTCATCTCCACCAATGGCGGAAGCTCCTGGACCGCCTTCCCCACGCTGCCGGCCGGGGTGAAGAAGGGTGAGGGATCGGTGGCCATTTCCCCCGACGGCGGTTCCATTGTCTGGGCGCCTAGCTCGTCCGACAACATAGCCCCGGTCTATACGACCAATGGTGGAAGCTCCTGGACGACGATTTCCTTCTGGAGGAACACTCTGCCCGTTGGTGCCAAGGTCCTCACGGATGGAGTGCAGAATATCTTCTATGCATGGAGGTGTCGGCGGTGCCCACCCGGGGCGGAGAGCTGTGGATGGCCTCGAACAACGGGCTGTATCGCAGCACAAACTCAGGTTCTTCCTGGACCGGGCCGACCACCATCTCCTGGTACGGCTTCGCCTTTACCCCGTCGGCCATCGGCTTCGGCAAGGCCGCCAGCGGGGCCAACTATCCGGCCATCTATGTCGGTGGGAAGTTTTCCGATGGAACCACTGGCTTGATGCGCTCCATCGATGGCGGGTCGACCTGGGTGAAGATCAACGACTCCAATCACCAATGGGGTGGAATTGGCTCGATTGCGGGCGACTATAACACCTTCGGTACCGTCTATCTGACGGCCGGCGGCGGCATGGGGCGGGGCATCATCTACGGCACATCGCCGAACTGACGGCGCCAATCACACCCCCTCCCCGTGTCGAGCGGGGAGGGGCGACAGGATTTGGCGGGCTCATTCGAAAAGCGGCTCAAACGGGATGTTGAGCGCCTGCCCCTGATTCCTCTCGAGCTCTTCGATCGCCGCCCCTCCCGCGAACGCGACGCGCTGGCAGAACACCTCGAGTTGATGCCCGTCCGGATCGAAAAAATAAATCCCGGTCGAAACGCCGTGATCCAGGACCTCGTTGATCTTCACGTTCTTCTGAATCATCCACCCATACAGACGCCGCAGACTGTCGATGTCCTTATCGCAATCGACCTGCAATCCGACGTGCTCGAACTCCTTGCCCCGGGGAGAGTTGTCCGTGGTCGGGAAGAGTGCGATGTCATGATCGTGTTCCCCGAAGGTCATGAAGACACCGCCTTTATAGGGTCCGTCCGGCACCCGCGCGCTCACTTTCATCCCTAACACCTCGCCATACCAACTGGCGGAGGCTTCGGGGTCGCGCACGTACAGCACAATGTGTGCCAGACGTTTGACTTTAGGGATGCGCATGACCTGACTCCTCGATGCGCGATGGCACGGCGGGGAGCCATGTCACATCGGTGATTTCGGGAAACTCGCGCCATTCCTTGCGCCAACTGTAACCACCGTCATTGCTGCGAAACAGATGGCCGTACTTCGTCCCTGCCAGCAGCAGGTTGGGGTCCGAGAGGTTGGTGCCGATCGCCCAAATGGTGGAGTTCGGCTGAACAGGGAAGGGGGCATTGACCCAGGTTGTACCGCAGTCCGTGGAACGCAGGAACAGCGATGTGGAGCCGGGGGTGCCGTCCCCTATCCCCATGTACAGCTCTTGATCGCTCCCCGGTTTCTGCGCGAGGACCCGCGAGTAGTAAATGCCAAACTTCTCGCGAACAATGGTTTCGGTCCATGTTTCCCCGCCGTCTATGGACGTGTAGAGCGCGTTAACCACCATGACCACGATGGTCTTCGGCGGCCCCCGCAGAATCGCGATGCTGTGCACGTCGGAATTGCGGACGTCGCCAGGCTGGTTCGCGTCGATTCGCTTCCAGCTATCACCTCCGTCCCGCGTGCGGAAGAGGCCTCCTTCCTCTATCCCCACCCAGACGTCCCGCGCGTCGTCAGGGTCGATAGCGATCGTCAGCATGCGGGGCCGACTGACTCCCGCGCATTTCGGCGGCATCTCGAGCGAAGTCTTCTCCCACGATCTTCCGCCGTTCCTCGAGCGAAAGAAGGCCGCCCGCGTGGGTGAGCCGGTTCCGGCGTACATGATATCGGGGTGTTTGGGGTCCACCGCGAGCTTCCAAATGGCGTACGCATTGAGCTCGCAATCGATCCGGTGCCAGTTGATGCCGCAATCGGCACTGCGGAACAAACCCGTCTCCGCCCCTGCAAACACAGCTTGGGGGTCGCGCGGATCGGGCAGCAGGCAACGAACGCAGTCGTCGAACTCGAGTGCCTGGTCGACCTTGATCCGCTGCCAGGTGTTGCCCGCGTCGTGACTGCGCAGGACCGCCTGGCCATCGGTCGCGACCAGCAATGTCTTCGGCTCACTCATAACCACTCCAGTCAGGATAGATTGACCCACACGCTCTTGACCTCGCTGTACAGCTCCATGGCCTGCCGGCCATGCTCGCGGCCCCAGCCGGACTGCTTGAAACCTCCGAAGGGCGTGGCGGGATCGATCAGGTTGTAACAATTGATCCACACGGTCCCGGCCTTCAGCGCGGCAGCCGCCCGGTGGGCCTGCTTGAGGTTGTTGGTCCAGAGCCCCGCGGAGAGGCCGTACTCGCTGTCGTTGGCCATCGCGACCAGGTCATCGACATCCTTCCACGGCAGGGCGGTCAACACCGGGCCGAAGATCTCCTCGCGCACGATGCGCATACCGGCGGTTGCATCCACAAACACGGTGGGCTCGAAGAAAAAGCCGCGCTCCAGCGCGGGCGGCCTGCCACCACCAGTCAACACGCGTGCGCCCTCCTGGCGGCCAATGCCGACGTATCCATTGACGCGATCCCATTGCTCCTGGGACACCAGCGGCCCGAGGTCGGACGTGGGTAACAACCCATCGCCGACCTTCAGCTTTCTGGCCGCGGCCGTCACAGCCTCCACCACGCGATCGAAGCAGTCCACGTGCGCGTACAGACGCGATCCCGCCGTGCAGGTCTGACCCTGGTTGAAGAAGATCCCACTGGCCACCGCAGCCGCCGCCCCCTCCAGGTCCGCATCCGGAAACACGATGTGCGGCGATTTGCCGCCCAGCTCGAGGGACAACTTCTTCAAATTGCCCGCGGCTGCCTTGACGATCAACTTGCCCACTTCCGTTGAGCCGGTGAAAGCGATCTTGTCGACTCCGGGGTGGGCCACCAACGCTGCGCCCGCATCGCCGAATCCAGTCACGACATTGAGCACCCCGGGCGGAAAGCCCGCCTCCAACGCCAGCTCGCCCAGGCGCAAGGCGGTCAGCGGAGTCTGCTCGGCCGGTTTCAATACCACCGCGCATCCGGCGGCCAGGGCGGGAGCAACCTTCCAGGCCGCCATGGAAAGAGGATAGTTCCACGGGACGATGAGACCGGCTACACCAACCGGCTCCCGCGTGGTGTAGTTCAGGATCTGCGCGCCGCCGCGCGGCGATACCGGCAACGTCTCGCCTCCGAACTTGGTGGGCCAGCCGGCAAAATAGCGGAAGGTCTTGATGGAGCCCTCGACTTCCACCAACCGCGTCAGATGGGCCGGCTTGCCGTTGTTCAGACACTCGAGGACGGCCAGGTCTTCCGCCTCCTTTTCGATCAGATCGGCCAGCCGTAGCAGCAGGTTCGTGCGATCGTTGGCGCTCATCTGGCGCCATGCCCGGTTCTCGAACGCGCGCCGCGCCGCGCCAACGGCAAGATCGATGTCACTCGCATTTGCGCGAGCTACGCGCGCTAGTGTTTCACCCGTCGCCGGGTTGAGCGTGGCGAACGTTTCCCCCGAGACTGACGCCTGGCGTTTGCCGTCGATCAGCAGCTGTTGGGGAGCGGTGTCAAGTTGGGCTCTGAGGCGTTTGGCCCGCTCGAGCGCGGAAATTACGGTCACGTTGAGACCTCCGGCGGATTAGGCAGTCACTATAGCCAATGTACGAAACGCAAACAATAGAGAAAAAAACGCCTCACTGTTGCGAACTCGGGACAATTGGCGCATGCTTCAATGGCGTGTTCTCAGGCGGCGCGGTTTTGCGGGGTGGACGCAGGTCATGAAATTGCCGGGCTCATATCGCGGAAGGCCGATCGCATGCCCGCCGTGGAAGTAATGTCCATGGCGGCCGTGAAGGGACCCGCTGCTCCAGGCTTGGATGCGCGCGGCCTCACGGCCGCCGTGGTCCTTGGCACCTTGGGTGCACTGACGATCATGGTCGTTCCGGGGTTTGTCATGTTGGTCGGCGGGCAGTCGAGCCTCGATGATCGCCAGCTCGGTTTTGTCGCTTCGTGGGACATCAATGCCAGCGCCGCGGCAATCGGGCTCGCAACTTTCCTGATCGCGCGCTGCAGCTGGCGGCAGCTCGCTGCCATAGGCCTGACCCTCATCGTTGTGGGGAACGTATTGACGGCCGCAAACCATACCTACACCGCCATTGTTGCGGCGCGGGTCTGCAGCGGGATCGGTGAGGGACTTGCGATCGCCGTCGCTTTCGCTGCATTGGGACGCGCTCGCAATCCGGATCGGGCCTTTGGTATCTATCTCGTTGTCGGCCTTACCGCGAGCGCCGCCATCCTGACCGCGCTACCCCTCTTGGCGAGCCGATTCGGTTCCGCGGCAGTGTTTGAAGCCATGGCCGCTCTCAGTTTGCTGTCGACCGCGCTGCTGCCGTGGCTGCCACGAGGAACCGATCCATCCTTCAGCCAGGGCGAAGCCGCCACGCCGATCTCGAAGCACTTGGCGGCGGCCGGCTTGATCGGTGTATTCCTCTATTTCATAGCGCAAGGCGCGGTGTGGAGCTACTTCGAGCGCATCGGTGCGGCAAGCGGAATCGAACCGGCACTCATTGGCGAGGCCATGGGAGTCTCGTCCTTCGCAGGCGTGGGAGGGGCCCTCGCCGCGGTGGCGTTGGTCGCACCTTGCGGGCGGCGCTGGCCGCTGATCGCAAGCGGAATGATCTCATTGGCGAGTTTCGGGCTCCTGCGGGGTCACGTCAGCGGGACCGAGCTGATGACCGCAGGGATTCTGTTCAACTTCGCGTGGAATATGGCGCAGCCGCTGGTCTCGGGTGTTTGCTCGGATGCCGATTGCCGCGGACGTATCGTGGTGGCCATGGGCTGTATTCAGACAGTGGGCTTCGGAATCGGGCCGGCGCTGACGGCAACCCTGTTGCACGGGCGTGACTATGGTGCTCCCTTGTGGGTCAGCGGGGCAGTCCTGATCGTGAGTCTGATTGTGATACTCGGCGGCATACGGGCGCACGCCGCGAGCCAGCCGTCTGCTACGTAATCGGTCGAGAAAAGCGCCTCGCGCAGATCGACGTCACCTAACCAGAAAGAGCCAAAACGATGGATTGGGGATTGAGCAATCGTGTCGTGATCGTCACGGGCGGCAGTGCCGGCATCGGTCGGACGGTCGCGAAACTGTTGGCCGCCGAGGGAGCGCGCGTCGCGATCGCCGCACGGCGCGCGCAAATCCTGGAAAGCGCAGCCGAGTCGATTGAACAGGAGACGGGGCAACGGGTGTTGGCGGTCTGCGCCGATACGACAGTCCAGGAGCAAGTCGACCAACTCGTCGCCCGGGTGATGGCCGCGTATTCGCGCGTGGACGTCCTCGTCAACTGTGCCGCGAGCCCTTCCGGCCTGGTCCGCAACGAGGTTCAGTATCTTGACGACGCAGCGCTGCTGCAGGATCTGAACACGAAGGTGGTCGGTTACGCGCGCTGTGCCAAGGCAGTGGCTCCCGGCATGGTTCAGCAGCGTTGGGGGCGAATCATCAATATTGGCGGACTGACGGGCCGCGCCTCCAACGTCATCAGCGGCATGCGCAATGCCGCCATATGCCACCTGACCAAGACCCTGTCGGACCAACTCGGGCCTTGCGGAGTAACGGTCAATGCCATCCACCCCGGCGTGATCCAGACCGAGCACATCGTGGAGCTGTTCGAGACCGAGGCCCGCAAGCGCGGCAAGACGCCTGCTGAGATCGAGGGCGAATACGCCAACGCCACACCGATCCGCCGGATCATCCGGGCCGAAGAAGTCGCCTACGCGGTGGCATTTCTCGCTTCCGAGCTCGCGGCAGCAGTCACTGGCGAATCCCTTGCCGTGGATGGCGGAATCACACGCGGCATCTACCTATGAGCGCCCTGAATCAGCCTTCCAGCACCGAGTCGAATGCAACGGTCGAAGAGCGTTTGATCGGGCAGGCCCGGGCGCTCATTCCGACGCTGCGCTCGCGTGAGAGAACGGCGATCGAAGCCGGCCAGGTACCGCGCGAGACCATTGAAGCTTTTGTGGAGGCAGGCTTCTTCCGAGTGCTGCAACCCAGCCGGTACGGCGGCTTCGAGCTGCCCCCGCGAGTTTATTGTGAAATCGCGCGGACCTTGGCTGAAGGTTGCATGAGCAGCGCTTGGGTGTACGCGGTCATTGCGGTCCACAACTGGCAGATGGCCTTGTTTACAGATCAGGCGGCCCACGATGTCTGGGGGCGCGATCCCAACATTCGCATCAGTTCCTCTTACATGCCGGTCGGCAAGGTCACAGTGGTGCCCGGCGGCTATCGTTTGAGCGGTCGCTGGGCCTTCTCGAGCGGCTCCGCGCACTGCGATTGGGTCATCCTGGGAGCCAACGTTCCACCCGACAGCGCGGCTGCCAAGCCGGAGCCGCGCAATTTCCTGCTGCCGCGAACTGACTACCGCATTGTCGAAAATTGGGATGTCATGGGCCTTCGCGCGACCGGCAGCAACGACATCGTGGTCGAGGACGCGTTCGTCCCGGAACACCGCACGATTTGCGAGCTCGACATGTTCAACCTCCAGTGCCCCGGACATCAGCACAATCGTGCGGCGCTCTACCGTATTCCATTCGCACAGATTTTCAATCGAACAGTATCGACGACGTCCTTGGGCGCGCTGCAGCGGGCACTCACGGTATTCGTGGAAACCACCAGAGAAAAACGTGCGACTTACACAGGCGAGCGCCTTGCCCGTGACACTACCATTCAGTTCGTGGTTGCAGAGGTGGAGCGAACCCTGGATGAACAGATGTTAGTCCTCGATCGGGACGCGTGCGAGCTAATGGAGCACGCTGAGCGCGGTACCTGGACCCTCGAGCGTCGCGCGGCCCTGGGTGCATCGACCACAGCGACCGTCAGCCGGTGCGTGCAAGCCGTAGACAAACTGATGGAATTCAGCGGTGCCAAGGCACTGTATCGAGGGCACGTGATCCAACAGGCGTTCCTCGACATACACTGTGCAAGGGCGCATGTCGCCAACAATCCATACCCTTATGGACGTAACCTGGGAGCCATCCGCTTTGGCTTCCCGAACGAGTCCCTGGACATCTGAAGTGGCCGATTCCGTCATCGACCCGCGTGTTTTGCGCAACGCCCTCGGCCAGTTTGCCACGGGTGTCACGATCGTTACGGCGTGCGGGCCGAACGGCGAGCGAGTGGGTGCTACGGTCAGCTCTTTCAATTCCGCATCGCTGGATCCGCCCATGGTGTTATGGTCCTTGGACAAGCGCGCCTACAGCCGCTCGAGCTTCGAAGCGAGCACCCATTTCGCGGTGCATGTGCTCGGGTTGGACCAGAAAGAGCTCGCGCAGCGCTTCGCGATGCGGGGCACGGACAAATTCGAGGGACTGCAGTGTGGCGGCGGCCTCGGGAATGCGCCACTCCTGGCGGACTGCGCGGCCCGTTTTGAGTGTGAAACGAGACATCGATACGATGGCGGCGATCACGTGATCTTTGTCGGTGAGGTGAAGCGCTTCGAGCACGTGGCGGCGCCGCCCCTGGTGTTTCATGGCGGCGCCTTTGCGGAGACACGCCTCTTGTTCGGTGGGCCGATCGATGCTGCGGTCGACGAGGCTACGGGTCGGTTTGGCCCGGACTTCCTGTGCTACCTGCTTGCGCGCGCACACTTTCAGACCTATCGCCCGCTGGCCGCCGAGTTCGAGCGTGTTGGGATCACCGAAACGGAATACTTCGTACTCTCGATGCTGTCCATCCGCGATGGCCTGACCTATACGAGCCTCGCTTCGCTTCTGGAGCATACCGGCCACGCCCCGACCCGCCAGGACCTGGCTGCAATGGCGGCGCGGCAACTGGTGACCGCCGCGGCGGGTGAGGAGGGGGCCGTTCGCATTACGGATTCGGGCCGGCGCACTTATGTCGTGGTGCTGTCGACCGACGGGTGCATCGCCGCCAAGGCTCTGGGCGGCTTCACCCCGCGGGAGATCGCTGAATTTGCCGGCTACCTGAAGCGGGTGATCCACAACACCAACGCGGGCACTCCCGACGTATGGACATACTCGGACACAGTTGAAAGACCATGACTTCCTTGGAAATTCTGCACACCGTCAAAATCAGCAGGGCCTCCGAGCTGCTGCTCTGGTCGCGCAATAATCAGACGCGCTTGCCGGGGCTCGCTGTGGATCTGGCCCCGCGCGACATCAATGAAGCCTACGAAATTCAGTTGGCCGTTGCGCTGTTGCGCCCCATGCCCAATGCGGGATTCAAGCTGGGATTGACCAACGAAGCGGCGCAGCGTGCCGCCGATACTTTCGCGCCCATCGTCGGCCGGCTCGCAGCCCCCGATATCCGCCGGAGTCAGTCGATAATCCAGCTGCCTGAGAAACATCTGCGGATTGTGGAAGCCGAGGTGATCTTCGAGCTTGGCACCGATCTGTCGGCCGGGCAGGCGCCTTACACCGAACAGCGGGTGATGGCGAGTGTGCACCGCGCTTTTGCCGGTATCGAGCTATGTAACACGCGCTTCGACGAAAGCTTCGATCCCCCTCTGGCCTTTGTGGTGGCCGACAACAGCAACGCCGACCTGATCGTGGTCGGTGACGCGCTGAGCGCAGAGGAACTCGGGTGCCTCGACAACCTGTCCGTCACCCTGCAACGTCGCGGCGAGCCTGACATCAAGGGATCGACCCGCAACGTGCTGGGAAATCCGGTGCGGGCGTTGACCTGGTTGGCCAATTGGCTGGCCAGACGAGGTGAGAGCTTGAAGCGGGGTCAGTTGATCAGCAGTGGAAGTTGTACCGGCATGACGCAAGCGGCTGCCGATGACGTGGTGATCGCCACGTTCGGCGCCGGAGCCCGGGTCTGCTTGGAACTCGCCCTGGAAAACCGAAAGAACGAGGTGAAAGAATGAGCCTGGAGCTGGGATTGGCGGGTAAAGTCGCGATCGTTACGGGTGGCAGTGTTGGCATCGGTAAGGAAACCGCGCGTAAATTGGCGGCCGAAGGCGTTTCGGTAGTCATCGCAGCGCGCACCGTAGACACCCTGGAAGCGGCCGCGAGCCAACTGCGCGCCGAAACGAAGGGAACCGTGGTACCCATCGCAGTCGACACGACAAAGTCCCAGTCAGTCCGGGATCTCGTTGCGGCGACCGTGCAGCGGCTGGGTTCCGTGGACATCCTCATCAACTGTGCGGCCGCCCCCGGCGGACTGGTGCGCAACAACATCGAGCTGGCTGACGAAGAGGCGCTGCTCCTGGACCTGAACACCAAACTGGTCGGCTACTTTCGCATGTGCAAGTATTGCGTGCCGCACATGCGTGCGGCCAAATGGGGTCGTATCGTCAATGTCGGGGGGCTTACGGCCCGCTGCACCGAGGCGATGAGCGGCATGCGCAACACCGCCCTGGTGCACCTCACGAAGACTCTCTCCGATCAACTGGGCCCTGACGGGATTACCGTCAACATCGTACACCCGGGTGTCACGCGTACCGAACACGTCGAGTCGTGGTTCGCCGAAATGGCCCGCTCGGAAGGGATCGCCCTGGAGGCGGTCGTCAAACGCGAAGCCGGTGACCCGGCCGCAATTCGCCGTATGCTCGAGGTCGAGGAAGTTGCCGATTCAATTTTGTTCCTCGCTTCCCGGCGCGCCAGCGGACTTACAGGGGAGTCCATCGCCGTGGACGGCGGCCTTTCGCGAGCCGTGTATCTTTGAGGCCGCCGGCCGGCGCTCGATTTCACCGCGAGCCTGTGATGAGCGCGAGGCTGGGTTCGGTAGTGGGCGCCTCACCCGGCGAGACTTTGCGCGTCAACCATGCACGCAACGGCTCATCGTAGTATTTCAGGAGCAGCCAGGCGAGGAGAATCACACCAACATACAAACTCGCCGCCACGAGCCACAGCTGTGGCGTGGAGGGGTGTGCCCGCCAGTACCAGTGAGCGAAGATATAGATAAGCGGGTAATGAACGATGTACAGCGGATACGAAAGCCGGCCGGTGAAGCGGCTCAACCTGCCCGCAAGCCCGTTGAGTTGGGAAACGCCCGCGGCCAGGCAGATGGTCAACGGGAATACAACTATCACGCACAGCGCTTCGAGGAGGCCGTCGAAACGGCCCATGGCGGGCGCTGCGAACACGCCGACCAGCAACAGCGATAGCCACAGATAGGGATGCGGGAACCGCACCCGCAGCTTCAGCCGATACAGGAGCAAGCCTGCGAAAAACGGATAGCACAGCCGAACGGGGGCGGCCCAGAAGTCGGCCCAAGCCCAGCCGGCGCTCAGATTGCCGAAATGCAGCGCGGTCAGCAGCAATGCCAGGGCGCTCGCGGCACAAAGCGCGCCGAGGATGCGGTTGGAGAGCCGGGCGCCGAACAGACCGTAGACTACGTTCGCGAGATATTCCTGGAGCAAAGTCCACGCCGGCGGATCCATCGAGTGAGTTTCGCCGAACCGGTTGGGCAGAATGGGTGCCGGCAGCAGCAACATGTGCAGCGCGAATACGAGAATGAGCAGACCGCGCGAAACCTGGGTACCGATGACCGGACCCGAACCGACGTAAGGGTCGAAGACATAGCCCAGCAGTCCGATGACCATGGAGACGAGGACCATCGGATGCAACCGGATGAGGCGGCGCAGGTAGAACGCCTTGAGTGTGAGTCGTGCGCCCGGAGCGGCGCAGTGGGAAAGGCGTGCATCGTAGGCGTGTCCCAGCACAAAACCGGAGAGCGCGAAAAAGAAATCCACCGCCAGATGCGCGTGCCGCAAGGGGTTGTGGGCCACGTCGGCCGAGGTGATCTCCATTATATGAAACAGCAGCACACTGAGGGCAGCCGTGCCGCGCAGTCCGTCCAGAACCTCGAGATGTGACTTCACCTGCAACTCCCCATGATGCCAGCGGCTTTCGTCGGCGGTAACGGTACCGCGAGGGGCGCAGTTGTTACAACATGCCTGGCTGTGCGTGTGCGACAGCGCCGCGAGCCGTACATGTCCAATGGTGTATGTGCCGGAGCCTATTTGTCATTGGTGGCCCCACGGGCTCCACCCTAAGATGGCGGGATGTTTGCGATTCTTTGTCTAGCTACTGCAATGGCGGCCGCCGCTCAAACACCGACCGTCAATGTCCCCGGCATCGACGCGCCGCTCAGGTGGATCCAGGCACCGCTCGACTACCAGCTTACCAAGACCGGCATAGTGATCACCGCACCTGGGAAGACGGACAAATACATCGACTCACGCGGCGGCTATGCGCCAGATAACGCCCCGCGGCTGGTCTTCGATGCTTCTGATGGCGACTTCATTGTCAGCACCGCGGTCAGTCACAAGTTTGTCGGCAGGTGGGACTCAGGCGGACTGATCGTCGAGGCGGATGCAGCGCATTGGTTCAAATTCGAGTTTGAGCGTGACTATACGGGTGCTCATCGCGTGGTCTCGGTCGTCACGAACGTCTATTCAGACGATGCCAACGCGATGCAGATCGACTCGGATGCGGCATATCTGGAAGTCGCCAGGATGGGCGACGCTTTTTGCCTGTATGTCTCGGAGGACGGCAAGAGCTGGTATTTAGTGCGGGTGTTCAATTTCAAATATACGGGCTCTCTCAAGGTCGGGCTTATCGCGCAATGCCCTGAAGGCAAGGATGCCACAATCAGATTCTCCGACCTGAAATACAGCCGTACGCGCATCAAGGACGTTTGGAAGGGACAATGAACCAGGCTTGCGCGTCAGCCACGCACGCGAGTTTTTACCGCGTATAGAACGCATCCGTGCGCCGGCAACACGATCTTCAGGCGATCGGATGCCGCCAGCTGATGACCATCCCACAGGTCTCGTGGGACAACATTGCCGGAATCCAGGCCGAGTTTGTCCCAGGGCGCCTCGACGGAGGCAGGCTGGTCATCGAGATTGAACACGGCGAGGAATTTGAGCGACTGCTGCCGCCCGGTCCCTGAAGCGACCCACACGCGCAGCTTCTCGAAGCCTGCTGGCAGGTTCTCAACAGGATGATTGTCGCGTGAGGTCTGATTGATCGCGATGACATCCCTGTTGGTGATCAGGCCCCGCGTCGGCGCATCGAGCTGCGTCAAATTGGCCCCGAGGATCAGTGGCGCGCGCGCAATAGCCAGCAATGTGAACTGAGTGCGCTCCTCTTCCAATGTCAGACGAGTGTGCCGGGCCTCGCCCAGGCCCGGGTGGGGCGCCAGCATGCCGAACGGCAACATGTCAGCATCGGGCCAGTGCCCGTCGCGCGCCTGTCCTATCCAGGGTTGCAGCCGCTCGAAGATATCGCGCACGCCGATGGGGAAATCGTCCTCTTTTGGAGGCTCGTGCATGAACCGCCAGCTGTCCCAGATGTCATTGGAAATCCGCCACATCTGCGCGGACTGGCGGATTTCGGCGGCATGCTCCGGCTGCGTCGGACCGGGAGAGAGGCTGAGCACAATTGCCCGACCCGTCTTGCCGATGGCTGAGGCGATCTGGCGGATCTCGGTGGCCTTGTAGGGATGGTCCGCGATGCAATCGACTTTTATGAAATCCAACCCCCAGCTTGCATACTGCGCCAGCACGGAATCGTAATAGGCCTGTCCGGCCGGGTTGTCGCGCACGCCATAGTTGCCATCATCCCAGCCGCACGTGTCGGCGGTATCGGCTGCATCGGCCGCACGGAAGGAGGATCCAGCGATCGGCAGGTTGTCCTGTACCGCCTGCTTGGGGATGCCGCGGACGATGTGAAGACCAAACTTCAGACCCTGGCCGTGCACCCAATCGGCCAGTGGTTTGAATCCCTGGTTAGCGGCCGATGAGGGATAGCGGGCCGGCGCGGGGATCAGCAGCCCATGTGAGTCGAGGAAATACTGCCGGTTCTGCAGCTTGTCCCCGAACGGGTTGCCCATGTACCAGCCTTCGTCAACTACGGCGTACGTCCAGCCATAGGAGCGCAGCTTCGCCAGCTCGAGCGCATTGGCCTTGAAATCGGCTTCGTCAATGGTGAGGCCGTAGGAATCCCAGCTGTTCCAGCCCATGGGCGGCGTCGGAGCAACCTCGCGCGCCAACGCTGCAGGCGCGGCGCTCACGCAAACAATGACCAGCATCGCCCTGCAGAACCCGTTCAGCATTTCAATATCCCCCGAGGAGAATGGCATGCAATAAATCAGACAAATTGAATCCTAGCACAGGGTGGTCGCCCTGCCATGGCGCGAGGGACTTCAGTATCGCGAGGCTTTCGCGCTGGCGATGACCCGCCTGATGGCGGTCGCTGCGCCCAAAAGCAATAACGTTGCGCAGACGATAGGAATAGCGGCGAGCATCAGTACGCGTTGAGCGTTGATGTTCATCAACAGCAGTATTCCGGTGATCGTTGGCCCCAAAATCGATCCGACACGGCCAAAGGCTAGATTCCACCCCAGGGCTGCGCCGCGCGAGGCGGTCGGGTAGAGGCCCGTCAACGTTGCATTGTTACAACTTTGCGCCCCGATCACGGCGAATCCGGCGCTGAGGGCGGCGAGGGCGACCGCCGCCGGTGCCGATACAAGTGCCATAGCCACGATCGCGGCGGCGGCGGCAATGTAGCTCGCCACCACGACCCGAACCGTTTCGAACCGGTCCCCGAGCATTCCGATTGTGACCGTGCCTGCAATTCCCCCCAGTTGGAATGCAGCGGTTGACCAGGATGCCTCGCTAACCGAGAGGCCCCGAGAATGGATCAACGTTGGGAGCCAGTTGTTCAGCAGATAGAGCGTCAACAACGTGAAGAATGCGAGCAGACCGTAGGTGATGGTCACTACACTTCGGCCATCATTGAACAACAGCGAAAAATGCGACGTCGCGCGCACCTGTCGTTCTGCGATGAGCTTGACTGAATCGGCCCGGGTTGCACCGATCAGCCGTCTCAGTGTCACAAGAGTCTCCTGACTGCCGGGCTTGCGTAAGGCCAGGTAAGACAGTGACTCCGGCAGCAGCCATTGCAGCGTCGGCCACAGCAGCAAAGTCATGACACCCCCTGCTACAAATACCGACTGCCATCCCCAATGTGGGACCAGCGCGGTAGCCGCAACCGCGCCCATTGCGGCACCTATGGCCAGCCCACAGAAACACGCCGACACAATAGTCGTCCGCCGACGCTCGGGCGCGTACTCCGCGATCAGCGCCAGAGCGTTTGGAAGGGTTGCGCCGAGCCCGAGCCCTACCAGGACGCGCAGCAACTCAAGCATTGCTACAGATCGAGCTGCCGCGCACAAAAGCGTCGTGAACCCGATCGCGGCGGCACTCGCGACTATGACGCGCTTGCGGCCGAGACGGTCTGAAAGGGGGGCGAGTGCGAAGCTTCCGAGAGCCGAGCCGATGAGGCCTGCGGCGAACACCGGTCCGAATGCTCCAGTTGGCAAGGACCAGCTCTTCGACACGACCGGCGCGATGTATGCGACCGCCTGACTGTCGTAGCCATCGACAAAGACCGATAGCGCGGAAAGAACGAATACCCGGTATTGCAGCCGGCTCAGCGGCGCGCCGTCGATGAGGGCGCCGACGCCAATCGGAGCAGTGGCCAAAGTCATGAGCCGGATGTTCGCCGACATGCGGGCGCGCTGCATCAGCCGAACGGCGGATCAGCAGGCCGTGTGACTGCGATATCTTTTCATCGAGTCCGACCCACCGTCGCGAAACGAGCCGGAGTTGCACAGATGACGAGCGATCCACTGTTTCCGAAACTGGAACATGCCTTCTCGATCTCTGTCGAGCTCACCGGGCTGAAATGGGTACGCCCGAGCGCGATGGGTGCAACGCGTGGCGCGGTTTATGCCGCCAGTGGCACGGTAGAGGGTCCGCGTCTAAATGGCCGAGTCGTACCGATGTCCGGTGGAGACTTCCCACTGGTGCGCCCAAATGGGGTAATTGACTTCGATGCACGCTACCTGTTGGAAGCCGAGGACGGAACCATCATTTATATGCAGAACCGTGGCTACCGGTGGGGTGAAGAGGCGGTCATGGAGCGCCTAAGGCGCAACCAGCCGGTCGGGCCCGATGAATACTACATGCGAGTCGCGCCCAAGTTTGATGCTCCGGCGGGACCGCACGAATGGTTGGGTCAGCACGTCTTCATTGGTACTGCGGAAAAGGTGCCGAACGGCAATCGGATTCACTACTTTGTGGTGCGGTGATCCAAGCAACGGGTGCCGAGGCAAGCTAATGACACACGCTGCCCAGCGTGCGTTGTACCAAGGCGGCACGATTACGTACGCCGAGCTTTTGAAAGATGCTCGACAGATGGCTCTTCACCGTCGCCAACGAAATACGCAGCAATCGTCCCAGCTCGCAATTCGTCTGCCCTGCGCAAACCAGCTCCACCACCTCCAATTCCCTCGGGGTCAGCGAGAACTCGCGTACCAAGCTCCTGCGCCAACCGATCAACGTGCCGCGCAGCGCTGCCTGGAAGCTCAGTTGAATATAGCGATGGAGGTTGTTGAGCACCGCCAGCTCGCCTCGCACCGAGGCGCGCGTCCACAGCAGGCTCATGCCGCCGATCAGTTCATTGTCGGTCCGGAACACCATTTCCGCCGCATCGATGATACCGAACGAGCTCAGAAAGGCCCGATAACGAGCCGGGTCAGCGCCGTGGCAGCGGCCCTCAGCAGTTTGCAGGTCGGTCAGCGCGCGCTCGCCGACGCCTGCCCGGATCGGACTGAGTGGATCGATACGCCACATTTGCTTGTCGTAATAAGTCGTACGGAATGCCGAAGGCGCTCCTCGGGAACCCAGCCACACGCGCTGGCCCGACTCATCGAACACATGCATGGTGACGGCGTGCGCCGATGACATCTGAGTGATGAATTGCATGCTCTCAGCGGCGAATGGCTCGATGCCGGTCTTCCGGGACGCCTCCCCGGTCCGTTGCATATGGGTCTGCGGCATCAGGTATTCCCCATTTGACTGGATTCGTGAGATTGCGCTCGTGACGGCCCGGACTCAAGCAGTGCAAAGGTTCAGCCCATCCACCATTCGGTGGATACAGGGGAGGGCGGCGCCCGAATAGATTAAGGACGGTTCACCCCGGGGTTCGATGACAAATGATCAGCATCCAGCGCGCCTGTTTTACAGTAGCTCTCGGGGGATGGATGGCCGGAGCGAGCGCCGCGGCGCATGCGCAAGCAGCCCCGGGGCAAGGTGCGGAAAGCGCCGGGGTCAGCCTCGAGGAAGTGATTGTCACCGCGCAAAAGCGCTCTGAGACCATTCTATCCGTTCCGATCAGTATCACGGCCCTCAGCCAGGACGCTCTCGACCGCCAAGGCATCAAGGATCTCAGCGACATCGCGCGCACGACCCCGTCCCTGACCATTTCATCCAACAACGGCCTGGGTTATTCGAATGTCTCGATTCGCGGCATTGCTTCGGCTACGGGAGCGGCAACGACCGGCGTTTATATCGACGACACCCCCATCCAACAGCGTAACGACAGCCTCGGTCCGCCGGTGGCACCGCAGGTTTTCGACCTGGAGCGGGTCGAGGTGCTGCGCGGCCCCCAAGGGACCTTGTTTGGCGCCGGGTCCGAGGGCGGAACGATCCGTTTCATCACTCCTGCTCCGAGCTTCACGAGCTCGAGTATGCGATCGCGCGCTGAAGTCGCGTATACGGACATGGGTGCTGCGACCTACGAGGCGGGCGTAGCTGGAGGCGCGCCGCTCATCGACGGCAAGCTCGGCTTCCGCGCCGGCGCGTGGTACCGGGATCAAGGCGGCTACATCGATCGCGTGTCGCGCGATACGGGGCAACTGATCGACCCGAATTCCAACGGCAGCTTCACTCAGGCGGCGCGCTTCGCGCTGGGCTGGCGGC
>Ga0068859_100000530_pt1 | contig 37919 bp, 23 predicted proteins | sample KBSSwiS22_FD_66585 | JGI IMG/M metagenome (GOLD analysis project Ga0068859, IMG submission 66585) | Switchgrass rhizosphere microbial communities from Kellogg Biological Station, Michigan, USA - KBS Switchgrass S2-2 | ecosystem: Host-associated > Plants > Roots > Rhizosphere > Soil ... | reverse complement strand
CGCAGGACGACCGGGGCGTCCTGGACGACGTGCTGCTGCGACTCCATCGCGGCTTCCAGCTCGCGCAGCCGCGCGCCCATCTTCCGCAGCATCCGGATCGCGACCTCGGGGTACTGCCTCAGGATCTGGTCGAAGGTGGCGTGGTCGATCGCCAGGATGCGGCAGTCGCTCTGGGCGCGGGCCGAGGCGTTGCGCGGCAGGTCGTCGATGAGCGACATCTCGCCGAAGAAATCGCCGTACTCCAGGAGCGAGATGCGGCGCTCCTCGCCGCCGACCGCGCGGAAAATCTCCACGCGGCCTTCCTCGACGATGAACATCTCCCGACCCGGATCACCCTCGGCGATGATCGTCTGTCCGGCCTTGAAGGCCAGCTCGCCACCGCCCTTTGCTCGCATCGGACCCTCCCCGGACCCTCTAGAAGCCGCCTAGCGCGCCCGGCTTCCGGACGCCGCGCTCCGGACGGTCGCTCCCGTCCACCGGCAGCTCGAGGCGGCCGGAGAGAGCGAACCCGTTGCGCATCAAGGGCCAGAGGTCGGGGGTGAAGATTCCCGTGGCCGCCTGCAGGATTGCCTGCTCGCCGAGCGGGCCGAGGCCGACCAGGCTGGTGCCCCGCGACAGGTTGCTGAAGACCGCGAAGAAGTCGATGCGGTCGAAATGGGTCCCGAAGCCGCCGGCGTCCTCGTCGGGACGCGGGTTGTCGACGACCGGCTTGTTCATGAACTGGATCAGCTCGTCGGCCAGCAAGGCGTGCCCCAGCGCCGACGGATGGATACCGTCCAGCGAGTAGACGCCGCCCACGAGGAAGTCGGCGTTGAAGCGGATGCCGGCGATATCGCGGCCGTTCGTCTTGACGTCCTGCAACGCGGCGTTGGTGTCGAACACCTTGAACCCGGCGGTCGGCGCGATGGCGAAGATGAGCTCGTTGACCGCCTCGATGCGGTCCTGGATGGCGCGCACCTCGTCGGGGTAGAGCACCACGCCCGGCTGGCCGGTGACCAGGTCGACGTCGTCCGGGAGAGGCTTGTCGCAGTTGGCGCGGCGCGGGTCGGTGGCGGCCAGGATTCCGCAGGGGATGCCGAAACCCTGGGCGAGGAGCGGCCCGGCGAAGAGCGTCAGCTTGGAGCCCGAAGGGACCCCCGCCGGGCCGCCGGTGACGCCGGTGGGGATGCCGTCCACCTTCTGGTGACGCGCGCTGATGACGGTGACGGCGGTCCCGTTGGGAAGCGTCGTCAGGATCGGGGAGATCGTGGAGACGAAGGGCGTCAGCGTCGGGTCGGGCAGCGTCATGAAGATGCCCTTGCCGCGCCCGCCCTGTCGTGCCTTGAGGGTGTCGACGATCGTCACCATCTTCCGGGTGACGAGGTCGAGGTCGGTCATCGTGAAGAACGGCTCGCCGGAGACCTGGTCGATCGCGGTGCCGGTGGTGGCGGCGCGCAAGAAGTCGTTGCTGCCGATCCAGACGGTGACGAACGTCGGGTTCAGCGAAACCGCCTGTTCCAGCGCGGTGCCCCGGCCGCGCAGGACGACGTCGGTGAGCGGGTTGCCGTTCTGCGCCGCGGCCCGCGTGTCCACGACATCGGCGGTGGTGTAGCCAGGCACCGCCAGGTTGTTGTAGGCGCGAGGTAGCGCCGCGTTCAGCGGGACCAGCGTGCTCTCCCTGTTGGAGAACGTCGGCGCCAGGCTGGTGAGCACCAGACATCCCCGTCCCGGCCCGAGGCCGGAGCCGATGCCGGGGTCCTTCAGCAGCGGCTGCTCGAAGGCGACGCCGACGCGGGCGGCAATCACCGCGCCGAAGTCGCGGCGCTGCCCGAATTCACCCCAGCAGCCGTCCATGTAGCCGGCGGTCAGCGAGTCCCCGAGCTGGACGAAGGTGGTCAGGTCCACCTGGGCCGGCGCCGGGCCGGCCAGGGCGAGCGACACGAGGGTCACGAGGAGGCACCCAGAGGCGCGCATCGTCATTCGCATGGTTCTCAAACCCTTACTTCCATTCAGAATGAAGCGCGGACATTGATGGTGAAGAGGTCGGCGAAGGTCTTGTAGGTGGCGTTGAAGTTGTCGGCGTTGGTCCGGGTGGTGCGGTCGTGGAAGAAGAGGACGAGGTTCGAAGCCTCCACCATCAGATGCTCGCCGATGCGCACCCCGAGCCCGGCGGTGATCCCGGTGCGGTTGGAGTCGGGCAGGAGCGGGTTCACGTCCTCGTCGGGCTGCGGCGTCTGGTCGTAGTAGCCGCCGAGGGCAACGTCGAACTTCGGGGTGACGGCGTAGCGGACGCCGCCGCGCACCGTCCAGGTGTTCTCCCAGTTGTGGGTGAGCGTCGACTCCGGCACCGTCTTGTTGTCGACGGTGGCGAAGGTCAGGACCGTCTTGTCGAAGGTGCTCCAGCCCCAGTAGTTGCCGTCGGCCTCGACGGTCAGCCGGTCGCAGATGTCGTAGGAGACGCCGAACATGAAGACCGAGGGGAACTGCAGCCGGGTGGTGACCGGCACGTCCACGAACGCCCCGTTGGCGCCGGGCGAGACCGGGATCCGGCTGGCGAAGGCGGCGTCGAGCTGCGCGTTGCCGGTGGGGGCGCTGAAGAACCGCGCCGAGCCCTCGTAGTCGGCGTAGACGTGGGCGTGGTAGGCGGCGCCGAAGCGCAGCCCCTTGATCGGCGCCAGCATCAGGCCGGCGCCCCAGGTCACGTCGGTCTCGATGCCGTCGGAGACGAGGTTCAGGTGCGCGGCGTCCACCGGCTGGCCGATGAACGGGTTATAGATGGCGACGTTGCGCTGGAGCTTCACGTCGGAGAAGCGCAGCTCCGGCCCGCCGCCGATGGCCAGCCAGGGGGTCAGCTTGGCGGAGAGCTGGAAGCCCATCGCCAGGTGGCGCAGGTCGGCGCGCTGGCTCAGGAAGCGGCCGCGGAAGTTGTTCGGGTCCTCCCACTTGGTGCTCAGGCCGAACGGTGTCCAGGCGCCGATCGAGAGGTTGATGTCCTTGAAGCGTCCCGGCAGCGGGGTGGTGACGTAGAAGTGCACGGGAGGCACCTGGACGTGCCCTTCCTGCTTGGCCGTGTAGCCTTCCCCGGGGAAGGGAGCGAAGCCCTGCGAAAGCTCGGCGTCCCAGTAGATGAACGTGCCGCCGAACATCCCCGAGCGCTGCTGGAACGCCATGCCGGCCGGGTTGTAGAACATGGCCGACGGGTCGTCCGCCTGGGCCACGAACGCGCCCCCCATGCCCATCGCGCGGGCTCCCGCCTCGAAGATCGAGAAGCCTCCCGCCAGTGCCGGCAGGGAAGCAAAAAGGGATGCTGTCAGGACCGCTCGCACCACTCGGGACCGGAAAAGCCGACTCACCACCGGAGCCCCCTTCCTTCGCGATCTCGCGGGTTGGATCGGCCGAAGCCGATGACGATTCTTTGCCCGGTAGGCAGCCGAGTCAAGCGTGATCGGTTCTTCGTCACGCGGACAAACGCGCCCGGGGCGCTGAGTGAGCTATCGAGAGGGAGGAAGCTCGCTGGAGACGAGGACGGTGCCGGTTCTCTGGCGCAGGACCGACATCCGCTTTTCGAGGTCGTGGAACTCGCGGTCCCACCGGTTGATGACGTTGGCGCTGCGGGAGCGCTGGAAGTACTGCAGCGCCAGCGCGTCGAAGCCGAGCTCCATGTGGGCGACACCCAGCCAGTAGTAAGGGTCGTAGCGGCGCACCAGGAAGCGGCTCTCCGAGCCCTGAGCCTCGTTCGGCAGCGTGGCGCCGCGATCGACCGCCTCGCGCACCCAGCGCGCACCCTCGCGGAAGTCCCCCTTCTGGATGAGCTCCACCCCGCGCGCATACAGGTCGGCGGCGCGCTGATCGGAGGTGCTGCCGAGGAGCGGCGAGGAGAGCGAGAGCAGGACTGCCAGGACCGGGAGCTTTCGACGCATAGTGAGAGCACGGTAGCGCGGGTTGGACCTGCGCATCTGTAAGCGGCATCACGGCTTTTGCATGGTGCCCATGCTGACCATGTTGACAAAGGCCCCGTCGTCGGTGCGGGCACCCGGCACCGCGCCGTCGTTGACCACCGCGTAGGCCAGGAAGCGCGCCTGCCCCTCGGTGCGCCTCACCCGAGCCCAGCCGTTCCGGACGCCGGTCGACGCGAACCAGCCGAGCGGCTGCGCCCAGCCGCCGGGGGGCAGCGTCACGGCCAGCGGCGCTCCGGCGGCGACCCCGCCGGCGTCGCCGTCGAAGGCCTGGAGCTCGACGGTGATCGCGTCCACACCGGCGTTCACCACGGCGACGTTGGTGCGCGCGGTGGCGTCGGCGCGCAGCCCGTAGAGCCAGGCCTCGGCGTCGGCGAGCTCGTCGGCGCCCACGCCTTGCCCGAAGAGCCCGAAGGCGCCGGCCGACGCGACGGCGGAGGTGCGGGCGCCGGCCAGCACCGCGCCGCCTGTCGCGGTGGCGCGGAGCCGGCCCGCGTAGGTCGCCGCCCCCTTGGCCCCGACCGGCACGCCCAGCTGGCGGAGGAGCGCAAAGGCGCTCGGCGCGACGAGCTGGGTGGACGGCGGCAGCGTCATCGTGGCCGCGCCGCCGGCACCCGCGGAGGGGGAGAGCGACTCGCGGTAGTCGAGCGACAGAACCAGCGGCCCGCTGCCGGTATTGGCGAGCACCAGCTCGCTCTCGAATCGGTCGGTTTCCACGATCACCGGCACGGTCACGTCGCCGGGGGCGGCGGTGACCGCCGAGAGGAAGGAGCCGTCGTTCGTCTGGTTGTCGTTCACCACGCCGTAGGCGCCGACCCGGCCCGAGGCCGAGACGCGCTCGGCGACCGCCCAGCCGTTGGCGATGCCGGTCGTCTCCAGGACGTCCTCGAGCTGGATCCAGCCCCAGGCCGGCAGCTCGAGCGCGTCGCGGTAGAGCGCGGCGCGGCCGTCGCCGTCGCCGGAGAAGACGGTCACCTTGACGACCAGCGGCTCGTCGCTGGCCGAGAAGACCGCCAGCTTGCTGCGGTCGCTCGCGCTGCGGCGCAGCCCGAAGACCAGGGCCCGCGAGCCGTCGGCGGGGAGCGGCTGTCCCGGGTAGGCGACGGTGGCGAGCCCCTCCGGGAGCGGCGCGCTGGTCGGCGAGACGGTCCGCGCGGTGGCGGCGACCCGAGCGGCCTCGGCGCCCTCGAAGCTGACGAGCAGCGTGCCTCCCTGCGGATCGCCGAACGTCCCGGGCGGGATCGACAGGCCGTGCTGGCGGAGGTGCGCCAGCACGTCGGGCAGGAGGAGCTGCCCCGGAGGCAGCGTCTCGGTGATGCTCCCGCCGCCCAGCTTGCGCCCCAGCGCCGGCGTGTAGGTGAGCGTCGTCTCCAGCGGGGCCGGGCCGCGGTTGCTGAGCGCCAGCTCGGTGCTGTAGCGGGTGCCGCTGCCGGGGACGTCCAGTACGATCGGCACCAGCCGCCTCACCGGCTCGGCCAGCGGCGCCAGCGCCAGCCCGAAGGCGGCCACCCGCGCGTCCGAGGCCGCCTCCACCAGCAGCGACACCGGTCGCCCGGCCGCCAGCGTGAGGTCGAGCGAGACCGGCGCGCCGGGGGTGAAGCAGGTCGAGCTCCCCAGCACGGAGCCGGAGCAGCCGGGGGCCTCGACCAGCGTCACCCGGCCGGAGAGATCGTTTGAGGTCAAGCGATATCGCCCGCTGGCCGACGGCCGGAGCTGCAGCCAGAGCGGGTGCACCGCGCCGCCGCCGCAGGCCGTCGTCGACGTGGCCGAGGCGCCGCTCTCGGCGGCCAGCGCGAGCGACGCCGTCCCGTCCAGCGGTGCCAGCAGCGGGCGCTCGCAGGTCCCCAGGCCGGTCACCCCGGCCCCCTTGGCCAGCGACAGCAGCCGCACGTCGTCCACCGCGTAGCCGGGCTGCTGCTTGCCGACGGCGTTCACGAAGAAGCGCAGCACCACGTCCTGCCCGGCGTAGGGAGAGAGGTCGATCTCCACGTCGTGCCAGCTCGGGCGGCCGTCCAGGCCGTTCCGAGGCAGCACCGGGTCCCGCACGAAGCGGCTCATGCGGCCGTAACCCCAGGCGTTCTCGAAGGAGGCGCCGCCGTCGGTCGAGACCTGCAGGTTCGCGGTGTCGGTCGGCCAGCCCGCCGGCCCGAGCCCGACCCACTCCTTGAAGCGCAGCACCGCGGCGCCGGGCGGCACCCGCACCGGGCGAGAGGTGAGGCCGCCGAAGACGCGCTGGGTGCTGCCGCCGCTCACCGCGTTGTAGTCGCAGGTCGCCTCGAAGCCGAAGTACGCGACCCGGCCGCCGCCGTGTCCCGGGACCAGGGCGGCGCAGCCGGCGGTCTCGTGCCACAGCGATCCGGGTGCAGCGGTGAAGTGTCCCGCCTGTCCCTCGAAGTCCTCCGCCAGCAGGAGCCCGGTGCCCTCGCCTCCGGGGAGCGCCACTGCGAACGGCAACGCCACCGCGCCCGCCGGCCCCTCGAGGGTCAGCACGGCCCGGGCGGAGCCGCCGCTGAGGCCGGCCGGCAGCGGGAAGCTGGCCTCGGAGGTGCCGCGGCAGCCCGGCACGTCGGGGAACGCCTGCGGCGGCAGCGTCGTCCCCTCCACGGTGAGCCGCGCGCTCAGGCCCTGGGCGTCGCGCGGGCCGTCGTTGCGCACCCTCACGGTCACGCGGCCGGCGGCCGCCGCCGAGGTCGCCAGCGCCAGCAGCGGGCCGGGACCCTCGAGCGGGACGGTCGCTCCCCAGATCCCCTGCACCAGCTGCGCCTGCGGGTCCACCTGCCGCCCGTCCCCCCAGGCCACCGTGAAGCGGCGCGCGTCTGCGTAGACGCCGTTGTAGTCGCTCATCTGGCAGCGCCCGATCGGCGGGAAGGAGCTCGAGGAGACCGGGAAGCTGCAGCTCCAGGTCTGGCCGCGGTCGCGCGAGACCGCCAGCATCGCCTCCATGCGCCAGTTCGTCGGGTCGTGTCGGCGGTCCATGTAGAGGACGCCGAGCGTGCCGTCGGGGGCCGACCAGAGGTCGGGCATGAACTGGTCGGTCGTGGTGTCGTCGTCGTTCACCCGGACCGGTTGCGAGAAGGTGAGCCCGGCGTCGGTGGAGCGCCAGAGGAAGACGTCGGAGGCGTCGCCCGGCCGGTCGTCGGGGATCGCCTGGGTCGTGACGTAGACGGTGCGGCCGGTGGGATCGGCGGCATCGGCGGCGATGCGCAGCGAGGAGTCGGCCTCGATCGGCCCGTTCAGGTAGCGGACCAGGCCGCCGAAGAAGCCGGGGCTGCCGCAGAGCGCGATGGCGGTCGGGTCGCCGACGGCGCGGTAGCTCCCCACGGTGCGCCGCGCGCCCCAGGTGGCGCCACCGTCGGTCGAGAGGCGCAGGTACATGACGCCGGTGAACTGGCCGTTCAGGAAGATCCCCTCGTCCTGCTCGCCCAGGTAGACCCAGCCGTTGGGCGCCACCTGGATGTAGGAGACCGCCAGCGGGTGCGGAAAGGAGTCGATGCGGCGCGCCGCCCAGCTGGCGCCCCGGTCGGTGGAGCGCGCCACGTAGAGGTCGGCGGCGAAGCTGTTGAAGCTGAACTCCGACCAGCTCACGTAGACGTTGCCCCGGGTCGCCGCGCCCGACGTGTCGGCCGCGATCCACCCCTTGTCGAAGAACCCGTCGGAGTAGTGCCGGGAGATCGTGGCCGAAGCGCTCACCGAAGGGGACCAGCTCAGCCCGCCGTTGGTGGAGCGCGCCACCGCCATGGAGTTGAAGGTGCCGTTCCCCACGCCGGCGTCGGAGAGGTAGTAGAAGTCGCCGTCGGCGCCGGCGGCGATCACGTTGTCGCCGTTGTACGAGGTGTGTCCCCCGGAGACCGGCCGCTTCCCCTGGTCGCGGTAGGTGGCGCCGCCGTCGGCGGAGACCGAGAAGCCGTCGGAGTTCGAGCTGGTGGCCGGGTTCGGGGACGCGGCGTCGGCGCCCCCGTCGTTGAACGCGCAGAGCATGGCGTCCCCCTGGGTCGCCACCGACGGCTCGGTGTGCGAGGACGAGGGGAAGCCGTCGTAGGACGGGTCGTTGATCTGCACGTCGGCCGGCCGGTAGGGGGAAGCGGCCGTGGCCAGGGAGCCGGAAGCGCGCAGCGGGGGCGGGCCGTGGAGCTCGGCGCGCAGCTCGCGTGCCTCCTCCTCACGCTCGCGCGCCTCGGCATTGGGGCGGCGCGGGTCGTCGCCGGAGGCGGTGAGAAGCTGGAGGAGGACGAGCCAGGGCGGAAGAAAAAACGCCAGGAAGGAGCCCACCGCGCGCGATCATAAGGGCGCGCGGAGAGATGTGGAAGAGCTCTTAATGATCCTCGGGGCGCTGGCCGTCCTGGCCGGGTTGGCCGGCACCGTGCTGCCCGCGCTCCCCGGTGTGCCGCTGGTCTTCGCCGGGCTGGTGCTGGTGGCCGCCTCCGATCACTTCCAGCGCGTCGGCTTCGTCACGCTGTCGGTGCTGGTGGTGCTGACCGGGCTCTCCTTCCTGGTGGACCTGGCGGCCACAGCCCTGGGCGCCAGGAAGATGGGGGCCAGCAAGTGGGCGCTGCTGGGCGCGGGGCTGGGGGCGCTGTTCGGTCTCTTCCTGGGTCTGCCGGGCCTGCTGCTGGGGCCGTTCGTCGGGGCGGTCGTCGCCGAGCTCCTGGCACAGCGCGGATGGCGGCAGGCCGGCCTGTCCGGCCTCGGAGCCTGGATCGGTTTCCTGCTCGGCGCGATCGGCAAGCTGACGATCGCCTTCGCGATGCTGGGGATCTTCGCCGCGGCCTGGTTCCTGTAGCCCAACAGGGCCTCTCCGGCACGCGGTGTGCGAACAAATCTCGCGTGAAAACCGCCTCCGCCGCCCTCGCCTTTGGCCTGGCGTTCACAGCAACTGCGGCACGTGCGCAGACGGACCACACCTCCCTGGCCGGCGAGGCGGTGCATACGACCGTGCTCGGCCTGAAGATCGACGTGCCGGAGCGCGACCGGCGGAAGATGACGGTCCTCAACGTCGGTGCGGTGACGGTCTTCCACGGTCCCGAGGACGCCTCGTTCAACCTGCTGGGCGGCCTCTACCTCTGGCGGGAGGGGAACGGCGCGCGCCTGCGAGCGGTGATCTCCGGCCTCGTCAACACCGTGCGCTACGACCGGGCCTTCGGAACGAATGGCTTCGGGGCAGTGCTCACGCTGGACACCAGCACGCTGCTGGACGAGCGCTCCGAGTACGTGGAAGGGGTGCGCCTCTCCGAGGAGGAGCTGAATACCTACCGGGTGTGGGCGGGGCTCGGCGTCGGATACCGGCGCCGCATTGCCCCGGGCAACACCGAGAACACGCTGGAGGCGTCGCTGACGTACGAGCCCGGCTACCTGGCGTTCCGCCGCGGCGACGCGACGTCGCCGGCGTTCGTGAGGCCGCGCAACACCTACGAAGGGCGGCTGCACTTGCGCTTCCGGGCCGACGCGCTGCAGCGGAACATCCTGGAGCTGCCGCTCTCCGGGTACGCCTTCGGGAGCGACCTCGTCTTCGGCCGCCGTGCCCGCTGGCACGACTGGGGCGGGCCGGTCACCGGACCGCAGGACGGCGGCGCCGGCCGCTCGTTCACCGCGGTGAGCTTCTACGGGGTCGGGGCGGCCGAGCTGGGCGACCGCCGGCTGCGGCTCGTCGGCGACCTGCACTGCGGCGGCGGCTCGGACCTGGACCGCTTCTCGGCGTTCCGGCTGGGCGGTGGCGCCTGGTACGGCGAGACCGAGACCCTCTCCTTCCTGGTGCTGCCGGGCGCGGGCGCCGACGAGATCGACTCGCGGCGCTACCTGCTGGCCGGCGCCGAGCTGCGCTACGAGGCGCTCTTCTTCCTCTTCCTGCACCTGAAGGGGACGCTCGCCTGGGCCGACCGACTCCGCTTCGAGGACGGTGCCGTCGCCACGCGCCGTGACCCGATGCACGCGGTCACCGTCGGGCTCTCCACCGGGCTTCCCTGGAAGCTCTCCCTCAAGCTCGGCTTCTCGCGCAATTTCGGCCTCTACCGCGAACGCGACGGCCGGCGGGTGAAGGGGAGCAGCGGGCTCGTGGTCTCGATCAACCGGCTGCTGTAATACTCGCCGGCTTGCCGCATCTGCCGTTGATGCGGGGAACCCGCCAGGCCTCGGGTTCCCCGCACCCCTCCGCGGCCGCATACTCGCCGGCTTGCCGCATCTCGTCCTGATCGGAACGCTGCTCGTCTGGTCGTTCTCGTTCCTGGCGGCGGCGCGGCTGCGACAGGACCTGGGCCTGACCGAGTCGGTGGCGGCGCGCTTCATGCCGGTGCTGGTGGGAGCGGGGCTGCTGCTGCTCCTTCGGCGCCCGCTGAAGATCCCGCGTCCCGCCTGGCCGCGCGTCGTGCTGATGGGCCTCCTCAGCGTGCCGGCCTACAACCTGGCGTTCTTCCACGGCCTGAAGACGGTGCCGTCGGGTACCGCGGCGCTCATCATCGCGCTGACGCCGGTCTTCACCGCGGTCCTCGCCAGGCTGCTGCTCGGCGAAGCCTTCGGACCGCGCAAGGCGCTGGGGCTGCTGGTGGCGATGTCCGGGCTCTTCGTGGTGATCCGCTACGGCACCGACAAGGCCGTGGATTGGCCCTACCTCTCGAGCGCGCTGATCCTGGCGCTGGCGCCGCTCTCCTGGTCGCTCTATACGGTGATCGGGCGGAGCCTGCCAGAGGGGAGCGACGCCTTCGACACCACCTACGCGCTCCTCTTCGCCGGCAGCTTGCCGCTGCTGGCCTTCGCGCGGGTCTCCACCGCGGCCACGCTGCTGGCGCGCCCCTGGTCGCTGGCCTCGGCGCTCTACCTGGCGGTCGGCTGCACGCTGGTCGGCTACGCCACGTTCCTCTGGGCGCTGCGCCGGCTGCCGGCCAACGAGACCGCGGCGTTCATCTTCCTGAACCCGCCGCTGGCGAACCTCTGGGCGTTCCTGATCGAGGGGACTCCGATCCGCCTGCCCTACGTGGTCGGCGCCCTGATCCTGCTTCTGGGCGTCGCCCTCATCGTACTGCCCCCATTTGCCGTGAGGCGCCATGCGGGAAGGGTCAAGGCTTGAGCAAGACCTTGATGGCCGCGTCGTCGCGGCGCGCGAAGATCTCGTAGCCGCGCACGCCGTCCTCGAGGAGGAGGACGTGGCTCACCAGCTCGTGGAGCGGCACCTTTCCCTCGACGACCAGCGGCAGCAGCTTCGGCATGTAGGTGCGGGCGCTGCAGCGGCCGGTGCGGATGGTCAGGTTCTTCTGATAGGCGACCTTGATCGGCAGCGGGTACTGCTCCTCGGTGTGGTAACCGGCGATCGAGACGACCGCTCCCGGGCGCGCGGCGCGGATCGCCATGTCCAGCGCGGCGGGGTTGCCGACCGCCTCCACTACCGCGTCGGCGCCGCGCCCCTCGGTCATCTGTGCCAGCAGCGGCACCAGCTGGCCGGAGTGGCGGTGGACCGGCGTCGCCCCGAGCCGGTGCGCCTTCTCCAGCCGGTAGTCGACGACGTCGACCGCCACCACCTCGCGCGCCCCCAGGAGGAGCGCCGAGAGGATTGCCAGCAGCCCGACCGGGCCGCAGCCGATGACCGCCACCACGTCGCCGAACTGGATGCCGGTCGCCTCGGTCGCCGAGTAGGCGGTGGAGAGGACGTCGCCCAGGAAGATGGCGTCCTCGTCGCGGAACGGCTGCCCGTCGGCGCGGCGATCGGGGAGCTTCATCAGGGTCGAAGGCGCCATCGGGACTCGCAGGTACTGCGCCTGCGCCCCCTCCAGCCCGTGGCCGCCCTCGTCCACCACCCCGAAGCACATCGAGCTGGCGCAGCGGGCCGGCAGCGAGCGGCGGCAATAGAAGCAGCGCCCGCAGTTCACGCTGAACGGAGCCACCACCCGCGCGCCCACGGTCAGCCAGGAGTGCTCGCTGCCGAGCTCTTCCACCACGCCGACGAGCTCGTGACCCATGATCGTGCCGGCCCGGACGCCGGTGTCGCGCCCCTCCACGATGTGGAGGTCGGAGCCGCAGATGCCGGCGGTGGTGACCCGCACGATCGCGTCGTCGGCGGCGACGATGCGCGGCTCCGGCCGGTCCTCGACCGCGACGTGCCCGTCTCCGTCGAAAACGATCGCTCTCACGCGGCGCGGACATACTACGACGCGTGCGGTTCACGACGCAGCTCGCGCTGGCCGACGCGGCGTTCGGCCTCGCCGCCCTGGCGATCGCCGCCCTCGCGCTCCGCGCCCTGGCGCGCACCCGCGGCCGCCCCGACCTGGTGCTGGCGCTTTCGCCGGTGCTGCGCGCTGTCAGCGCCCTGAGCCTCCTGGCGGTGACCGTCGCGCTGCTGAGCCCGGGCCACTCGCCGTTCGCGCTGCTGCGCTATGCCTCCTTCGCGGTGCTGCTGGCGCTCCCGGCGCTGCTGGGCGGGGCGGCGCTGCTGCTGCGGGCGCGCCGTCTCCCGGCCCTCGTGCTGGGCGCCGGCGCGCTCCTCCTCGGCGCGGTGGCGGTGGACGCGTTCCTGGTCGAGCCGCGGCGGCTCACGGTCGTGAACCTGGCGCTGGCGTCACGGGTGGCGCTGCCGCGGCCGCTGCGGCTGGCGCTGGTGGCCGACCTCCAGTGCGACGACGTCGGCGACCACGAGCGGCGCGCTCTCCAGACGGTGGCCGGCTGGAAGCCGGACCTTTTGCTCTTCGCGGGCGACTTCCTGCAAACGCCCGATGACGAGAGCTTCCGGCAGCAGAGCGCGCTCCTCTCGCCGCTTCTCGGCGAGTGCGCCCGCAGCGCGCGCCTCGGGGCCTTCGCGGTGCCGGGGAACTCGGACCGGCGCCGTCTGCTGCCGGCCCTCTTCGAGGGAACCGGCATCAGCTACCTGGTGGACGAATCGCGCCTCCTCGACGCCGGCGGGGTGCCGCTCCTGGTCACCGGCCTCTCGGTCCACCGCGGCTTCACGCGCGACGAGGCGCTGCTCCGTCCGGTGCTGCGCGCTCCACCGGAGGGTGGCCTCCATCTCGTGCTCTCGCACGGGCCGGACTTCGCGCCGGCGGCGTCGCGCCTCGGCACGGTCGACCTGGCGCTGGCCGGCCACACGCACGGCGGACAGGTGGTGGTGCCGGGCTTCGGCCCGCCGATCACGTTCTCGCGCCTGCCGCGCGCGATGGCCTCGGGCGCGCACCGCATCGGCAACCTCACGCTGGTCGTCAGCAAGGGGGTCGGGATGGAGCGGCTGAACGCGCCGCGCCTGCGCTTCTTCTGCCCGCCGGACGTGACCCTCATCGAATGGGGAGGTCTATCCTCCGCGCACCAAACCGATCGGGGAGGAGGCCGCATGAAGCTGGCGTCGCTGCTCATCCTGCTCACCGCGATGGCCGCGATCGTTGCGGCTGCCCCGGCGCTGGCCCAGGCGCGTCCGGCGGCCGACCTGCTGATCACCAACGGCAAGGTCTGGGCCGGCGCCGGACGGCCGCGCGCCGAGGCGCTGGCGGTGCTGGGCGAGCGCATCGTGGCGGTGGGGAGCGCGGCCGAGGTGGAGGCCTGGCGCGGCCCCTCGACCCGGGTGGTGGACGCCAGGGGGCGGAGCCTCTTGCCCGGCTTCAACGACGCGCACCTCCACATGACCGCCGGCGGCGCCTCGCTGGAGCGCGTCGACCTGCGCGACGCCGCCACGCCCGAGGAGTTCCGGCGCCGCCTCGGGGAGCGCGCCCGCGCCACGCCGCAGGGAGAGTGGCTCCTCGGCTGGGGCTGGGACCACGAGAACTGGACGCCGGCGGCGCTGCCCACCCGGCAGCTCGTCGACGCGGTGACCGGCGAGACGCCGCTCTGGGTGGGGCGCACCGACGGGCACATGGCGCTGGCCAACAGCGCCGCCCTGAAGCTGGCCGGCGTGACCAGGGAGACGCCCGACCCGCCCGGCGGCACGGTGGTGCGCGACGCGGCGGGGGAGCCGACCGGCATCCTGAAGGACGCGGCGATGACGCTGGTGGAGTCCAAGGTGCCCCCGATGACGCGCGAGCAGCGCCGGCGCGCGATCCAGGCGGCGCTGAAGCACGCCGCCAGCCTCGGGGTGACGAGCTTCCAGGACATGGGCTCCGAGGAGGGGGACATCTCGGTGCTCGCCGAGCTGTCGGAGAAGGGGGAGCTGACCGCGCGTGTTCATGCCGCCGTGCCGCTCTCGCGGGTGGACGACGAGGCCCGCCTCGGCCTGCGGCGCGCCTTCGGATCCCCGTGGCTGCGGATCGGCTCGCTGAAGGGCTACGCAGACGGATCGCTGGGCTCCACCACGGCGTATTTCTTCGAGCCTTACCTGGACGCGCCCACCACCGCCGGCCTCCTCGGCGAGGAGATGCAACCGCTGGAGAAGATGCGCTCGCGGATGCTGAAGGCCGAGGCGGCCGGGCTGCAGCTCTGCCTGCACGCCATCGGCGACCGGGCGATCTCCATGACGCTCGACCTTTTCGAGGAGGTCGTCAAGGCCGGCCCGCGCGACCGGCGGCTGCGCATCGAGCACGCGCAGCACGTGGCCCCCAAGGACTTCGAGCGCTTCCGCGCGCTCGAGGTCATCGCCTCCATGCAGCCGACGCACGCCATCGACGACGGCCGCTGGGCGGAGAAGCGCATCGGCAAGGAGCGCGCCCGGACCACCTACGCGTTCCGCACGTTCCTGGACCGGGGCGTGCGGCTGGCGTTCGGCACCGACTGGCCGGTGGCCTTCCTGGACCCGCTCACGTCGCTCTACGCGGCAGTGACGCGCGAGACCACCGACGGCAAGCACCCGGGCGGCTGGGTGCCCGAGCAGAAGGTCACGCTGGCCGAGGCGCTCGAGGCCTACACGCTCGGCTCGGCCTACGCCGAGTACCAGGAGAAGGAGAAGGGCACGCTCGAGGCCGGCAAGCTCGCCGACGTCGTGCTCCTCTCCGGCGACCTCTTCGCGGTGGACCCGAAGAAGCTCAGGGACGTGAAGGTGGTCGCCACCTGGGTGGGAGGCCGCCAGGTCTTCGGGGATCGATAGAGACATGAGCGGCTTCCGGCGGGCGGTCTCGCGCTGGCAGATCGTCGGCCTCTCGCTGAACGACGTGGTCGGCAGCGGCGTCTACCTGCTGCCGGCGGCGGCCGCCGCGATCCTTGGAGCGGCAAGCGTCTGGGCGGTGCTGGCCGCCGGGCTGGCGGTGCTGCTGCTGGTGCTCTGCTACGCCGAGGCCGCCGGTCACTTCGAGGAGCCGGGGGGCGCCTACCTCTACGCGCGCGAGGCCTGGGGCCCGTTCGTCGGCTTCGAGGTCGGCTGGATGACCTGGCTGGCGCGCGTGGCCACCCTGGCCTCGCTGGCGGTCGGCTTCGCGCAGGCGCTCGGCTACCTCTGGCCGGCGGCCGGTGCCGGAGCGGGACGGGTGGTGACCATCGTCGTGCCGCTTCTGCTGCTCACCGCCATCAACGTGGCCGGCGTCGTCCAGGGGGCGCGCACCGCGGTGCTGCTGGTCTTCCTGAAGCTGGCGCCGCTGGTCGTCTTCCTGATCGCCGGCCTCACCGCGTTCTCGGCGACGCTGGCCTTCGCCCCGGCGCCGGTCGACGCCGGGCGGCTGGGCGAGGCCGCGCTCCTCCTGATGTTCGCCTACGCCGGTTTCGAGAACACTGCCGCGCCGGCCGGGGAGTACCGGAGCCCGAAGCGCGACGTCCCCTTCGCGCTGCTGGCGCAGATCGCGCTGGTGACGCTCCTCTACGCCTCGGTGCAGCTCGTCGCCCAGGGCTGCCTGCCGTCGCTGGCCACGTCGCCGACGCCGCTGGCCGACGCGGCGCGCCTGGTGCTCGGCCCGGTCGGCGGCGCGCTGCTGACCGCCGGCGCGGTGGCCTCGATCCTGGGGACGATGGGTAACACCGTGCTCTCCGGGCCCCGCTATCTCTACGCGCTGGCGCACGACGGCTACGGGCCGCGCCTCCTGGCCGGCATCCATCCCCGCTTCGGCACGCCGGCGGCGGCGATCGTCTGCCAGACCGCGGTGGTGCTGCCGCTAGCGCTGACCGGCAGCTTCACCGGCTTGGCCGCGCTCTCGGTGGTGGCCCGCCTGATCGGCTACGCCTCCACCGCCGCCTCGGTGCCGGTCCTGCGCAGGCGCCGGGGGGAGGGCTCGCTGCGGCTGCCGGGCGGGCCGGTCATCCCGATCGCCGCGGTCCTGGTCTGCGTGGGACTGGCCGCCAGCGCGACGCTGCAGAACCTGGTGGCCGGCGCGATCGCCGCGGTGGCCGGTGCCGTGATCTACGCGCTACGGCGTCGTCGCTGACAGGTTCTTGCCGTTCTCCTCGAGGAGCGTCGCGGCAATCGCCCAGTCGCCCAGCTCCAGGCAGGAGCCCACCACCAGCTCGCTCTCGCCGGCAGGCAGCGGGACCGTCACGCGGCGCGGCGTGTCGGCGAACGCGAGCGGGCCCAGGCTGCCGAGCTCCGCGCCGTTCCACCAGGCGGTGATCGCCGCGGCGGCGCCGGAGACCTCCAGCACCGCCTGTCGCGCGGCCGCGCTCCGCACCGTGCTCCGCGCGTAGGCGCAGAGGTCCTGCGGGTCGCCCGGGTGTTCGGTGTCGCGCGCCCCGAGGCACTCGCGCAGGTCGACCCGCACCGTCGGCCCGGCGCACGGTTCCCAGGCGACGTCGCCGAACTTGCCGGGGTAACGCGCGGCGGCGAAGCGAGGCGGCGCGGCGGGCGGCGAGAGGAAGCCGCGCCCCTTCTCCTCCGAGGCGAAGGGGCCGAGCACCGACCAGCCGCTCAGGTAGCGCTTGCGCTCCCGCACCTCGGCGATCACGAACTCCGTCTGCCCGCCCGGTGCCACCACCCGCCGCTGGACGTCAACGTCGGTGAAGAGCGACAGCTCGGGCTCGCGCAGGGCGTAGAGCACCGGGGGAGGCACGGCGTAGTCGTCGAACGAGGCCGGATCCAGGAAGCGGAAGCCGGCGTCGCGGGTGGCGCGCATCACCCGCGGGTCGATCGGGCGGTAGAAGAGCGCCAGGATGTACGGCTGGTTGACCTCGGTGGTCGTCCAGAGGAGCTCGGGGTAGCGGGCGCGCTGCGGCTCCATCGCCCGCACCAGCTCGCGGTAGCCGTACTGGAAGCCCCCCAGGCCGGCCGCCGCGTAGGTCGGGTACTCCTGTGTGTAGAGGTGCCAGTAGCGCCGGGTCTCGAGCGCGGCGATCCCCGCGAAGACCGCCAGCCCCGCCGGGACCAGCCAGGGGCGCGCCCTCCGCAGCAGCGTGCCGGCGGAGAGGAGGCCGTAGGCGGCCAGCAGGGTGAACGCCGGCGCTCCGATGAAGCCGCGCGAGGCGCTGGGGATCTCGTTCATGAGGCTGGCCCCCAGCGGGTAGAGCAGCAGCCAGAGGAGCGGGAGAAAGAGCACGCGCTCGCGCACGGCTGCGATCGCCAGAAGCCCCAGCGCCAGGAGCGGAGCCCAGCTGCGCGGGAGCTCTCCGTGGCCGCGCACCGCGTGGCGCGTCAGCGGGTCGCCGCTCCGGAACAGGAACTCCGGCGAGAAGAAGCGGACGTAGTTGCCGGCGAGCCGCGCGGCGACCTGCGAGGCGGGGACGCCGGGCCTCAGGATGGAGCTGTCGCGGAAGTAGCTGCCGCTGCGGTCGCGGTGCCGAAGGTCGAACGCCACGACCGGAGCGACCGTCAGCAGGAACGCCGCCGCCGCCAGGCACGCCTCGCGGCGGCGCCGGCCCAGCTCGCGCCGGTAGAGGAGCGCGAAGCCGGCGAGGAAGAGCGGCACGAAGAGCTTGGCGATGGCGTACGCGTAGAAGCAGGCCCCCAGGAGGAACGCGGCCGCCACCAGCGTGCGTCGCCCCTGCGCGAAGCGCACCAGCAGGGTGACGCCGATCGCGAAGAGCAGCGGGAAGGAGATGAGCTCGTAGGCGATGCGGCTGAAGTGGAGGTGCCAGGGGCAGACCGCCAGCAGCGCCGCGGCCAGGAGTCCCAGCGCCGGGCCGGCCAGGGCGCGACCGAGGAAGAAGAGCGCGACCACGGTGCCGGTGCCGAAGAGCGCCGCGGTGAGCCGCAGGCTGAATTCGGAGAGGCCGAGGACGCCGATCGGCAGCATGGAGGCGTAGAGGAAGACGGGGTTCTTGTAGCCGAAGAACGACCAGAGGAAGAGAGGGAAGCGCTCGCCGTTCTCGTCCATCCCGTGGTGGAGGAGCGCCCAGGCGTTGTAGCCGAACGCCGCCTCGTCGCAGTGGAGGCCGGCCGGCAAGTCGCCGAGCCGGAAGACGCGCAGCACCAGCGCGCCGGCGGCGATCAGCGCGAGGAGCGCGTAGACGCGGGCCGGCGACCGGTCAGGAGCGCGAGCGTGCCCAGCACCGTCCGCAGGGCGCTCATGCTGGAGGGGCACTGCTTTCGATCGTAGCGCAGCACGATCGGGACTTCGGTTACTCCGGTCACTCCGGCCACGCCGCCCGCAGACTCGGCCAGCAGCAGGAGGAGCTCCAGCGCGCAGGCGAAGCCGCGCCGCTCCAGCGCCGGTGCGCGTTCCAGGAAATGCGGTGCGGCTGCCTTCAGCGCGCGCGCCCGCACCGCGCGGTAGCCGCTGGAGTAGTCGGTCAGGTCGGGCACCCGGAAGCGCAGCCGGCCGAGGCGGCTGGCGACGCGGCTCAGGAGCTGCCTCGAGAACGGTACGCCGCGGATCTCGGCGCCGGCGCGGAAGCGCGAGGCCACGACCAGCTCGGCTCCCGCGTCCAGCGCCGCCAGCATCCCCGGCAGGCAGGCAGGGTCGTGGGTGTCGTCGCCGTCCATCATGACCACGACGTCGCCGTCGCCGGCCTCGCGGCAGAGCCAGGCGATGCCGGTCGAGAGCGCAGCCGCCAGCCCGCGGTTTCCCTCGTGCGACAGCACGGTGAGCGGCCGCTCGCGCGCCAGCGCCGCCAGACGCGCTCCGGAGCCGTCGGTGCTGCCGTCGTCCACCGCCAGCAGGCGGAAGGGCCGCCCCAGACGCGTGCAGGCAGCGTCCAGGCGCTCGACCAGCGCCGGCGCGGAGCTTCCTTCGTCGTAGACCGGGAAGAAGACGAACAGCTCGGACAAGGTCCGTCTATTTTGTGACCTGGGCGTCCTCCACGATCACTTTGTAGGAATAGCCGGCGCCGAAGTCCTTGTCGGTCCGTACCGTGCCGCGCACCAGCACGACGTCGCCGACGGCGGCCTGGGAGAGCGTGGTGACCGTGATGTCGTCGTCTTCCTTCTCGCGAGAGCCGGAGCCGTCGCGGAGGTGCAGCCAGTTGCGACTCATGATGCCGGGCAGGAACTTCACGACCTTGCCCCGGACCACGACCGGCTTGTCCTTCAGCGCGGCGCGCTGCGCGTGCAGCTCGGCGACGGTCCGCGCGTCGGCGCCGCTCGCCTTCTCCACCTTGATCGGGCCGGCGTCCTCGGCCGCTCCCTTGGCGGCGGCATGGGCGCGCGCCACGTCGGCCCTGGGGTCCGCCGCCGGGGCGGAGGCGGCCTCGGCGGGAGCCGCGCCCAGCGTCCCGAAGACGATGCGGTCGAAGGTGCGCTTCAGGGTCTTGCTCTCGAAGCCCTCCATCACCGTCGGGTTCTGCACCGTGACCTCGTCCCCCTTGGCGACCTTCGACTCGTTCACCGCGGCCCAGGTGTCGCCGTTCGGCGTCTTCAGCCGCAGGTAGGTGTAGCCGCCGGCGTTCATCGTCTCCTCGACGGTGCCGGTCAGGCCGGCCTGCGGCGCGGCGGCCGCGTGAGACGCGGCCGGCACGAGGGCGCCCGCGGGAGCCGCCTTCGGCTTCTGGGGCGGCTCGGCCGGTTTCTTGCGGCAGCCGATCGAGACGCAGGCGATCAGGAGAGAGGAGGAGAGGAGGCGCGCGCGGGTCGTCACCATGCCCGGGAGTCTCGCCGGAAAAAGCCTCAGGGCGATATGGGTCAAATGCACCATTTGGGCTCGTCGGCGTGCCGTCCCGCCCCGGAGCGCACCGCATAATGCCGGCGTCTAGGAGGAGTCCGTGGGTCCTGCTCGGTTCTCGAAGGCGGTGGAGCGCCCCCTGCGGCTCCTTCTCCTGTCCGCGCTGCTGGCGTCGGCCGGCGCGCGGGCCCAGGTCTCCCCCTCCCAGCGTGACGCGCTCCTCGACCTCTACCAGGCGACGAACGGCGACAGCTGGTCCGACCGGACCGGCTGGCTGGGGGCTCCCGGCACCGAGTGCCAGTGGATCGGCGTCTCCTGCGACCAGGGCAAGGGCTCGGTCGTCGGCATCGATCTCTCCGGCAACAACCTGGTGGGGGGGCTCCCCCAGACGATCCGCAACCTGTCCAGCCTGCGCACCCTGCGCCTCTCGTCGAACTCGCTGGTCGGAACGCTGCCCGGCGCCCTGGTGGACCTCGGCGACCTCGAGGTGCTGGCGGTGGCGCACAACGGCTTCTCCGGCGAGATCCCGCCCGCGGTGGGCACGCTGCCGTTCCTGTCGACGCTCGACCTCGAGGACAACGACTTCACCGGCCCGATCCCCGCCTTCCTGGCGAACATGAAGAAGCTGAGCATCCTGCACCTCGGCCACAACCACTTCAGCGGGCCGCTGCCCGCCTTCCTCGGCACCCTCACCGAGCTGCACGACCTGCACGTCGACTCCAACCAGCTCACCGGGCCGATCCCGAACAGCCTCATGGCGCTGACGAGCCTGGCCGAGGACTTCACCGGCCTGCGGATCGACTACAACGGGCTGTACACCAGCGACCCGGCGCTGCGGGCCTTCCTGGACCTGCAGAACCCCAACTGGCACTCGACGCAGACGGTGGCGCCCTCCGACCTGCAGGTGGCGGATGCCACCAAGTCGACGCTCACGCTTCGCTGGAGCCCGATCGAGTACATCGACGACGGCGGCTTCTACCAGGGCTTCATCTCGGTGACGCCGGGAGGTCCTTACTCGCTGCTGGGCCGCACCTCCAACAAGGCCGGCACGTCGCTGATCGCCACCGGCCTCGCCCAGGGGGCGACTTACTACTTCATCGTGATCACCCTGACCTCGGCGCATTCGCAGAACGACAACGTGGTCGTCAGCGATCCCAGCCCGGAGGTCCATGGCACCACGCTCTCCGACTTCCCGACCGCGTTCGTCACCGGCAGCGGCACGATCTGCGCAGGACAGCCGCGCCAGATCAGCGCCGCGCTGACCGGGAACCCGCCCTGGACGCTGAACTGGTCGGACGGCGTCCTCCAGAGCGGCCTCACCAGCTCGCCGGCCGTGCGCACCGTCGCCCCGGCGGTGACCACGACCTACAGCCTCCTCTCGGTGAGCGACCCGCGCGGCGCCGGGACCGTCAGCGGCAGCGCAGTCGTCACCGTGAACCCGGCGCCGGCGCCGGTCATCAGCGCGCTGTCCGAGCTCTCCCCCGCGCAGGCGGCCACCGCCAGCGTGGAGAGCCATGCCGGCAGCAGCTACCTCTGGACAGTCGGGAACGCCACGCTCACGACGCCGGCCACCGGCAGCGCGATCTCCTTCGTGGCCGGCACCGCCGGCGCGGTCACCCTGACCATCGTCGAGACCAGCGCCGCCGGGTGCGCGTCCACGCCGGCCACGCGCAGCATCCCGATCCTGGCGCCCTGCCCGGCCCCGGGCGCGCCGCTCCTCGGCAGCCCCGCCGGGACGTACCTCTCCGGACAGTCCGCGCTGGTGACCTGGAGCGCGGCGGCCGGGCTGGACTCGGGCGGCACCTACCTCCTGGAGACCTCTCGCGATTCGTTCGCGACCGTGGAGAGCTCCAGGGTCGTGACCGGGCGCGCGGCGCTGCTGTCGAGCGACGTCGGCGTGGCGGTGACCACGCTCTCGGTGCGGGTGCGGGCGCGCCAGGGCTGCGGGGCGAGCGGCCCGGCCTCGGCCCCGCTGGTCCTCGCCTTCCGGCCGGCGCCGGCCTCCTTCCTCTTCACCCGCGAGGGGCCGTCCTGGGTCGCGCGCCCCGGCGACGACGCCCCCGTCGCCGAGGTGTCCTTCCGGAACGTCGGCGCCCTGGCGGGCCGGCTGACGCTCTCCGCGTCGGGCGGCTTCTTCACCATCTCGGCATCCACGCTCGACCTGGCGGCCGGCCAGGAGGGCCTGGTCACGCTCCGGGCGAGCGCGGCGGCGCTGGCGCACGCCGGCTCCTTCGCCGGGGCGCTGACCGCGCGCGCCGACGGCGGGCAGCTGGTGACGCCGGTCTTCCTGACGGTGGCGCCGGACGCGAGCGAGCGCCTGACCGCCTCCGCCGGCAGCGTGCTGTTCGTCAACCCGGCCGGCGGCAACCCGGCGGCGCAGCAGCTGCGTCTCGGCGTCTCCGCCGGCGGCACGCAGCCGGTCTTCGTCGCGCAGCAAGTCTCGCCGGGCGGCGCCTGGCTGCGCGTCGAGGGCCTGGAGACGCCGATCGCTCCCGGTGGCGAGAGGACGCTCACCCTGCGGGTCGACCGCTCGCTGCGCTCCCTCTCCGAGGGGCCGGCGCCGCTGCGCACGCTGCTGCGCCTGACGCCGGCGGGCGGAGATCCGGCGACCGACTCGGCGTTCGTGGAGGTCGTCGACGTGGAGAGCGTCGCCGTCGAGCCGGGCGCCGGACGAGGCGCCCCGGAGACGCCCTCGTTCCTCGTGCCGGTGGCGGTGAAGGCGGTCTCCGGCGTCACCGGCCAGCGCTTCACCTCCGACGGATGGCTGCGCAACGTGACCGGCGCTCCGGTCGTGGCGACCCTCTTCTTCACGCCCGACGGCGCCGACGGGCTCACCGACGCGCGGGTGCTGCGGGCGCGGCTCGAGGTGCCGCCCGCCTCCACGCTCCGCCTGGCCGACCTTTTGGGCAGCGTCTTCGGCGTCGACGGCACCTCCGGTCAGATCGAGGTGCGCTCGGCGACGCCGCAGGCGCTGTCTCTCCGGACCACCGTGGACTCGCTGCTGCCGGGCGGCGGCGCGGAATCGCGCTTCGGCACCGAGATCCCGACGGTGAGCACCGGCGCCGGCGTGGGCGCCGGCGGCGGCGAGCTGGCGCTGCCCGGCATCGACGACGACGCCGCCAACCGCGCGAACCTGATCCTGGCCGAGACCGCGGGCGCCTCGACGCTGGTCCGGGTGACGCTCTTCGGCTCCGGCGGCGACGTGCTGGCCGTGCGCGAGTACGCCGTGCCGCCCTACGGCAAGGTGCAGGAGACCCGGATCGTCGACAAGCTGCTGCCGGGGCGATCGCTCTCCGGCGGCTGGCTGGCGGTGAGGGTGCTCGGCGGCGCCGGCCGGGTGGTGGCGCTGGCGACGGTCATCGACAACAGCTCCGGCAGCTTCAGCGCCGTGCTCGGCAGCGGCGGCGCGTCGTCCGGCGGCACGCTCTTCCCGTCGGTGGCGCGCACGGTCGGCCTCAACCAGACGCTGTTCCGCACGCGCCTCGACCTGGCGAACCGGTCCGATCGGCCGGCGCTCCTCTCGCTGGCCTACCTCTACACCGACCAGGACGACGGCAACCGCGCCAAGCGCGTGGACCGCACGGTCGTGCTGCCGCCGCGCGGCGCGCTCGCCAAGGATGTGGCCGCCGACGTGATCGTCACGCTCTTCGGCGTGAGCGGCCGCTCCTTCGGGTCGATCCTGGTGGAAGGGGAGACCGCCGGCGTGGCCGGCGTCGCCGGCGTCTCGAGCCAGGTCGATCCGGCGGACGCGACCAAGGGCTTCAAGACCGCGCAGGTGAACGGCGTGCCGCTCGAGAGCGCGGCGTTCCTGGTCCGGGGTGACGAGCCGCGCCGCGTGCCCAACGCCGAGAAGAGCGACGCCCGGCGCACCAACGTGATCCTGCTGGAGACGTCCGGCAAGCCCTGCCTGGTCGAGCTGCGCGCCACCTCCTCGGCGGGCCAGCCGATGGGGAGCCGCGTCTTCGACGTGGGGCCGGGCGCCTATCGCCAGATCAACCAGGCCGAGCTCTTCGGCGCGGACGGGCTGGCGCTTGGCGAAGGGACCTTCCAGAACGTGGAGCTCACCGCGCGCGTCGTGGAAGGGGACGGGCGCGTCGCCGCGATCGCGACCGTCATCGACAACCTGGCGCGCAACCCGGAGATCTTCCTCTTCCAGCCGGCCGGCCCGCCGGCGCCCTAAGCGCGCACCCGGGCGATCTCGGCGCGCAGCGCCTCGTTCTCTCGCGTCAGGAGCGCGATGTCGAGCTGCGTGGCGACGCGCGCCAGCACCTCGGCGGCCTCATAGGGTTTGGTGAGGTAGTCGACGCCGCCGGCGCGGAAGCCGCGCGACCTGCCGAGGAGGCTGTCGTGCGCGCTCACGAAGATCACCCGGAGGCCGCGCGTTTTCGGGTCGGCGCAGAGCGCCTCGCACACCTCGAAACCGCTCAGGTCGGGGAGCTCGATGTCCAGGAGCACCAGGTCGGGGACCTGGGCGCGCGCCGCCTCGAGGGCTCGTCCGCCCGACGTCGCCGCCCGCACCGTCAGCCCCGCCGGCTTCAGGATCTCCGAGAGGAGCCGCAGGTTCACCGGGTTGTCGTCCACCAGGAGGACGTCGCCGCGCAGGGTCACCGGCGCTCCTCCGAGCGCCGCTCCAGCCGTGCCGCCGTCTCCAGCGCCGCCAGCACCTCTTCGGAGCGGTACTGCAGCGCCGCCTGGTGGAGCGTCTCGGCCAGCGCGGCGTCGTCCGCCCTCACCCGTTCCAGCGCCTCCTCGGCCGCGTCGAAGTTGCCGGCCACGAACGCGCTGCGGAGCGTCTCGCGCAGAGTCTCCGGGAGGCGCGCCAGGCGCGAGGGCTCGAGGGCCGTGCGCGGAGCGGCCTCCTCGGGCTCGCCGTCGTAGAGGTAGCGCACGCCGAGGTGCTCGGCCAGCTTCTCGAAGATCGTCGCCTCGCGGTAGGGCTTGGCGATGAAGTCGTCGAAGCCGCTGGCCAGCATCTCGCCGCGCTCGTGATCCAGCGCGCTGGCCGAGACCGCGACCAGCACGGTCCGCGGCCTCGTCCCCTGTCGCTCCTCCTCGCGGAGCCGGGCCGCGGTCTCGACGCCGCCGAGGCCCGGCATCCGCTTGTCGAGGAAGACCAGGCTCGGGGCGAAGCGGCGCCACTCGGCGAGCGCTTCCTCTCCCCCCGGCGCCTGCCGCGTCTCGAAGCCGACCGACGACAGGAGTCGCGACAGCACCAGCCGGTTCTGCTCCAGGTCGTCGACCACCAGGATGCGCCGTGGCTCCTGGCCGGGCGCCAGGCCAACCACGCGACGCGTCTCGGCGATCGGGACCGCCGAGGGGTCCGCCTCGGGCAGCGCCACCTCGAGCCGGAACGTCGCGCCCTGCGCCGGCGCGCTGGTCACCGTGATCTCCCCGCCCATCAGGCGCGCCAGCTGGCGCGAGAGCACGAGTCCCAGGCCGGTCCCTTCCTGGGAGCGGCGCCCGGCCTCGGTCTGCGCGAACGCCTCGAAGAGCCCGGCCAGCTCCTGCGCGGTGAGGCCCGGGCCGCTGTCGGTCACCTCGAAGAGGGCGCGCCCTTCCCGCCAGCGCGCCGAGAGGCTCACTCGGCCGCGCTCGGTGAACTTCACGGCGTTGCTGAGCAGGTTCAGGAGCACCTGCCGCAGCTTCCCCTCGTCGCCGCGCACGGCACGGGGCAGCCCTTCGCTCTCCAGCGTCAGCGCCAGGCCCTTGGCGGCGGCGCGCGCCTGCAACACCTCCAGCAGCGCCTGCAGGAACCGGGACGGGTCGAAGACCTCCAGGGAGAGCGTCAGCCCGCCGGCCTCGATCTTGGAGAGCGAGAGGACGTCGTTGATGAGCCCGAGGAGGTGCTCGCCGCTCCGCCCGATGATCTCCAGGCTCTCGCGGTCCTCGGCGTCCCGACCCTTCCGGCGCGCCATCAGCTGCGCGAAGCCGAGGATCCCGTTCAGCGGCGTCCGCAGCTCGTGGCTCATGTTCGCCAGGAAGGCGCTCTTGGCGCGGTTGGCGTCGAGCGCGCGCTGCTCGGAGGCGAGGAGCTGCGCGGTTCGCTCCTGGATGCGCTGCTCGAGCGCCTGGTTGCGCCGCTGCAGGCTGTTGACGCGCCCGCGCACCAGCCCCAGCACCAGAGCTACGCAGCCGGCCGAGCCCAGCAGCGTCGCCCACCAGGTGCGCCACCAGGGGGGCAGCAGCGCCATCGCGAAGGAGGCACCCGCCTCGTTCCAGACACCGTCGTTGTTGCAGGCCTTGACGCGGAAGCGGTAGCGCCCAGGCGGCAGCGCGGTGTAGTACGCGGTGCGGCGCGTCTCGGCCTCGGTCCAGGCGTCGTCGTACCCCTCCAGCTTGTAGCGGAAGCGGACCTTCTCCGGCGCCAGGAAGCTCAGCGCGGTGTAGTGGAACTCCACCTTCTGCAGGCCGGGGGGAAGGGACGGCGCGACGTCGAGCGCCAGCCGGCTGCCGTCGGCGATCACCTCCTCCACCAGCACCGGCGGACCGAGCGGGTTGGTGGGGATCCGCCGGGGGTCCACGACCGACAGCCCGCGCACGGTCGAAAACCAGAGCCGGCCGTCGCGCCCCTTCCAGGCCGACGGCGTGGAGCCGCCGTTGCACTGGTTGCTGCCCATGCCGTCGGAGACGCCGTAGACACGGCAGCTCACCGACGGTGCGCGCCCGTCCAGCACCGCCTCCAGCTCGCGGCGGGCCACCCGGAAGAGGCCGCGGTTGCAGGAGATCCAGAAGCGGTCCTCGCCGTCGGCGAGGATCTGGAACGCGACGTCGTCGAAGAGGCCTTGGCGGGAGGTGATGGTGGCGAAGCGCCCCGCCTTGAAGCGGGTCAGGCCGCTGTCGGTGCCGATCCAGACGGAGCCCCCGGCGTCCTCGTGGAAGCAGAACACCTGGTTGCTGGGCAGCCCGTCCTCCACCGTGTAGCGGCGGTAGACGCCGCCGCGCTCCACCATCGCTCCGTGGCCGTTGGAGCCGATCCAGAGCGCGCCGGTCGCGTCGCGCAGGAACGAGGTGACCGGACGGTTCGCCAGCGGCTGCGTGGCGGCCACGTGGCGGATCGCGCCGCCTAAGCGCCGGTCGACGCCGCTCGAGACGTTGCCGATCCAGAGCGATCCGTCACGGTCGGCGAAGAGCGACTGCAGCGTGTCGTCGCTGAGGCCGTCCTTCTCGGTGTAGGTCGCGGTCCAGCGGCGGTCGCGGAACTTCCAGAGGCCGCTGCCGGCGGTGGAGACCCAGAACCAGCCGTCGACGTCTTCGTCGAGCGAGCGGATCTTGCTCTCCCGGGGGGCTCCCGGCACGTCGACCGCCTGCAGACGGCCGTCCTCCAGGCGGAAGAGGCCGCCGCCATCGGTGCCGACCCAGAGCACGCCGCCGCTGTCCTCGCGGACGGCGCGCACGTAGACGTTGGTCAGGCCGTGGCGCGCGCCGTAGGTGGTGACCTTCTCGTCCTTGAGGGAGACCAGGCCTCCGCCGTTGGTGCCGATCCAGAGCGTGCCCTCGCGGTCCTCGCAGAACGCGCGCACCAGGCCCGACGGCAGGCCGTCGCGCGGGGTGAGCGAGCTGACGCGCCCGTCCACGATGCGGCTGAGGCCTCCGCCGTCGGTGCCGACCCAGACCGCGCCGTGCCGGTCGGCGAAGAGGGCGCGGGCGCTGTCCCCGGCGAGCCCCTCGCGGGTGGTGATCGCCTGGAAGCGACCGTCCTCGTAGCGGTGCACGCCGCCGGCGTCGGTGCCGATCCAGAGCGCGCCGCGGCCGTCGACCGCCAGGGCCCGGGGCGGGCTGGTGAGACCGTCGGCCTCGTTGAAGACGGTCGCCTTCCCGCTGACGTAGCGCACCAGCGCCGACTCGGTGGCGATCCAGACCGCGCCTTGCTGGTCCACCGCCAGGCCGTGGCTCCGCACGCGCCTCACGTCGAGCCCCGGCACCGGCTGGAAACGGTCGCCGGCGAGGCGGGCCACGCCGCCGTTGGTGCCCACCCAGAGCACGCCGGAGGCGTCCTCGCAGAAGGAGAAGACGTAGGGATCGGGCAGCCCGGCCTCGGTCCCGAAACGGCGGAAGACGCCGCCGCGGTAACGCACCGCGCCGCCGCCGGGCGTGCCGATCCAGAGCGCGCCGGCGCGGTCCTCGTGCAGCGCGAAGACCGAGGAGATCGAGAAGCTCGTGGTGTTGCGCTTGTCGAAGACCTGGAAGCGGACGCCGTCGAAGCGCACCAGCCCCTCGTAGGTGCCGAACCAGAGGTAGCCGTCGCGCGTCTGCAGGACGTCGTGGACCGTGTTCTGGGGGAGCTCCTGCTGCCAGGAGGCGAGCCCGAAGTCCCCGAGCGGCCTGGACGGGTCCAGCCCGAGCGCCGGGGAGGCGGCCAGCAGCGCCGGCGCGAGCCAGGACAGCCTCATCGACTCCGCCGCAGCGCGTCGAGCTCCGCCCGCAGCGCCGCGTTCTCGCGCTGCAGCCGCGCCACCGCGAGCTGGGAGGCGGCGCGGGCGCGCACCTCCTCGGCGTCGAACGGCTTCCTCAGGTAGTCGCTCCCGCCGGCGGCGTAGGCGGCCGCCTTCTCGGCCGAGCCGTCGTGCGCGCTGATGAAGACGACCCGTACGCCGCGGGTGGCCGGCTCCTGCAGCAGCGCGCGGCAGACCTCCAGGCCGCTTCGGTCGGGCAGCTCGATGTCGAGCAGCACCAGGTCGGGCGGCTGCGCGCGCATCGCCTCGAGCGCGCGCATCCCCGAGGTGGCGGCGCGCACCGTGTGTCCGTCCGGCTTCAGGATCTCCGCCAGTCGCCGGATGTTCATGGGGTCGTCGTCGACCAGGAAGACGTCCATCAGCCGTCGACACCGGCGGCGCCGGCGAGCGCCTCCAGCGCCTCGTCGGGCCGGAACTGCTGGGCCGCGGTCCGCAGCGCCTCGGCCAGGCCCTCGTCCACCGCGCGCACGTCCTCGGCCGCCGCCTCGGCGGCGTCGAAGTTGCCGGCCTGGAAGGCCTCGCGAAGCGTCTCGCGCAGCGGCCGGGGCAGGCGTGCCACCCGCTGCGGGTCGAGCGCTCCCGCCGCGGCCTGCGGCGCGCTCGGGGGCTCCTCGGCCTCGTAGACGTAGCGCACGCCGAGGCAGGCGGCGAGCTTCTCGAAGAGCGCCGCCTCGCGGTAGGGCTTGGCCAGGAAGTCGTCGCAGCCGCTGGCCAGGATCTCGCCCCGTTCGTGCTCCAGCGCGCTGGCCGAGACCGCCAGGATCGGCGTGCGCCGGCGGCCGGTCTGGCGCTCCTCGTCCCGGATCCGGCGCGTCGCCTGCAGCCCGTCCATGCCGGCCATGCGGGTGTCCATCAGGACGGCGTCGGGAACGCTCTCCCTCCAGACGGCGATGGCCTCGTGGCCGCTGGCCGCCTCGTGCACCCGGAACCCCACGCCGCTCAGGAGCCGCGCCAGCACCAGGCGGTTCTGCGCGACGTCGTCCACCACCAGCACCCCTCGCGCCGGCTCGCCCGGCGCCAGCCCGATCACCCGCCGCCGCTCGGGGCCGGGCAGCGCCGCGGCCTCGGTCTCGGGCAGCTCCAGCTCCAGGCGGAAGGTGCTGCCCTCGCCGGGGGCGCTGGCGACCTCGATGTCGCCGCCCATGAGCCGGGCGAGCTGGCGCGAGAGCGAGAGCCCCAGCCCGGCCCCCTCGCGGGCGGCGCGGCCCGACTCCGTCTGGGTGAACGGCCGGAAGAGCGTGCCGAGCTCGCCGGCGGCGATGCCGGGGCCGGTGTCCTCCACCTCGATGAGGGCGCGTCCGTCCCGCCAGCGCGCCCGCAGCGCCACCCGCCCGCGGGCGGTGAACTTCACCGCGTTGCCCAGGAGGTTCAGCAGCACCTGTCGCAGCTTTCCCTCGTCGCCGAGGACGGCCGGCGGCAGGCCGTCCTTTTCGAGCGAGAGCGCGAGCCCCTTGGCGGCGGCGCGCGGGCGCACGACGTCCAGCAGCCCGTCGAGGAGCCGTCCCGGGTCGAACGGGTCCAGCCAGACCGAGGCGCGCCCGGCCTCGATCTTGGAGAGCGACAGGACGTCGTTGATGAGCCCCAGGAGGTGCTCACCGCTGCGGGCGATGATCTCCAGGCTCTCACGGTCGTGGCGGTCGCGTCCGCGCGTCCGCTCCATCAGCTGTGCGCAGCCCAGGATGCCGTTCAGCGGCGTCCGCAGCTCGTGGCTCATGTTGGCCAGGAAGACGCTCTTGGCCCGGTTCGCCTCCTCGGCGCGCAGGCGCTCGGCGCGGGCGGCGGCCTCGCTCTCGGCGAGGCTGCGGGTGCGCGCCTCCACCTGGGCCACCAGCTCGCGCTCGCGCAGCCTCAGCCCGCGTACCTGCAGGCGGTGCGCGCCCAGCCCGGCCGCGCCGGCGCACACGAGCGCCAGCCCCGCGAACCACCAGCTCTGCCAGAGCCGGGGGCGCAGCGAGAACGCCAGCGAGGCGCCGCGCTCGTTCCAGACGCCGTCGCCGTTGCAGGCGATCACCCGGAACGTGTAGGCGCCGGGCGCCAGGTTCGTGTAGTAGGCGGCGCGGCGGTCCCCGGCTTCCACCCAGCTCGCCTCGAGGCCCTCCAGCCGGTAGCGGAAGCGGATGCGCTCCGGCGCGAGGAAGGAGAGGGCCGTGTAGCGAATCTCCAGCGAGTCCCGCCCCGGCGGCAGCACCAGCGGGCGGGACGTGTCCATCGGCTGGCCGGCTGCCAGCACCTCCTGCAGGACGACCGGCGGCGGCACCGTGTTCGGCGCGGCGCGGCGCGGGTCGATCACCGCCAGCCCGCGCACCGTCGGGAAGAAGAGCCGGCCGTCGCGCATCCGCGCGCCGGAGGGCTGCGAGCCCCCCTGGCACTCCACGGTCTTCATGCCGTCGGCGCGCCCGTAGGCCACCGAGGTCACCGAGCGGCGGCGTCCCTCGGTGAAGTCCAGCAGCTCGGCCCGCGGCACGCGGAAGATCCCGCGGTTCGAGGTCATCCAGAAGCTGCCGAGCCCGTCCGGCAGGATCTCGAAGACGCTGTCGTCGAAGAGCCCGTCGCGCCTGGTGACGGTGCGGACCCGGCCGCCGGCCACGCGGCTCAGCCCTCCGCCCACGGTCCCCACCCAGAGGCTGCCGTCGGCGTCGGCCAGGAGCGGCCGCGGCGAGGCGCTCTCGAGGCCGGCGACGCGGGTGAAGCGCGGCGGCCCGTCCCCCTCGACGTCCATGCGCACCAGTCCGCCGCCGTCGGTGGAGAGCCAGCCTCCGCGCTCGTCCAGGAGCACGCGCCAGACGATGTCGTTGGCGAGCCCGTCGGCGGCGCGGTAGACGCGTACCCGCGGACCGCCATGAGCGCCGTCGCGCGCCGGCGTCACCCGGTTCAGGCCGGCGCCGCTGGTGCCGACCCAGAGGTCGCCGCCCCGGTCGAACGCCAGCGCGCGCACCAGGTCGCTGGAGAGCCCGTCGCGGCGGGAGAGGCTGGTCAGCCGCCCGCCGGCGAGCCGCTGCACGCCGCCGTCGGTGCCGATCCAGAGCGCGCCGTCGGGCGCCTGGACGAGCGACCAGACGTGGTCGCTGGCGAGACCCTCCCTGGTGGTGAGCACCTCGACCACGCGATCGCCGCGCAGCCGGTTCAGGCCGCCGCCGTTGGTGCCGACCCAGACGTCGCCGCCGGCGTCCTCCAGCACAGTGCGGGAGACCTCGCTGGAGAGGCCCTCGGCGGTGCCGAGCACGGTGATGCGCGACTCGCGCAGGCGGTTGAGCCCGCCGCCCAGCGTGGCAATCCAGAGGCTCCCCTCGCGGTCCTCGAGGAGCGAGACGACGCGCGCGCTGGTGAGGCCTCCCTTCACCGGCATCTCGCCGGGCCCGGCCGTGGGCGCGAAGCGCTCCAGCGCCCCGCCGCCGCTCCTGCGGGTGAGTCCGCCCTGCGTGCCGATCCAGAGCGTGCCGCGGCTGTCGCGCAGCAGCGACCAGACCTGGTCGCTGGCCAGTCCGTCCCTGGAGGTGAGGTTCGTCCCGTTGGCCCCGAGCCGGTGAAGGCCGGTTCCGAAGGTGCCCACCACCAGCGTGCCGTCGGGCTCCTCCACCAGGGCGGTGACGTTCTCGAGCGGCGGCCCGGCGCGCCGGGCCTGCCGGCCGGCGGCGTCGAGCGTGAAGAGCCCCGAGGCAGTCCCGACCCAGACGCTGCCGTCGCCGCGCTGCAGGACCACCTGCACGCGCTCTCCCTCCAGGCCGCCGACGTGAGCCACGGCGCCGTCGAGGAGGCTGGCCAGCCCTCCGTCGGTGCCCAGGAAGACGCGCCCGTCGCGGGCCGAGCCCAGCGACATCACCCGCCGCGCCACCAGCGGGTCGCCGTCGCCGACTCGCGTGAACCGGCCCTCTTCCAGGCGGCAGACCCCGCCGGCGTGCATGCCGATCCAGAGGCGCCCGCGGCCGTCGACGAGGAGCGCGTCCACCCACTGGCTCCTCAGCTCGGGCACCGTGCTGCGGTCGTAGAGCGTGAAGCGCGCGCCGTCGAAGCGGACCAGCCCCTCGTTGGTGGCCAGCCACAGGTAGCCGTCCGGCGTCTGGGCCAGCGCGTTGATGGAGTTCACCGGCAGCCCCTGCTCGGTACGCCACTCGTCGTGCCCGTACTGGGTCAGCGGGCGGCTGGGATCGAGGGCGTACGCGCGCGGCCACGCCGCGAGCGCGAGAGCGGCGACGAGGACACCGGGACTCCGCACGGTTCGGCGGACTAGTCTACAAGCCGGAGGTGGACCATGAACCGGAGGCTGAAGGCTCTCTCGCTGTTCGCCGCGGCGGCGCTGACCGCCGGGTGGTGGATCGCGCGTTCCGCGGAAGGGCACGACCGATCCGACCTCTCCCTGCGCTCGCTGCGCGGCGAGTACATCTTCGCGCTCGACGGCTTCACCACCGCCGGGCCCCAGCCGCGCCCCTTCGCCTGGGCCGGCCGGGAGATCTACGACGGCGCGGGCCACGTGAGGGGCGTCTACACCGCGAGCCTGGACGGCGTCATCACCCGCCGCGCCTACACCGGGACCTACACCGTCCACCCCGACGGCACCGGCGCGACCGTGCTGACCGACGACCACGGCGAGGTCACCCACTTCGACATCTTCATCTCCGAGGACGCCGATGAGATCTCCTACGTGGAGACGGACGCCGGGGTGGTGACCGCCGGCTACGAGCGGCGGTCACGTCGATAAGCGTTTGGGCCGCTATCGCCAGTCCGGCTATTCGAGCGCTTCGCCGGCTTCCACCTTCTTGAGCAGGCGCTCGACGTTCTTCCGGTTCCCCTCGTCGGGCGCCTTGGCCAGCGCGCGCTTGCCGGCCTCGGCCGCCTTCGCCTTCTGCCCGAGGCCGGCGTAGGAGCGCATCAGCCCGACGTCCAGCGGCCACTGCCCCGGCCACTTCTTGCTGGCGGCCTCGAAGGCTGCCAGCGCCTCGGCGAACCTCTTCTGCGAAACCAGCGGGCGCGCCACGCGATAGGCGTCCACCGGGTTCGTGGCCAGGCTGGCGGCGCGCTCCAGGGTCTTGGCGCCCTCCGGCTTGCCGGTGGCCAGCTGCAGCAGCGCCAGCGTGCGCAGGGTGGTGATGTTCTCCTGCCCGGACGGCGGGCGAACGGCGCGCTCGGCCCAGGCCAGCCCTTCCTCGAGGTTCACCTTGTTGGTCAGCGTGAAGTCGGCGGCCTTCTCCAGCTCCTGCCACTGGAACCCGGCGCCGCCCTTCAGCTCCTCGCGGATGCGGGCCACGTAGAGCGACAGCGGGTCGTCGACGGTGATCTCCAGCGGCACCTTCAGCTCGTCCCACTTCAGCGCCAGCACCGCCCGGCCCAGGAAGCGCGCGTCGAAATCGTAGGTGAGCGCCTCGTGGAACTCGCCGGGCTCCGGCTTGGCCTCGACGCGCAGCACGTCCTCCTTGGGGTCGTACCAGTAGCTCCCCCAGGCGGTCGAGCGGCTGGAGAAGATCACCGTGAACGAGTCCTTGCCGGCGATCATGAAGAGCCCGTAGGAGCCGGCCTTGAGCGGCTTGCCCTGCACCTTGACGTCGTGCGAGGTCGTGAAGACGGTGTTCTGGTTCGCGCCGGCGCGCCAGGGGCACTGCTTGCAGTCGTTGAAGCCGAGGTCGTGGAGCCCCCACGGCACCAGCTCGCCCCAGACCTTGCCGCGCCGGTTCTCGCCGCTCGGGCTGGTGACCCGCGGGCTGGAGTAGTCGACGCTCACCGTCACCAGGCCCAGGTGCTGGACCACCGTGGAGCGCTGCGCTCCGCCCGGCGGCGGCACCGTGACGTCGAACGCCGTCGCCGGCAGCGCCAACGAGACCGAGAGCAGGACAGCCGAGCGGAGCTTCATTCGTTCCTCCGGTTCCCTACTTCGCCGCCGGCTGCGGCTTCATCTCCCACAGCACGTTGACGATCACCCAGCGCCCGTTCGCCTTGGCGACGTGCAGGTAGTCGATCCAGTCGGACATCACGACCTTCACGCTGGCGGCGTTCTCGAAGCGGTCGAGGACCGTGACGTCCTTGAGCTGCTTCTCCTTCGGCGTGCTCTTGCCGTAGCCGGAGCGCACCCCCTGCACCAGCCCCATGGCGCTCATCTGGTCGAGGCGCGAGCGGCCGCTCTTCGGGTCGGTCCGGACGATCCGCTTGGCGAGGTCGGGGTGGAGCGCCCGCTCCATCCGCTCGGCGCTGCCCTCGTACCACCCCTCGGCGTAATCGAGCGCCGCCTGGCGGATGGCGCCGAGGTCCGGGTCCTCGGCCGTGGTCTGGGCCGCGAGCGGGAAGGCCAGCAGGGCAAGGGTCAAGACCGGCAACAGACGGGCGACGCGCCGCAAGGTCATGTGGTCTCCTTGCCGGAGGGATACGGACCATGCCCGGGCGCGGTTTCAGGTGCGCTGCCGAAAGTGCTTCAGGGATGGCGCAGCAGGCGCTGCGGCGAGAAGCGCGCGGCGCGCAGCGCCGGCCACGAGGAGGCGGCCAGCACCGCGGCCAGCAGGACGGCGGCGGCGGCCGCGAAGGTGAGCGGGTCGTGTGCCGGCACCCCGTACAGCAGCACCCGCAGTGCCGGCGTTGCCAGCGCCGCCAGGACGAGGCCCAGCGCGGCGCCCTGCAGGCCCAGCCGCAGCCCCTGCCCGACCACCAGGCCGTAGATGTCCCGCGCCCGCGCTCCCAGCGCAATGCGCACGCCGATCTCCTGGGTGCGGTTCGCGGCGAGCTGGGCCACGACGCCGTAGACGCCGGTGGCGGCGAGCGCCAGGCCCAGGAGCCCGAGCAGCCCGAAGAGCGTGGCGCCGGCGCGCGGCAGGAGGAGCGCGGCGCCGGTGGCCTCCTCCAGCGTGGTGAGCGAGCGGATCGGCACCTGGTCGTCGACCTCGCGCAGGAGGCGCCGCAGCACCGGGAGGAGGCTGGCCGGCGCCGCCGTGCGCACCAGGAGCGTCCAGCCTTCGTCTCCCGACTGCGTCAGGGCCTGATAGAGGAACGGTCGGGGCGCCTCGCCGAGCGTGCGGTACTTGGCGTCGCGCACCACGCCGACCACCTGGGCCGGCGAGTCCTTGGCGCCGTTGACGAGGACGCGCCGGCCCAGCGGATCCCCCTCGGGCAGGAACCTGCGCACGAACGCCTCGTTCACGATCACCACGCGCGGAGCGTCCCGCCGGTCCGACGGCGCGAAGTCGCGGCCGGCGCGGAGCGGGATCCCCAGCGTGCGCAGCGCGCCGGGACCCGCCATCGCGGTGTCGCTCTCCGGCCATTCGCGCGCGTCCGCCGGCGCGCGTCCTTCCAGGGCGACCCGGGTCGTGCGCACCTCGAACGTGAGCGGCAGGTGGGACAGGAAGCCCGCCGACCCGGTCTCCGGCAGCGCCTCGACGCGGGCCAGCAGCCGCGCGTAGAGGTCTTCGCCGCGCGCCCGGCTCATGCCCCGCAGGGAGGGGTCGGTCGCCAGGACGGCCACGCCGCGCGCGTCGAAGCCGGGGTCGACCTGGTGCGCGCCCCGGAGGCTCCGCAGCAGCAGCCCGGCCCCGCAGAGCAGCAGCACCGACAGGGCGACCTGCACGACCACCAGGCGCGATCCCAGCCGCCCGGGCCGCGAGAACGTCGGCCCGTGCTCCTTGAGCACCGGGCCCGGGTCCATCCGGCTCATCCGCAGCGCCGGCAGGAGCGCGGCGGCCACCGTCACCAGGCCGCTCAGCAGGGCGCCCCAGCCGGCCAGACGGGTGTCGAACGCCAGGTTCAGGTCGATGCGCACCGGGAGCGGCAGCTCCAGCGAGCGCAGCGCGGCGTTGCTGGCGGCGCACAGCAGCATCCCGCCGGCGCAGCCCAGGGCGGCCAGCAGGGCGCCTTCGGCCAGCAGCAGGCGGGTCACCCGGGCGCGTGTGGCCCCCAGCGACAGCCGCAGCGCCATCTCGTGACGCCGGGCCGCGCCGCGGGCCAGCAGCATCCCGGCGACGTTGGCGCAGGCGATGAGGACGACCAGCCCCGAGACCGCCAGGAGGCCGCCGGACACTCCGTAGAGGACGGTGTCGACGCCCGGCAGGACGCGCACCGACGTCGTCGCCAGGGCGTCGAAGACGCGGCGCGCGTTCGTCGCCGGATAGGTCGAGGCGAGACGGCGCCCGGTGAGGGCCACCTCGGCGCGGGCCGCTTCCAGCGTCGCCCCCGGCGCCAGCCGTCCGATCACCGAGATCCAGCGGCTGTCGCGGTTCTGCAGCCGATCGCGCCGCACCGCGTCCCCGGTCGCGTCTCCGCCGAAGAGCCCGAGCGCGCCGGTCGGCACCCAGAGCTCCGGCACCAGCCCGGGGATCAGGCCGCGGAAGGACGGGGGCGCGACTCCGATCACCGTGAACGGCTGCCCGTTCAGCCGCAGCGAGCGCCCGACCGCTCCGGCGTCCCGGCCGAAGCGACGGGTCCAGGCCTGGTGGCTGAGCACGGCGACCGCGGCCGTGCCCGCCTCCTCTCCCTCCCCCGGGGCGAAGGTCCTTCCCAGGGCCGCCCGCACCCGCAGCACCTCGAAGTAGTTCGGCGTCACGCACTCGCCCATGACCACGTCGCTGCGCTCCTGGGCGTCCAGCGCGAAGGGGCGCAGCGCGTAGGCGGCCAGGTCCTCGAAGGCGCGGCGCGAGGCCCGCAGGTCGGCGTAGTCCGGGAAGGCCATGGGCACGTGGCTGAGGAACCCCTCCTCGCGGCAGTAGACGCCGGCGAGGCGGTCGGGCTCGGCGACCGCCAGCGGCCGCAGGAGGAGCGCATTCACGACGCTGAAGAGCGCGATGTTCACTCCCATCCCCAGCCCGAGCGTGACCGCGGCGACCGCGGTGAAGGCCGGCGCGCGCCGCATCTGGCGCAGTGCGTAGCGCAGGTCCTGCCCGAGGCCCGCCGCCGCCACCGCCCACCCTCCGCGGCGCGGATCGGGCTCGCGGAGAAGCCGGCCGGTCGCGGGCAGAGCTTCCTGCAGCGGCGCTTCGGCGGCCCTGATCTCCCTGGCGAGCTCGTCCCAGGAACCCACCTCGGCCTCGGCGCGAACCAGGGCGTCCTCCAGCGACGCGCCGGCGGCGAGCGCCTCCGCGTAGGCCTGCTCCATCTGGGACGCCAGCTCCTCGACGATCTCGACGGCGCGCTCCGGCGGCAGCTCCGGGAGCGGGAGGCGCGTGAGCACCAGCGCGCGGAACTCCGGCCCGGGCCCGGGTCTCACGGGGCGAGCTCCGCCACCCGCACCAGCGCGTCCAGGAAGCGGCGCCAGTCCGCCTTCAGCGCCCGCAGCTCCCGCCGGCCGGCGGCGGTGAGCCGGTAGAAGCGGCGCCGCCGCTCGCCCGGCTTCTCCACCCAGCGGCCGTCGATCAGGCCGCGCCGCTCGAGCTTGTAGAGGATCGGATAGAGCGCCGCGCTCCCGTAACGGAGCTCCCCCTGGGAGCGCTGCACGATGAGCTTGGCGATCTCGTAGCCGTGGCGCTCGCGGGAGTCGAGGAGCGACATCACCAGCATCTCGGTGGCGCCCTTCTTCCGCTCGCGGTCACCCGGTCGCTTCACGATAGGTCGTATTGTGATATGTCTGTTGGCGCGTGGTCAAGCGGTCCCGTAGCGGGGTCGCCGGAGACTTGGCGGAGGCGATCTCCGCGGTGCCGTAGGTACCGCACAATGACCAGCCGGAGACTTGGCGGAGGCGATCTCCGCGGTGCCGTAGGTACCGCACAATGACCAGCCGGAGA
>Ga0068859_100000529_pt1 | contig 37968 bp, 53 predicted proteins | sample KBSSwiS22_FD_66585 | JGI IMG/M metagenome (GOLD analysis project Ga0068859, IMG submission 66585) | Switchgrass rhizosphere microbial communities from Kellogg Biological Station, Michigan, USA - KBS Switchgrass S2-2 | ecosystem: Host-associated > Plants > Roots > Rhizosphere > Soil ... | reverse complement strand
TTCGACGGTAGCCGGGCTAATCCCACATATCCCACAGAGCATCGCGGCGCCCATTTCGGCGATCAGCTCCTCTTTGCTGTAGGCATGGCTGCCAAAGCTCGGCTTCATGGTGTCAGGGCGATCCAGCCGGGAGGGGTGGCCGGTGGAATGCGTCAGCTCGTGAAAGGCGACGGAGTAGTACGACTCAACGGGGTCAAAGCTCGCCAGCGCTGGCAAATGAACGCTGTCGGTGCTGGGGTGGTAAAAAGCCCGATCTCCACCGTGATAGATCGGCGGACGATTCGGCATATTGATGAGCAGCGCATCGGCAGCCGCGATCCGTTCGGCTGTGGCTTTCGGCTGGGGGTTCGGATAGTCAACGTCCTCGCATTGCTCGCAATTAAACACTGTCCAGTGTCGCAGCACGCCGTAGCGCGTGTCCTCGTCTTTCTCGACGAACCGCCAGAAGGTAATCGGCCAGCCTTTTTCGCCTTTGCGCACATAGCCGCCGCGCTCCCTGGCCTGCTGATACGATAGCCAGTAGGGCGAGTGGAACGGCGCAGCCCCCAGGAGCATGGTGTTGATGCCCTGGTACGGCTTGCCGCTGGACAGATTGCGTGGCGATTGCGAAGCCCAGGGCTTGCGCCAGGGAATTGTCCCGGCCTCCAATAGCTCCATGATGCGCTCGGTAATGCTGGTATACGTGTCTGAGTGTGTCATCTCATGCACCTTTGAGGTAAAGGATAATGAGAGGGATTTTAACTTTTATTATGTGTGTATACATTGCAGAAGTGAAGTGTACAGAGATGGACTATGCAAGCCGTGAATTTTCAGGTGGAACGGCGCAAGTCGGGGAGGGGGTGTTTAGTGATACAATTGTTCTAAACGGAAGGAATGGGGCATGGAAGTCACAGTCGAAATGGCGACAGACGATTTTTCAAAGCGGGTCACTGAAGTGTTTGCCTGGATGCGGCACATTCAGATGGAACGCAACTATTTCGAACAGTTCACCGGCGACGAACCAGAGTTGCTGAAAATCTACCGCCCAGCGTTGGATGATTCTCCTTTGATCTGGCGCTGGACTTTCCACCCTCCGCCTATCACGCAGCCGCCAGTCTGAGTACGCCGATTCGGTCATAGGCGCATTTTGAGCGGCTGCGCTTCCAGAGCCATTGAGCCTGTGAAGGGGTCAGGGCGTGGTGAGCCTCAAACGCGCCAATCCGGGGCAAATGGCTCCAGACCTCTGAGGGGGTCAGAACTAATGTTCTGCCGACGACACGCGAGAAAATAGCTCAGACGTTCTGAGATAATGTACGTAAAGGAAACTTTTCGTACTTTATCCCACCCCTAAGCCCCGCCCACACCCGCCCTCCCTCCGCATCCGGCCCGGCTCTGGTCTACGGCTTGCGCCGCGATATTCGGTTGAAGTTGCCCGGCGGGGTTCGCTCCGCCGGGCGATTCTTACTTACGCCTCGTCCTCCTCGTCCAGGTCAATCCCGTGCTGCTCGGCCAGCTTGCGGCGCAGCGCCTCGCGGGTTTCGTTCCGGCGCTTGGCTTCCTCTTTCGAGGCGACCACGCCCTTACCGGCGCGCTTGGCTTCGCGCTGCTCCTGGGTCAGCGTAGGCCGGTGGTCGGTGAGATACTGCGCGCCCTCCGGCAGGCTGATTTCGATACGCCCGGCATTCGAGTGCCCGGACAGTTCGACCAGACCCGAAAGCACCTCGCGCATCCGCGCCAGGTCGGCTTCGGTCACCGTCACCGTCGCCGTGCCGATAATGTGGGGAACGATCTCATCCGGGAAAACACCCCACGCCGCCAGAGCGTCCGCGTAGACGTTCGTCAGGCCCTCACGAAAAGAAGCGGTCATCACGTGCTGGTTCAATTTCTTCGCCACAGTAGTCATCTCCTTGTGGTCTAGGGCGTAGCTGCGACCCCGGTAAATCCCGGGTTGTCCTTCGCAACTACAACTATATGATAGCATAAAACCAGCATTAAGACGACAAAGCTATCCTTAAGCTATCGTTGGGGTGGGCTATGTCTCTTAAGCATACCGAGGGGCGTTCGGAGACTACGCAGGGGCGGCGAGTCTCCCAGATCAACTTCACTTTTAAGGCATCCCGGTCACTCGGTCTATTCCTTTGTTAATCCCCGGTTACTCGCCCTCCGACGCGCCGGGGTCTATCTCAACTACAACTATATTGTATCATAATACCGTGCTAGTGAGGCTTAAGCTATCATTGAGCTTGCCGTAATTCCCTTAATGGTTTTACAATGCAGACCATTTGTGCTATTCTTAGTCATTAAGATTGAATTGATGCTTGAGGGTGCATGGACGACAAAATCAAGGTTCGGAAGCGGCGGCTGACGGACTACGTGAAAGACCCGGCCAACGCCAACCGGGGCAACGAGCGCGGGCGGAAGATGATTGCCGACAGCTTCCAGGAGAATCGCGCGGGCCGGTCGCTCCTGGCCGACAATGGCGACGTGCTGATTGCCGGGAACCAGTCCATAGACGGCGCGCTGGCGGCGGGCATCGAAGAGGTCATCGAGATCGAGACCTCCGGCGATGCGGTCATTGTCCACAAGCGCGTTGACCTGGAACCTGACAGCCCGGAGCGGATGCGGTTGGCTTTATCAGACAACAGGACTCAGCAGGTCAATCTTGACTTCGACCCGGAGCGACTGCTGGGCAACCCCAAGCTGCTCGAAGGCTTATGGCGGGATGATGAGATAGACGAGCTGCTGGCGGCCCGCGACGTTGCCCAGATGGTCACCGACCAGACGGCAGCCGGGCTTTCGACAGAACGGGCATTGGGCGATCCGAAGAAACAGATCAAGCCGGTGCTGTACGTGGATGAAGTCGCCGTGTTCGAGAAGGCGATTCGCGCCACCGGCATGACCAATCGCGGCCAGGCGGTGCTGGAGATTTGCCGGGTGTATCTGGAGGTGAAGAGTCATGGATGAAGTTACGTGGTACGACGCCATGAAGTGGCAGCAGGCCCCTGAACACATTCGACGGTTTGGTGAGCAGGTGGCCGCCAAGATACCGGGCTTTATGCGCATGGCGATCCAGCCATCCCCTGTCCAGGAATATTACTGGCGGTTCTGGTTTCTCGTTCATCAGGATAACCTGCCGGATAATGTCTGGCTGGCCTATGACATTGCAGCACATGTCATCGTAAGCGACGCCGACGCAATCGTGCCAAGCGTAATCCACGGACTCGAAGACTCCTTGACCTGGCTGGCGGGTGAGTGGGCGAAAGGAATTAAAGTTGACCTCAGCTCATTCTCCTAAGAAAACAATCAAGGCCCCCGAAACTGCCATGCGCCAGGCGGCGCTGCGCCTCTCCGAGCAGAACGCCAAGCTGCTTGGCGACAATCGCCAGTTTGCCCGCAGAATCGCCCAGTTGGAAGCGGAGAATCACCGCCTGGCTGCTGAGCGGGATAATGCCGTGAAAGAAGCGGAGATGACCCAGGCCGAGAATGACGTGCTGGTGCTGCGATTGGCGCGGAGAACGGCGGGTGTGCGGTGATTGACTTCCGTAGTGTTCGCATACACCTCGCCATGAGCGGCCTGATGCAAGGCCGAACGCCTCTTTCCGCGTTCTATATGTATTCCACCATCGCCTCGTTAGCCACCTGGAATTGGAGCGATGCTGCCCAGGATACTGGCGGCGTTCCTGTAGCCGCTGCCCTGGCGGACATCTTCAAATATACCGAGCAGCCGCTGCCAGCGATTGACGGGCGGATCATTGTCCACACGGAAGATGTTGGTGGGATTCGCCTCCTGAGTTACGAGTGGGAAGGCGGCATTATTCATGGCGTCACCGGCTCGCTGGTCGAAGATGCAGAACCGACCCTACTGCGAGTCGAAGGCGACCTGATGTTTCTGGGGCCGTACCGATTCCGCATCCTGGGATACTCGCGTCCGAGCGATGTCTATTTCCTGCGGATGCTGCCTGACGAAGTGAAGAGGATTGACCTGCGATGACCGTCTATCTGGTCTGGCTGCATACCGACGATGGCGAATGCTCCGACAGCGACCTTCTGGCGGTTTGCACAACTGCCGAGAAGGGTAAGGAAATCTGCCAGGAAAAGGAACGGAAACTCTCGCCAGAGTCGCCACCTCTTGAATGGTTCAAACAAGAAAAGGGGGTTGAGAACTCCCCTTTATGGCGAAGCTCAAAGCGCTATCGCTGGCCGTTTTATGCCATTATTCCGATTCAGATGGACGTACCTTATACCGATGCCTAAACTCGATAACTCCACCTTCCCCTATAAAGTCGCCCTGCGAAAGCGCGCCCTGGCCCTCCTGGCAGAGTGTGGTGTTACGTCGCCGGTGGTGTGCGAGACGCATGGCGGCAGCGGCGCGCTGTTCAACGCCTGCTATGCGCATCTGACCGAGGGGATGGTCTTTGAGATGGACTCGACCAAGAGCGCGAAGCTGGGTAAGCAGCGCCCCACCTGGGCAATCTACGAGGCGGATTGTGTCGCAGCGCTGGCCGGAGGGGTGGGGTCGCACCTGACCTTTGACCTGCTGGACTGCGATCCATATGGTGAGTGCTGGAACGTGATTGAGGCGTTTTTCACAAGCCAGCGTCCATTCGCGGATTTCATGGTCGTCGCCGTCAACGATGGGCTGCGCCAGAAGCTCGCCATGACCGGCGGATGGGCGGTGAAGTCACTGGCCCATGTCGTCGAGCGGCGGGGGAATGATCTGCACCCGGTCTACCTGGAGGTGTGCCGCGAGCTGCTGACAGAAAAAGCGGCCTGCGCGGGGTATCGCGTAGACCACTTCGGCGGTTTTTATGCGGGCGACAAAAAGGCTATGACACAGTTTCTGGCTGTGCTTCAGAAGAGGGCGAGTTGATTCCTTTCCTCAACCGGCGTCTTCACCAGAACGGGGAACTCGCTGCGCCAGTGGGCAGCAGCCAGGGGCAGGCTGCGCAGATTCCCCTTATAGAAAATGGGCACGCGCTGCCGATCCAGGGCGTCCAGCATATTGCGCAGATCGCCTTCCGCCGGTGGAAATTCCTGCTTGCCGTTGCTGGCTGCGCCGATGACCGCCCAGTTCAGGGCCTCCGGATACATCCGGATGATGGTCGAGCAGTCCCAGGACAGCGGCTCGAAGCTGATCCAACGCACCGTCGCGTTGACGCGGCTCAGGGTCTTCAGAATGCGATGGAGCATTTTCGCCTGCTGCAACCGGGACAATCGCTTGCCCCACATCCAATCCGGCGGGCTGGATGCGCCAACCCAGACGTTAGCAGGAAAATCGAAGTTGGCAAGGCGAGGCGCGTTTTTGGTCAGCAGAAAGAACGTGTGCCAGGGAGCCTGACGGCAGATGTCCAGCACCTTATTGATCTGCTCGTCGCCAACCCAATGACCCATCAGGTCGGACATGGAGTCCAGGAATACCCCCGCGCCTTCCTTGAGTTTCAGCGGCTCCTGCAAGCGCTCATCCGGATGCTGGTAGTAATGCTCGAAGCCTTCCGGGTATGCCTGGCGAGCCACCCCTTCGGCGACGGTTTTGGCGTAACACTCAGCGATATTGCCATCGGGCATTTCCCATTGGCAGCCGTGCATACATCCCGAAACGGGATTCCAGGTGAAGCCGCGCGTGGTGCTGCCATCGGGCTTGCGGATGCGTGTCCATTCAATGCTGTTCGGTGGTTTCTGTTCGTTCACGATGTCCTCATTCCGTGTCTATCCGGTCTTTAGATATTATACCGTGTTTCACATGGTAAAACAAGTATGAACTTAGACAATCTAGGAAACTAACACATGGCCTGGAAAGATCGGCGAACCGAGGCGGTAAGACTCAAGAATCGAGCGGACATTGCTCGCTTCATTTTGCGCGGTCACTCGCAGGTCTGGATTGCGGGCGAGCTGGGGATGTCGGAGGCGACCGTCAGTCGCGACGTGACATTCCTCAAGAAGCAGTGGGCCAAGCAGGCCGAAGAGGATATTGCCACGGCGAAGGCGGTGGAACTGGCGCGGATTGCTGACCGCGAACGCGAGGCGTGGCAAGCCTGGCGGAAGTCGAAGAAGGACGCAGAGGTGAAAATCCAGAGCGGCGGCGAGGGGCTGGCAGCGCGGGCGCAGATTATCCGCTCGTCGCGCAACGCGCATAAGGCGTATCTCGACGTGCTGGCGCAGTGCAGCGACCAGCGCTGCAAAATCCTGGGGCTGTACGCCACGCCTGGCGAGAGTGAAGACAAACCCTTGCATGTTCGCCATTCGATTGTCGAAATTATTAAGGACTATGGCCCAGGAACTCGTTGAATTCGTCAATGGCCGGGTGCGGCTGAATCTGCATCCCGGCCAGACGGCTGCCTGGGACAGCACGGCGCGGTTTACGTTCATCCTGGCCGGAACACAATCGGGCAAGACATCATTCCTGCCCTGGAAGCTGCACCAGTGGATTGACCGGTTTGGCAGCGGCGACTATATCGCGGCGACGGCCAGCTATGACCTGTTCAAGCTGAAGTTTCTGCCGGAGATTCGCAACGTCTTCGAGCACATCCTGGGCATCGGACGCTACTGGGCCGGTGACAAGATCATGGAACTCTGCGACCCGGAAACCGGCATATTCCGGGCCAAACGCGCCGATGATCCGATGTGGTCGCGGATCATTCTGCGCAGCGCCAGCGCCGAGGGCGGGTTGGAATCGGCTTCGGCAAAGGCGGCTATCCTGGATGAAGTGGGGCATGACGATTTCGGGTTGGGCGCGTGGCAGGGGGTGATACGCCGTCTGTCGCTCAGTCGGGGGCCGATTATGGGCGCGACGACACTCTACAACCTGGGCTGGCTGAAGCAGCAGGTTTTTGACAAGCGCAACGAAGACCCGGACATCAATATCATCCAGTTCGCCAGCACACTCAACCCTCAGTTTCCCAAAGAGGAAATGGAGGACGCCCGGCGGCGGCTGCCCGAATGGAAATACCTGATGTTTTACGAGGGCAAGTATGGCAAGCCTTCGGGGATGATCTATAAGGACTTCGTCAATGCGCTGCGCGAGCAGGGCGGGCACAAGGTCAGACCGTTTGCCCTTCCGGTGACCTGGCCGCGTTGGGTAGGGGTTGACCCTGGCGCGGTCAATACGGCCAAAATCTGGCTGGCGCAGGATGTCGAACACGAGATTTTCTACCTCTATCGCGAGAGCCTGGGCGGTGGCCGCTCGACTGCTGAGCATGTCAAAGAGGCGCTGCGTCTGGCGGAAGAAAACAAAGAGAACGTCATCCGCTGGTGCGTGGGCAACAAGAGTGAGACGCAGGTGCGGATGGATTGGCAGAGCGCAGGCGCGTCGCCGGTGATGGGGCCGCCCTTTGCCGACGTCGAGTCGGGTCTGGATAAGGTCATCCAGTTGTTCAAGGAATTCCGCCTCTTCATCTTCGAGGATTGTGTGGGAACGCTGGACGAGATCGGCAGCTACAGCCGGAAGCTGGACGACCAGGACGAGCCAACCGAGGACATCAAGAACAAGGAGAAATATCATCACCTGGACGCCCTCCGCTACATAGCTGTCCAGGTGACGATGCAGGGGGTTTTTGTTGGATAGGAGCGCATATGGTTGCGATGATTGAGCGAGCAAAAATGATGTGGGACATTCTGGTTCGCGGCGCGCCAGCAGGCCCGGTGATTGTGAAAAAAGCGCCCTTCCTCTGGCCGTCATGGCAATCCGGGCAGCCAAGCTGGCACATGGTTGATTTTCAGGCGTATGTCAAAGAAGGCTATGACCTGAACAGTCTGATCTACAGCGCGGTCAATTACAAGGGACGCTCGCTCGCCTCCGCGCCCCTCCGCGCCTATGACGGCGACCCGGATAATCCGACGCCGGTGAAGCCCAACCACGCCCTGGCGAAACTGGTTGCCAGGCCGAACCCCTACATGTCCTGGCGACAGTTCTTCTGGCTCCAGATCGCCTATTTCAACGTCGCTGGAAACGCCTATCACTACCTGGATCGCCCAAACACCGGGGCGCTGCCCACCGCCATTTATCCACTCCGACCCGACCGGGTATTCATCATCCCTGGCGACGGCGGAATCCTGGGGTACAAGTATGTGCCGGAGGGCATGTCATCCTACAACGCGATGCCTATCGTGCCCGCCGACATGATGCACGTCAAGCTGCCCTATTTGCTCGACCCCTTCGAGGGGATGGGCTACGGTCTGAGTCCCATGTCGCCGCTGGCTCAGAGCGCCGATGTGGATAACGACGTCACCGAGTTTCTGAAGAACTTCTTCGAACACGGCGCGGTGATCCCCGGCATTCTGAAATTCAACATCCCGATGACCAAGGAGACGGTGGCCGAAGCGCGCCGCCGTTGGATGGAGCTTTACGGTGGGGTGGATAACTGGTCACAGGTGGCCGTACTCGACCAGGGCGGTGAGTACCAGAAGATTGCCCAAAACTTTCAGGAGATGGGGTTCGAGGCGCTGGACAAACGCAACGAGTCGCGCATCCTGGGGCCGTTTGGCGTGCCGCCGATTCTGACCGGGACAAACGTCGGGTTGGATCGCAGCACCTATTCCAACTACGAAGAGGCCCGCAAGGCGTGCTGGGAAGATACCCTACTGCCGGAGCAGTCGCTTTTCATGGACGCTTACCAATATTATCTCCAGACCGATGACGGCGCGTTCGTGATGTTTGATAATTCGAATGTCCCGGCACTGCGCAAGAATGTCCCGACGCTGATCACCGCCGCTTACCAGATGTGGCAGATGGGCACGCCGCGCGATACCGCCTACGCAGCGGTTGGGCTGAGCGTGCCTGAAACGCCCAATGGCAAAATCAGCTACACGCCGATTGGCATGGTTCCCAGCAGTGGCGCGCCCAGACCCACACCGGCGACAAACAACCAGGGCGCAGCCGAAGCCGCAGACGAAACACGGAAGGCGCTCCAGCGAAAGACAGGTTGGTCGGCAGAGCAGAAGGCGGCGATCTGGAAAAAGGTGGATAGCATCGCCACCTCCTGGGAGGAGTCGTTCGCTGAGGCTGCGCGTAAGCAGTTCGAAGTGGACATGAAGGAAATCCTCGTCCTCGTCACCGAACATAAAAAGAAGGCGCTGCGCCAGAAGGCTTCGATTAACTGGGAGAAGCTGGAGAAGCCGATTAACGAGTATCTGGATGAGGCTGGCGCGGACGGCTGGCGCGAGGCGTTTGCCCCGCTCATCAAAGGCGTAATGGGCGACCAGGGCGAGGAATGGGCCGCGACGCTGGGCGTTGAGTTCGACGTGCGCAATCTGGAAGCCGAACAGTGGTTCCAGGATTATACGCTGCAATTTGCCCAGCCGATCAACGACACGACGAAGAAAGACATCAAGGCGATACTTGCCCAGGCCAACGCCGAGGGGTGGAGCGTGCCGACGATGCAGGACAATCTGACGACCACCTTCCAGCAGTATATGGATGGCGATCTGACGAGCGAAGACTTCGATTGGTACAACGACCGGATGCCGCCTTACCGCACCGAACTCATCTCTCGTGTTGAAAGTATGCGAGCAAGCAACGCTGGTTCTCAGGAATTATTCGAGTCCTGGGGTGTTAAGGGTCACGAATGGCTGGCTACCCAAGATGATCGCACCCGTGATACTCATTTGGAGGCAGATGGACAGGTACAGGATATTGATACCCCTTTTGAGGTTGGGGGGTACGATATGATGTACCCCCTGGATATGAGCATGGGCGCTGATATGTCTGAGGTAGCTAACTGCCGTTGCGCAGTTTTGCCAGTTCTGGAATCCGACTAAGGCACTCCGAGGGCGATCTTCGGATGTCAGTTTCAGAGAAGCGAAAGACGCGCCAAGCATGGGCTTTTAGCCAACGGTCTTTATTTGCATCTTTGGCTTTTTGTTGCTCGCTGGCGTGCCAGTAATCACCATCCGCTTCAATGGCGATACGATATTGGGGGAGCGTGATGTCAATCAGCCAAGTGGCGATTTTGTGCTGCCAGCGGTAGGGAATTTGAAGTCTGTCCAATTCATCCATCAAGGCTTTTTCGATGGATGTGGGGCCTTTATTCATCGCCATTTGGTAGGATATAGCAGTTCCAGTGCATTTTCTGGAACAATAACGAAACTCATCCAGTTTTGCCGGTTTGACCCAAACCTCCTTGCCGCACCATTCGCAGTAGCGTTTCTGGCGTGTCCAGAGTGGATGGTTGGTTCCGGTCACTCGGCGCTTAGCTTCATAGGCGCATTCATAGGAGCAATATCGAAATGTCCTGACCCGATTGGGCCAAATCTCACACTCCTTACCGCAAATCTCACAAACAACCCTGACAAGCTCCCCTTTATTCCAAGCAGGCACACCCCTATGCGATTCGCCCAAGAGTCGTTTATGTTCGGCTGTGAGGGGAGGTTTTGGTCTACCGGTGTGCGTGAATTTCGCGCAGCACCCACGGCTACAAAATCTGCCACGTCCGTCGTCTATTCGATTTTGTGTGGTAATGATTTCCTTACCGCATTGCAGGCAATGGGTAACTACTTTTTGAAAGGGCATTTGACTCTCTCTGTTCAGAATCGTCTGTGTAATGGTTGGGGCAGACCGGCACAGAAACCGGCTCTTCGGGAGCGACCCTATCCCCTTACTTATTATATCAAATAGAGACGATTTATGTCTAAGACAAAATTTGTCTTACCCTTCCTGACCCCATTTTTGACAAGCACGAATAATTGTTATACACTGAAGGTTGATGAAACATCCGTTCTGAAATTTATGCAGAGGTGACAATGCATATCATCAAGCCGCAGTCACGTGGGTTATCTCTCGCCAAACGCCGTATCTGGTACGCCGCGACCGACAAGGCGTTCGACACAAGCCTTCTTTACGACGGACAGCCAATGCAGCAGCTTGCAGGCGCGGCCATCCCTGCCGGACAGATCGTCTATCTGGACACGAACAACCGGCTTCAGAAAGCCCTGGGCAACGCGCTGTCCACCTCCGTTGTGTACGGCTGGACACTGACCGAAGCGAAGGCCAACGGTCAGCCGGTGATGTGCGCCCCCCTTGCCAACGGCGGCAACCTGTCGGGGCTGACCGGGTTTGTGGTCGGCGCGCCCTGGTTCCTGAGTGAGACGACTCCTGGCTCAGCGATGCGTGTCGCTGACCTGGGCGCGGGTGACGTGTCGGTTTACCTGGGCTTCAGCCCGACGGCAGCCACCTTTGCCATCGGAGCGCGCAACTCCACGGCGGTTCATGCGTGATTGAGGTTCGCTGCCCGAACCCAAATTGCCGTCATTTACTTTTTGTGGCGACAGGGGTTGGCACTGTGGTTACGACGGTCTGCCCGAAGTGTAAAAATAACATCAGGTGGCCGTCGCTCGTGGCCGAGATCATTCCTTCAGAGGACTCGCCGCCGCGAAAGCCAGGGCCGACAGAAACAAAGTAGCAAAGAACATACCCCACCGATTATGTCGGGTGAGCGCCTGGAGCGCCGGGGGAGAATGAAATCATCGAACGCCAGGAGCGTCACAGCCCTGGCGTTTTTTGTTTGGAGACGGGATGCCAAGAAAGCAGCGACCAATCGAACATAAGTCGTGGACCGGTTTCATCCTCAAAGCGGATGAGGCGCAAGGCATTGTAGAGGCCATTGTCAATGTCTTTGGCGTCCTCGATCTCGGCGATGACATTGCCCACCCCAACTCCTTTAAGAAAACGATCGTCGAACGCGCCAATCAGATCAAGGTGCTTGACCAGCACAACACTGACTCCATCTTCAATATCCTCGGCCATCCCCTGGAGATGCGTGAAGTCGGGCGCGGCGAACTTCCTCCCGACGTGCTGCTGAAATTCCCCGACGCCACCGGCGGATTGTGGACGCAAACCCAGTACAACATGCGCACCCCCGAAGGCCAGGGGGCTTTCTATCGCATTGCCGATAAGGATGTGACCGAGTACAGCATCGGTTTCGAGCTGGTCAGCTTCGACTATTCCAAGATCGAACGGGCGGATGGCAAAAAGATTACCGTCCGCAATCTCCGCGAGGTCAAGCTCTGGGAGTATTCCCCGGTCATCTGGGGCATGAATGAGGCCACCGCTACGGTTGGCGCGAAAGGTAAATCTATGAATCGCAAAGCTGAGAGCGACGCGCCGAACTATGGAGCTGCGCCGACCGGACAGACCGAAACCTGCTCCCACTGCCGGTATTTCAACCGGGTCAACGACAGCAAAGGCTACTGCGACAAACACGATTTCCTGGCCTTGCAGAATAACACCTGCGATGACCAGACGCCCGGCTCCACCCAGGCCAGCCGTACTCCGGCGATGACCGGCAAGGACATGACGCCGGACGGCCCAGAGCAGCACATGGATGACATGATCGCTGCCTACATGCTCAATTCCACTTACTTATATACCGGCTGGCTGTCCAGCGGCAAGATTTCTTACGAAGAGTGGACGCTCATTGACGATCTGGTAGAGGCGGGCGTGACCAGTGTGGTTAACGGTCTGCCGCCTGACCTGGCCGAACGTGTGCCGACCACTGATTATGGCGCTTATTTTATGTGGGCGCGCCAGGTTGGGAACATGGCGATCAAAGCGGGTCGCACCCTGAGCGCTCAGAACGAACAGCGTATTCGCGATGCTGTGGATGCGCTGAACAATGCCACGTCAACACTGGCGAACCTTCTGACTGAGGCCGGGCTGAACGACGCTGAAGGCAGCGCAGACACCACCTCTGAAGAAGACAACGCCGATACCGCAAAAAGTGCCAGCCGCCCGGTGGCCGGGCCGCCTCCCCCTGTCGCGAACGGGGAGACACCCACCGATGCACGGAAAACGCTGCTCGCACAACTCGAAGCATTGGAACTTTAGACTGCGAAGGGAAGGGTATGCAAACCCTAATAGACCTGGAGGGTCGTCACGCGCAGCTTGTGAAAGAGGCTCGTGAAATCCTCCTCAGTGAAAAATGTGCCGCCGAAGACCTGACCCGCGCTGACGGGCTGCGCAAGGAAGCCGCTGACCTGAAAACGCGGATCATGACCTTGCGCGAGATTGACAGCGCGGTCATTGCCCCGGCGGACGGCAAGAGCGGGGGCGCGCGCCAACCCAGCGCGCCGCAAAACGATGACTTCCAGGACTGGGGCGAATTTGTCTCTGCCCTGAAGGTCAACCTGAAGTCGAAGGGCGCGGTGACCGACCGGCGCTTCAAGTATTACGAAGAAGCCGACGTCGATCTCAAGAATGTCGAGCGGAAAGACCTGTCCGGGCTGACCGGCGCGGCGGGCGGGTTCCTGCTCCCGATCACCCAGCTCAGCAACGTCATGGGCGTGGCTGCGCCGCTGGCCGTTGTGCGTCGTTACGCAACCGTCATCCGCACCAGCACCCGCCAGACGAAAATCCCGGTGCTGGATCAGACCGGAACAACGGCGGGCGTGCCGGCCTTCTTTGGCGCGGTTCAGGCCTACTGGCAGGAAGAAGCCAGCGCCGCCACCCAGTCTGACATGAAATTCCGCCAGACGGAGCTGTCGGTTCGCGAGCTGATCGCCTACACGGTCTTCAGCAATTCGCTGCTGGCCGATGCCGATCCGGCGCTGGCCGATCTGCTGGCCGGGCCGCGCGGCTTCCCTGGCGCGATGGCCTGGAAAGAGGACTATTCGTTCATTCGCGGCTCCGGCGTCGGCGAGCCTCTGGGCATCATCAATGCCCCGGCGACGGTGACCACGGCCTCGCGCACCACGTCCAGTCACATCAAGTACGACGATCTGGCGAACATGGAAGCGAAGTTCATGGGCAGCAACCCGGTGTGGCTCGCTACCCAGAGCGCCAAGAACGAACTGCTGCTGATGAACGGGCCTTCGGGCAACCCCAGCTATCTGTGGGGCAACGCGACGAGCGGTATCCCCAACACGCTGCTGGGCTATCCGATCTTCTTCACCGACAAGCAGCCAGCGCTGGGCACAGTGGGCGACCTGATCCTGGCCGACCTCTCCATGTACCTGATCCTGGATCGCCAGGCGGTCACCGTGGACACGAGCGACCAGTTCAAGTTCCAGAACAACCAGACGGCGCTGCGTGTTATCGAGCGGGTAGAGGGCGCGCCCTGGCTCTCGACCTACATCACCCTGAGTGATGGTTCAACAACCGTCTCTCCCTTCGTGCAAATTCCGACGTAGGGCATAGTAAATAACTGGCGATCTACCGATTGCAACGGGAAAAGGAGAATTCATCGCTCCCTGGTCGCCGGTTTCAAACGATGAAATAGCAAGGATGAATGCTATGGAAGCGCCTGTGAAGAGACGGCAAGGGAAGCGGGTTCGATTTGACCCACCAGACCGTGAATGGCTTGAAGAGCAATTTCTTCTACCGCCAAAAGGGTTGGGCAAGACAAACATAGTGATAGCTCACGAGCAAGGGGCATCCGCGCACACCGTTATTGAGTGGAAAAAGCGTGTTGGTGTCAAAGACGATCTCGGTAAACGGCACTCCTATCGAATGTCAGGAGAGGGTAATCCTGCTTACGCGAAGGGGGTGTCAAGGAACTATCACTACAAGGTCTTAATCGGACGACGAGAGCCGGTTTGCGAGTGGTGCGGCACAACAGAACAGTTGCACGTACACCACAAAGACCATAACACCGAAAACGGCAGTCCTGAAAATCTGGGCTGGCTCTGTTATCACTGCAACCTTCTTGAGGCGCATATTTACCATTTGGTACAAAGCGACCGAGCGCAGGTAACGATTGAGGAAGGCAAAACTATAGTGATCGCATTTAACAAGTGTGATCGAGAGGAACAATCGTCATGACCAGTCCATTTCTCCCTACGGAGGTCACCGAACAGGTTGGGGTCATTGATCCCCAGAGCGACACCAGCACGGTGCGCTCAACCGGCTGGATCAAGGCCGACTCCTACGAGTCGTACCTGGCCCAGATCGTCGTCGGGGCCATGACGGCCACCGGCACCATTGACGCCAAAATCGAACAGGCCAACACCAGCGGCGGCGGCGGCGTGAAAGACGTCACCGGTAAGGCGCTGACCCAGGTTCTGGCAGCCAGCGGTGGCAGCAAGTCCTACGCCATCAATGTGCGCCCGTCCGATCTGGACACCGCCAACAGCTTCTTCTGGTTCCGTCTGACCATCACCCCGACGACGGCAGCGAGTTTGCTCATGGGGCAGATTTTGGGGATCGACCCCAAACGACGCCCTGTGCCGCAGACGAACTGGACGCAGGTCAAGTAAGAAGAGACTGACGAGTTATGACCGCCTACGCCACCCCCGCCGAAGTCCGCGCCCAACCGGGCATGGAATCGGCCAATCAGGATACCGTCCTCTCGGTACTCCTCGATGCGGCGACGGAGGCGGTCAATAACTTCTGCAATCGTCCGGATGGTTTTATCGCGGGAAATGCTGTGGCCCGCACTTTCCACGGGTCGGGTGGGGCGGTGCAGCACTTTAATGATGAAGCGGCAGCGATCACGCTGGTTGAGGTCAAGCAGTCGGTGACCGACACGGCCTACACCGCCTGGTCTTCGAATGACTGGATCGCTTTCAGCGGCGACGAGATGGACCCGAATTTCTACCGTCTGCCCTACACAGCGCTGATGGTCGCGCCTACCGGTGCCCAAACCTGGTTCACCAGCGGGCGCTATGACCCCTTCACCGGCTGGCGAACGTCGCGTAAATTCCCGCGTACCGCGCCCACCGTGCGCGTCACGGCCCAGTGGGGCTATGCCCTGACTGTGCCAGCGGTAGTGAAACAGGCCTGCGTCACTCAGGCGGCGCGCTGGTTCAAGCTGGGGTCGGGTTTCTGGGCGGATGCGATTGCCAACCCTGACTTTGGGCAGCTTTTGTACCGCAAGCCGCTCGATCCAGCAGTGCAGTTCATGCTAGAGCAAGGGCGCTTGATACGCCCGGCCATTGGCTAAGGAGTAACCATGCTTATCGAATTAACTGACCTATCAAACCAGAACAAAGTCTCGGTCAACCCGGACCACATCATTTATGCCGAACCCAACGGGAATGGCGACCACGCCAACGTCTATGTGACGACACACGGCATTCTGAAGGTGGCCGAGACGCGCGAGCAGGTTCACGCGCTCGCCAACGGCCGGCAGCCAGCAACGGTCGAGGCTGTCGAGGCGGAGGAAGTTGCTCTGCCGCCCGAACCCACTCCGGAAGTCGAGCCGCCGGTTCCTGCCGAAGAGTCACCGGTCACCAGCGACAAACGCGGCAAGAGGTAATCGGTGTCCGACGATACGATCAGCCTCGAAATTGAGGGGCTGCTGGAGACGCAGCGCAAGCTGGATCAGGTTGTCCGCGATCTGCGAGGAGACGAATTCCTCCAGGGGATGCGCGACGCCACGATGCTTGTCACCCGCGACGCCAGGATTCTCGCGCCGGTGGATATGGGGCCGCTCCGGGCCAGCATCACACCGGAAGTGGTGACCCAGGGCCGCGAGGTACAGGGCATCGTCGGCAGCAACAAGCGGTATGCGGCTGCTCAGGAACTTGGAACGCGCCCCTTCTGGCCGCCACTGGCAGCGCTGGAGGTGTGGGCACGGCGGCACGGCACCACCGCTTACCTGGTGGCGCGTGGAATCGCCGCTCATGGCATTCGCCCTAAGCGCTTCTTGCAGCAGGCGTTTGAGCAGAATCTGACAGCCATACAGCGGCTCGTTGAAGGCGCGGTATCGAGGATCGTCAGCAAATGACCGAACTCACCAAGTCCGCGCTCTGCGAAGCAGTCCGGGCCACCCTCGCGCCGCTGTTCACCAGCGCCCAGGGGCCGTCGCAGTTGAAGGAGAGCATCGCCGACAACATGACGCTCCAGGTCTACCCCAAAGAGTGGAATACTGACTCCCAGGGCGGCAATGACCGGTCAACCTTCGGCGGCGCGGTGCGCCAGGCGCGGGTGACGATCCTCTGCGATATGTATCTGAAGCAGCGGGCAGTGCTTGGCGAGGACATCTCCAAACAGGTAGCGCTGAGCGACCAGGTAGACGCGCTGCTCGACCAGCAGAAAAGCCTTCTGTTCGGGCTGACCGGCATCAAGGCTTACAAATGGCGCGGCGAGCGGGTGACGTTCGAATACGCCAATGAGAAGTACGTCGGATTGCAGTACACGCTGGACCTGGATGTGTACTGATGTACCGGGCCGTGAATCCGCTCCATAAGCACGGAGAGGTCATCCCGCCAGGCAGCATCACCCGCCTGGAATGGGTGAATGAGGCAGGCGTTCAGGCGCTGATCCAGGTCGGAGCAGTGACGCCGGACTGCCGGGTGCTGAGCGAACTGCCGGGCTGGAAAGCGCGCGCCAGGCTGCTCTTCGAACTGCGCATCGAGACAGTCCACCAGTTTTTTTTAGCCAGCGAGACGGACATCGCCGCTCATCTCAAGGTGAGTGTCAGTCTGGTGCAGCGCTGGAAAACATACCTTTTAGAGGAAGCGCCCCCGCTGACGGGGAGTTGATGCGGACGCTAGGGGTTCGCCCTGCCGTCCCGTGTGGAGGGTCAAATGCCGCAGAGCACTACTGTATTCAATGCCTGTAACGTGGGGATCAAGCTGGCCGACGCAACGAGTGTCCTGCAGGACATTTCCGGCGTTGCCAATGAAGTCGACATCGAACTGGAGAACGCGCTCAGCGAATACGCCACGTTCTCCGGGGGCTTTCTTGGCCGCCTGGAATGCAAACGCGACGGGTCGGTCGAGCTGACGGTTTTCGGCTCGACGGCGGCCAACGAAGCGCTGGCGCTGGCTCATTCGTGGTATTTCACCACGCGCGGGAACCGGAATATCCAGATTGACATGCCCAGTTCGGCCATCGGTGGCAACCGCTACACCGGAGCGATGAAGCTGGAGAAGTTCTCCATCCCGCTCAAAGCCGACGACGGAACGCCGATTGCCGTCAAGCTGTCGTTGAAGGCGGACGGCGGCATTGCCTGGGCGACCATCACCTCTTAAGGAGGACCCTGTGCCACAGCGTCAAAATGTAATCACTATTCCGAGTGTCGAATTACAGGGCGAAGGCTCCTGGGTCAAACTGCGCAAGCTGACCGTTGGCGAGTCGAAGTCCCTGGTCAGGAGCATCAAGACCGCCGATTTGCAGAACGTCACCGACATGAAAACCCTTCAGTCTATGGGGGACGTTGAAGTGATTCTGGAAATCAGCGCCTCCACCCTGGCCTCGTTGATCCTGGCCTGGAACTGGGTGGATACCGAGGGGAATCCCCTGCCGCTGCCCAAAGACAAGCCGGAAGTCCTCGACGAACTGACCACCGAGGAACAGCAGTTTCTTTTCGAGGCCATCAGCGGCAAGGCAAAAAAAAACGGGTCGTTGACCAACTGAAACTGTCTCTAGCCATGCCGCGCCACAAAGGATTTCCCCCGCCGGATGAATATATCGAACTGGTGCTGTGTCGAGACATCTACCATTGTTCGCGGCGGGAGCTGTACCGAAACGACTGGCAGGAGGCCATGCAGGACTACGAAATGCACGTGACCGAACTCAAAGCGGCGGCGGAGGCCCGCAGAAATGGCTAACACCATCCAGATTGTGATCGCCGCGAAGGATGCCGCCAGCGACGTGGTTGAGGGCGTCCTGGGTTCGCTTGGCGATCTGGGGGAGGCGGGCGCGAAGGCTCTCCTGGGTCTGGCGGCAGCGGCCACGGCGGTCGGCGGGGCGCTGTTTGAATTGGCCCGCGAGGCCGCGCCGATACAACTGGTCAAGAATGCCTTTGACCGGCTGACCGGAAGCGGTCGCAACGCCACCGACATGATTAAACGCCTGACGGCAGCTTCGGCGGGCTTTCTCGACGACAGCGATCTCATGGCGATGTACAACAAGGCGGCGATGGAACTGGGCGACACGCTGGCCGGGAAGCTGCCCGACGCCATGGAGGCGCTGCGCCGAATCGCCGGGGCCACCGGCGAAGACCTGAAGACCCTGACCGACAGCTTCATGGGTAGCGTTGAGGCGCTGCAACCGCGCGCCCTCAAGCAGATGGGGATCATCCTCGATCTCAACCAGGTCTACGCCGATTATGCCGCCTCGATTGGCAAGTCTACCGACGAACTGACCACCCAGGAGCAGCAGACGGCGTTTATGAACGCGGCGCTGACAGCCCTGCAATCACGGGCGGCGCAGCTTCCCGATGTAGTCAACACAGCGGCGCAGAGCTGGGCCATCTTCGGCAACACCCTGAACAACCTCAAGGAAGACATCGGTACGGCGTTCCTGCCGGTGTTTAAGCGGATTGTGGATGGATTTAATGATCTGGTACAGAAATATGGGCCGCCGGTGGTGGCATTTGTTCAGGATCTGGCCTCCAAAATCGAGATCGGAATGAATCTCGTCGGGGCCTGGCTAAACGTCGGGCTGATTATCTTCCAGAGCTGGTTCAACGCCGTGAAGGACAAATTCGATACCTTCCTGGCCGGGCCGATTGGCGATTTCATTGCCATGTTCACCACCGGGAATTTTTCGCAGCTTCCTACCGTGCTTGGTAATTTATTCGACAATATCACCAAACTCTTCTGGGATTCGCTGGCGCATCCCATCGGCGACGCCTTAGCGAGCATCACGCCGACTGATTTCATGAATATCATACTTGGTGTCGTTGGTATTGGGGCTGCTTTTTTAATCGCCAACATCCCGGTTCTCATCGGTAATATCTCGACAGCCCTTCTTGCCTTAGTCGGCATACTAGGCGGCCCGTTGACGCTGGCTATTGGACTGGCAATTCTTCTGGTGGCGGCCTATGAAAATAACTGGTTAGGCTTCAAAACAACCGTTGACGCTATTGGGAAATGGTTAACCGGCCCATTTGTCCAGTTTCTTAGCAAATTCCGTGATGCTGTTCAAATGTTCATGACCGACCCACTGGCAACGGTGCGGGATTTAATCGTTGACGTTACACAGAAACTCTTCACACTGCAAAACAACCCGCTCCTGGCAATCGTTACGGGTGGCGCTGGAATACCGGCGGTCAATGCGAATTCTACACAGGCGGGGGCAAATTCCGGTGTCATTGGTCAGACAACAGGGTTAGGAACGGGCCGCGATTCTGGTGGCAGAGGCCACGCCGGGCAGCCCTACTACATTGGCACGGGGGCACAGCCGGAAGTATTTGTCCCCGACAGCAGCGGGTCATTCTACCCCAACGGCGGAAGCCACACCCAGGTAGACACGCTTCAGGTGATTTTCAATGGAGGCGGCGCGCCGCGAAACGACCAGGAAGCGGATGACAGCGTGCGCATGCTCGCCGCCGCCCTCCGAGCGCGGGGCATTCAAATCTAAGGAGTATTTATGTACGCAGGGGCACAGACGGCTACCGGGTCACCGGTGGCTTTGAACAACTCGACCAGCCTGGCGGTGACGGTGGTGCTGGTGCAGGCCGACCCGGCCAACGGAGCCAACAATATCCTGGTCGGCAATGCCAACGCGCAGCCGATTGTGCTGACGCCGGGCGCGAACGCCAGCATCCGGGTGGGCAATATCACCGAGATTTTCATCAAGGCGTCGGCGGGCAGTCCGGTCTGTAACTGGATCGCTGAATTTTGATTCAGGCTGAATTTTAGGAGGTCGCTATGTTTGCCTGGAGTCCCAACACGGTCATGCCGCAGGAAATCACGCCGCCGCAGGCGTCACAGACGCTCGTGGCCGCAACGGCGATTGTCGCCAACGCGGCGCTGGCACTCATTACCGCCGCCAGCCCGATCACCAGCACGGCAGCGCCAACCATCGCCGATGGACAGAACGGCCAGCAGATCGTCCTGGTGAACGTCGGCGCTAATGCCATCACCTTACAGGATCAGGGGACGCTGCCAAGCTCCAATCTGCGCCTGACGGCGACGGGCGTTGCCATTGGCCCCCGGCAGAGTATCCGGCTGATATTTCTGACCGCTATTGGCGACTGGGTGCAGATTACCCCTCTGACGGCGGTGCTGTGAGAGTCTATAAGTTCGGCACCTGCACCCTTCCAGAGCCAGAGGGCGAGTCGCAGTTCACGGTGAACGGGCGCAATATCGCCGTGGATTTACCCTATGGAACGTTCGACCCGGATGGGGGGCCGCTGGTGTTGAAAGCGAGCGATGTCACCCATAAGTGCCGCCTGATTGCCCCGGTGGATGCCAAGTATGACGAACTGGCGCGGACCATGGGCCTGGGCCGGAACGTCCTCTACGCGCAGATGTGGAACGGCGACCGGCGCTGCACCTACGCCAAGATGACCAGCCTCAGCCATATTGCTATCGCCCGGAATTATCCCAGCTACCAGGACGTGACTCTCAAGTTTTCCCTGGACAGCCCGTACTGGTGGGATATAAACGATGTTTCGTTCCTGGATCAGGGCCAGACTTTGGATTCCGGTCTGATCATGGACGGTCATTTCGATACCCAGACCATTACCACATCTCCCTACACCTGGACGCTCATTAATTCGGGAACGGCCCAGGCGGATGGCGGCTACATGCTCATTCAACCCAACGCTGCCTCCAGTATGTCCAACATCACGATAGAGGACACTGAGAGCGGGGCCAATTTCAACTGGAATGGGACCCTGAACGCCAATGACCGGCTGGAATTTGACTTCCTGGCAAAGACCGTTCAGTACAACGGGGTTGACGCCTATGGCAGCTTCGCCCAGAACAGCAACCAGATTGAATGGCTGCTGCTGGCCCTGGGAAACAATTCCATGAAACTGACCGCCGGAGCCATCGCCGGGACGGTCAAACTTTATCACCGCTGGAGCAAAATGTTTCTTTGAGCGAGATATTGCGAAATTCTCTCGTAGATGCGCTTGCCCTTTTTCTCGCCATAACGCTCTACGAGCCAATCCAGGGGCATTTTAGCCGACTTCCGGTTATTGCATCCATCCTCTCCGCCATTCAGCGAATGGCAAAGAGGGATGACGTTTCTTGCCGTTGTTTCACCGCCGTGCTTAAGCGGTATCCAGTGATCCATAGCGATAGTGTGCCAAAGTCCGACTGGTCTACCGCACACAGCACAGCAGTTATTAAAGTCCTTCAACGTTTGCGCCCATTCCTGTTCAGTCAGAGAATGACCGACGGATTCCTTACGGGCGCGACGGCGGGACACAGCGACCTTAGCCCTCTGGCGGTAGAGTTCCTTGTGGGTATGTCGCCATTCTCTGCTCCGTTCATTCGCTTGCGACTGATGATCCCTTTTCCATTGAATGGCGGCGGCACGGGCTTTTTGAGGATCACGCCAATATGCTTCCTTGCGCTTGGCTTTCAGTTCCTCAAAATGCGTTTGGCGGTATTCGCGCATGTACTCGCGCTTGTACCCCTTTTGTTTCTGGCGGGTTTTTCGCGCGCTCTCCCTGACCTTTTCGGGGTTGTTTTGGCGGTATTGACGCCCATAGGCACGTTTGCAGTTTTTGCAAAGGTTCTGGAATCCATCTTTATTCAGCGGAGCGCGATAAAAGAAATCAGCAGTTGCGGGGAGTTCTTGTTCGCAGACTCTACAGCGTTTGAGGCTGGGCATGACATACACTCCTGTCATCACACTCGAAAAGTAACAGTCAGGCGAGCGAGTGTCTCTCGCTTTTCGCCCCGTCGGGCTAGACTGTTGAGCGTATTATAACATGAACCGCACCCCTTTTCGCGTGGACATTCTCAACACCGCCGGTTCGATTATCGGTCCCGGCCCGTTGACGACTGTCCTGCAGCTGAATAACACGGTGTCCCTCGACAGGGTGGGGGAGCTGACCTTTACCATCCCGGCCGGCGACGAGCGGGCGGCGTTCATTGCCCCCGGCTGCCAGTTCGACGTGTTCGACGAACAGGACGGCTATCTGGGGCGCTACCTGTACAGCCATGTGGATCTGTCCGAAAACACCGGCGAGGCCAGGCTCCAGATCACGGCCAATGACCAGCTCAGGGCGCTCGGATTCGTCACCGTTGGCTTTAGCCGAAAATATTCCAACACCCCGGTGGCCTCGGTGTTAAGCGACCTGGCGCTTCAGGCGGGCTGGGGCGTTCACGTCCTGAATGAGATCGGGAATACGTCGGTCACATTCGAGGGCGAAAGCGTCCAGGCGGCGATTGATCTGATCCGGGACAATTGGGGGCAGCATTACCGCCTGGGGGCGCTGAACACTCTCGATTTTGGAACATTCGGCAGCGCTTCTGGCGTCCGCCTGACGAATCTGGCCGGGCAAATTCAGCCCAATTTTATTTTCAAAACCGAGGTGGCAATCCCGCGTCCGATCCGGCAGACGGTAACCTCCGACGAGATTGTCAATCGGGTGATCGCTCTGGGAGCGGGTCAGGGAACCGGCGATTTGACCATGGCCGGAGCCACCGCCGGAACTTACCCCCTCAAGTCAGCCCTGAATCAGGATGGAACATCGTACTACTACATCGAGGACACGGCCAGCATTGCCCTGTACGGCTTGCGAACAAAGGTGGTCAAGCTTACTCAGGTTCGCCCTATATCCGGGTCGAAGGCGGCCCTGGCGCTGGCGGCCAATACCCTGAAGCTCATCGCCGAGGCGTATATGGCTCGCCATCTGAAGCCGATTGTCACCTATGACGTGGAAGTGCAAATGCTCCGCCAGCCGATTAAGGTGGGAGACACCGTCCGCCTGTCCTACCGGGGCGTGACCGACAGCTACGTGTACCTCGACGTTGAAGACGACTTTTATGTAATGGACGCCACCTATAAGCGGTCTTCGGGCGGCGGACGCAGCGCCAAGCTCACCATATCAAGTATCTCAGACCGCCGTACCTCTGACACCGACGTGATGGTCGACGTGGTCAGGGACGTGTCGGCGCTGAAAATCCACGTCCAACCCACCGGGTTTGTGGCCTCCTACAGCGCCACCGAAAGCGTATGCGCAACCCCAGACCCATCGGTTCCCTATACACCCACTCCCGGATTTGAGGTGATCAGCGCGGAATTCCATCTGGACATCCCGCCATCTGTCCCATCCGTTACAAGCGTCCTGTTCAGGATGCAAACCAAACCGCTCGAATCGCCTGTGGGGTTGCAGGTCTATGGCGGCAGTCCAGGGACAACGCAGGGACTGTTCTGGGCGCTTACTCAGAGTCGTTTTCTCCCCTACAAGCTGCGCTTGTTTTTAGACGACGTGGAATACACCGACAAACTCGGCGGCCCCTGGGCAACGAGCCTGAACGCCGTTGGGCGACCAGGCAAAGTAAACGTACTGCTCGACCTGACCGACATCGTAAACGCTCTCCCCGTTCTTCAGGGGGAACACATTATCCGGATAACCCCCACGTATCTGTTCGGGTATTTTGAGATTTACCCCGGAGCGAATGGGGTTTCCTCGCAAGGCTCTATTTCCTACGGGCGGGTGAGGGGAACAGTCACCATTCAGGGGACGTGTATGCCTATCATTGTGACTTAAGGGGGTCTTATGACCGCAAATTTTCACACGGACATTGTTACCGGCGCTCCGAACACCGCCGCCACGTTTAACGCCCCGGTGGGACAGCTTGACGCCGCCCTGACGAACCTCATTGCCGGGTCAACCCCATTTACAAACCTCGCGGCAGCGGCAGCGGGCAACCTGGGTATTGTGGGCGGGGTAGTCACCCGGTCAAAGTTTGTCCATCTCATTGACACCGAGGGACTGACCGCAACCGACGACCTTGACACGATTTTAGGCGGTTCGTTCGGCCTGATGCTCATCATAAAATGCAATAACTCCGCCCGCTTTGTTGTGGTGAAACACGGGACGGGGAATATCAAACTGGCCGAGGAAAAAGACTACGTGTTAGACGACACGAGTAAAAGCCTCTGGCTGTTCCACGATGGGACGCAGTGGACGGACATTTCCCCGGCCCGGCGGATACGAACTCTCGGAGTGGCCGGGGCGCTCACCATTGCCTCCGACGCCATCACCATTACTCGGAGCCGTCATACCATAGACACGGAGGGGGCGGCAGCCACCGACGACCTGAAAACGATCAACGGCGGGACGGAAGGGGCAACCCTGGAACTGGCTCCTACCAGCATCGCCAGGGTGATAACCGTCCGCCACAACCGGAGCGGCGGGAACATTCGACTGGCAAGCGGAGCCGACGTTCGACTGGATGACCCAAAACGTCCGCTGCATCTCACCTATGACGGGACAAACTGGGTTCAACCGCTGCCTACACGGTTTGCCGTTCGGGATGACCTGCGCCGAACTCTGCTCGTGCATGGCAATAACATCGTGTTCAATGAGGTGGGCCTTCCGGCGGGTACAACGTCTGGGACGCTGGCAAACGCGAATCAGACGGACTCGGCCTATACCCAGTCCACGAGCGGCGCGGTGGCCGGAAACACGGGCGGATGGCGTTCCACGACGTTTAACCTCGTTCGCCGCCAGTGGAATCCCGTCTTTTGGGCCAAGCTCATTTTGGGGGCGGGCGGCAACGCCAACGCCCGTTACTGGATAGGGCTGTTTGCCTCGACCCCGACGAACGTGGATGTTCCGGCGGTTCAGATGATTGCCTTTCGGTACTCGTCTGTCCTCCCGGACACGAACTGGATGGGGGTTGTCTATGACGGGGTGACCCCTCAGACGGTGGACACGACGGTTGCGGCGGTGGTCGGTACTGTTTATCTATTGCGGCTTAGGGTAGATGACGCCAACGGCGTGGCTTATTTCAGCGTCAATAACAGCGCTGAGGTGAGTTTGTCGGCCAACCTCCCCGCCGCCGGGACTGAACTCGGGTTCGCCGCGCTGGTCATCACCAATACAGCGGCGGGCAAGATCATACAGGTTTCGCGCCTGGGTGTGGAGACTGACTAATGGCCTATGATTATCTTGTCGTGGGTGGGGTTGCTGAGGTAGACCCCACAACACTTTTAGCCACTCTCCGGGGGGCGTTGGGCAATGTCGTTTTAAGCGTAACGTTATACTCAGCGACGGGCGAACTGCCCTATCCCACCGGGGCGGCTGATGTGCTGCTTGACACAACCCCGGAAAATGCCGACCTGGAGTCTCAGGTAGCGTCAATTTGTCGCAGCGCAAAATCTATCCCTGCCGTGATTCTGGCGAATGACGAATGGACAATCCCTCAACCCGCCCCGCTTGACGCGCTGCGAATGTCGGCTCCCGGCCCTGGTCAAGTGCTGATTAACGACCCTAGCAATTTCCTAAGCATTACAACCGAGCAGCTTTATTCTTCTCAAGGGGATGTGGGGGGTACGACTTACGCCGTAGGGTTGACGCCGGTTCTTCCGGGGCAAGCGTTATTATTAGACAATCCTAACGCAGCCTCACAATTCTATGCCGGGCTTATCGCAGACGGGAACTGGCGCACAATTCCAGGGAGTAGCATCAGTGGGTTGCTCAGAGGGGCTTTAAACTTAGGGACTAGTATCTACTCATCGCAGGATGGGGTTTCAACGGCCAATCCCACCGGGGACAGCCATACCCCCAACACGGGGATAACATTGGGGTTTGCCCGCAGCATGGACGGCCAGTTGTGGATAATAAAGGGCGGCGTCCTAAATTGGATAGATGATTTTCTCAATACCGACGTTTTATTCCCACTCATTATCAACCCTAACACGGCAGTCGTGGCGAATAGCGGCATAGGGAATTATCGTGTGATCAACTTGTCGGGGCAATGGCTGACAGACATCGCTTCGATTAACATCCCATCCCCCGCTACCGCCACGCCATTTCAGTCGGATTTCGGCGCTTTTTATGAGATTTCCTACACACTCCCCGCTGTCCCTATTGCGGGGGATCGCTTTGAAATTGATTTCCGTTATCAAGACTCGCTGAACTATTGGGCGGCGTATATCACCTATACGGGGGCGGCCTGGGATTACCATGTAGACAAAGTTATTGCCGGAGTGACAACCTCCCTTCGTGTCGTGGCGGGGGTAGGGGATACTGTCGCTCTGCGCGTCTACAATCGTTATTGGGGTAATGACGCCTGGGGGCAGACTAAAACCGCCGCTGGTGTCTGGACATCACGAGGAGGCACGGCGCTTGACGCTTCGTTGTTCGGCGTCTCAAATATCCAGGTTGTGAACGTCAATGGCTCTATAGACCGCCTCAAGGCTTGGCCGGAATCTCAGTCGCTATATTCGTCCCTGATGGCTAGTTTCCCGGCTGACAACCCCGCTTTCATCTTTGGTGATGGCTCTGACGGAGACGCAACTATATCCCAGGCGGTCACGCTCGTAAGGGATATGTACTTCCAAAACCTGACGATCACTGCGACGGGCAACCTAAACCCGTCTGGGTATCGCATCTACATTCGAGGCAAACTCAGCATTGCTCAGGGTGGCAAAATCAGTGTGTCGGGTGGCAACGGTGGAGCGGGCGGGGGTAGTCCTAGCGCGGGTGGAGCGGCGGGCGTGGCGGCCTATGCTGCGGGCGGGACGTTACCAGCGGGTACAGACGGGGGGCAAGGGGGCGGTTCAACTGCAAACGCCGCCACCAACGGGGCGCAAGGTGTGACGCTTGCAACAATCCTTTTTACTGCCCAAGCGCCATTCGAATGGCGGGCGGGCGGTGGGGGGTTCGGCGGCGCTCAACATGGAACGGCGGACGGACTCCGAAATACGCCAATCGGCCCGAACTGCGGAGCGCGGGGCGGCAACGGCGGGGCGGCAACGGGGGCGGGGGTTACTTCCAGACGCGGTGGCGGTGGTGGCGCTGGCGGAGGCGTACTTTGGATTGCAGCACATGAAATTGATAATGACGGCTCAATCTTGGCGCTGGGTGGCGACGGCGGCAATGGGTTTACCAATGTGGACATAAGCGGGAATGGCGGGGGCGGGGGCGGGGGCGCAGTGATCGTGTTGTATCATTTCCTGTCAGGTAACGGCCTGAGTTCGATTTTCGCTACGGGTGGCGCGGCTGGAACGGGTGGCAACGGCGGAACGGCAGGCGCTGATGGGATAGTTGTCACTCTGCGGGCTTGACGGCTGGATTTATGGAGACGATATGAAGCACATAATCACGGTTCTACTTCTGGGGACGTTTCTCGTGGGGCTGTCTTCACACCGCCCGCCGAAACCACCGAAACCGCCTCATCGTCGTCACCCTCATGAATGGGGGTGGTGTCTGGAAACCATGCCGGAACAATGCTATACGTGGAACGTCCGGCCCCACTAGGGGCATTGCTGAGTTGTTTAAACACCCGCATCTATGATACGATAGACGAACATTTGTTCTTTACGGAGGCTCAATGGACAAGCTAGAGCAGCTCGCCACACTCTTTGAGCGGTTGGCAATGTTGAAGCAGCAGGAATCGGACGTGTGCGCGCGGATCGGCGCTCTTTATAAGGAAGCGGCTGACCAGAACACGGGCGAAGCCGCGCCAGAACCAGAGCCGGAAGAAAAAGAGTAAGCGTCCGCTCTGATAAATCAGGTAGATCGCCGCGAGCAGGCCGTCAACAGCTACCCTACCCTGGGACTGTTGGCGGCTTGCTCTCGACGGTTCCCAGGGAGAATAGATGGATCAAGCGATGGTAACGTTCATTCAGAATTGGGGGCCAACCGGCGTCCTGGTCGTTGCGCTGCTGCTGCTGGCACGGTCAGTTCAGCCGCTCATTACCGCGCTGGTAGATGAACTGAAGTCTACTCACGCCACGAGCGACCGGGTCATGGCTCGTTTCCAGGAAAGCGACGCGCGCTGGTCCAAGAGTGAAGACGTAGTTGAGAAGGCCATCGCCGCGCAGAAAGAACTTGCCACACAAATGACGGCACTGACGACCGGGGTCGCCACCCTGACCACCGGAATCGGCAACTTTTCACTCAAGTATGACTCGCGAGCGCAGGTCATTGACGAGCTGAAGCGCGAGCAGACCGACCACATCAACGCCAGCGCTCTCGCGGCCACCGAGATCAAGACCATACTCAACAAGGTGGATACGGCCATCGTCGGACTGGCGACACTGCTCAACAACCGCGATACCGAGGTGGTCAAAGCACTGGAGGCAGTCGTCACTGTTTTGGGCGAAACTCGCACCTCTCTGGCGGCGCTGGCTCCGAAACCGGCTGAAGCTGCCGCGCCAGTGTCGCCGGTCACTGTAAACGTTGGCAGCGCCGGATCGCCAGCGCAGAGCATCACGAACGGGAGTCCAGCATGACCGATAATTGGCTACCGGTAACGATAGAAGCCTCCGGCGACTTCGCCAACATGCGCGCGCAGCCGAGCGTCGCCAGCACCATCGTCGCCAAGCTGACGACGCCCCAGGACGCGCAGCTCGATCTGCTCAACATCCTGACGGAAGCCCCGGCCAATCCGGCGGCGCTACGCTGGTTTCATTTCCGCCAGGAGACACGCTCATTCTGGCTCCGCTCGGACGTGGTTCACTTCATCAACCCACTGGAGGCGAGAGTGCAGCGCCTCGAAGACGTCGTCAATCAGATTCAGAGTCAACATTCAGGGGGATGACCCCCAAAGGAGCAATGCCGTGCGAAAGTTGCACATCATCCGTTTCACCGTGTTCGTGATTTTCCTCGCTCTGCTGTTATCGGTCGCACTTACACCGGCCCTGGCCCAGGAAGCGACCCCGGCAGCCACGCCAACCATCATCGTCGCCGCGGCCTGGCAGCCCGGTCTGCTGACCGTGGACGCCAATACCACCGCCGATTTTGACATGAACCCCGGCGAGGCGACTCTGCGCGTGCTGCAAGCGGGGACTTACCCGGTGCAGGTGGACGCTAACTCCCAGGCCGATTGGCTGCACATCAAAATGCAGGACGGCATTGAGGGCTACATTGCCAGCGCCTCGAATGTCACGCTTTCGCCGATACCGCCAACCGCCGCGCCCGTTGAGCAGCCGCCGGTCACCGTGAACATCGAGCAGCCGCCAGCCGCCGAGTCGCCCGCGTTCTCTCCGGCGGAAATCGTGCTGATAGTGGTCATTGTGTTTTTGTGCATCATCATCGGCCTCAAAGAAGTCAACCTGCGCGATTACATTCGCCAGGCGTTTGCTTCAGTGCCGCCGGAAGGTCGTTTACTGATCTCCGATGGAGGTGCGCGGTTGCTGAGCGAGGGGCAAAAGTTGGTGGATGCGTCGCCCAATACGATAGACGACGCGGCCTACGCCATGCTCAAGCCGATGCTGCTGAGGCTATTGCAGGAGGTACAAACTACCCCCAGCGCGGCGGTGAATATGACGTTAGTGCCGCCGTCTGCGAGTCCACAGGGGTAATTCAGCAGCAAAATTCGCATTCGAGTTAGAGGAGAAAACATCTTGAATATCCATCTAGGGCCAGCCATTGGCGTGATCGGTCTCGTGGTTTTGGCGCTCGGCCTCATCGTTCACGGGGCTACGCGTCTGCGGGCTTTCAGTGTCGCTAACTGGCTCATCGGCGTTTGGTTTATCGCTTTGGGCGTGCTGCTCCTCCTGGGGTTGTAGCTAGGTACTACCCGATTCGGCGGAAACCCCGGTCAGAATCAAGATTTCCGCCATAATTTGTACGGAAAAATTGACAGCCCAATCAGAGGAGATTCCTATGGCTATCGTTCGCGCGAAGTTCTATGTCAGTCAGATCAGTCAATACGGCCATCCTGGAAACACCAACACCGGGAAAACCGTCAAGATGATGCCGGTCACCAGTGGCAGCGAAGAGAACAAGGCGTTCTGGGCAGCCACCCCGACGGGCAGCATTGAGATGACCATCAAACCAAGCGACGTGGCGGATATGTTCCAGATCGGGCAGGAAATCTTGATTGACTTCCACATCCCGGACACGCCAGCAGCCAGCGAGTAACGCAGCAACCACGATATAAATGAAGAGCGCCCCAATGACGGGGCGCTTTTTGATTCACACTATAGTTGCCAGCCCTGTTCCTGGCAATATTTCTCAAAGGCGTTCTTGAAATCGCCCTCAATTTGTCGTCTGAGCATCTCAAGGACTTCGCCTTTCCAGATGTTCCAACTGACGCGCCAGGTGCCCTTGATCTCAATCGTGACATATTGAATGATTTGAGGCGTGGGGTTTTCGTCTGGGAATATTACGCGACCTGGCTTGACGAACTGGCGCTTCATTTCGTAGGCAATCTCAAAATACCCTTCCTCTACAGCCAGAAGTTTGAAATCACCAAAGAAGCCGTTCGCGCCATAAAGATTGTCATGAACGAACCATTGCGCATGTTCCCAGGCAGCATCATGCTCGGCTTGATTCATCGCGTGTCCTTTCCTTTCGGCTGATTATAGATCATAAGTGAGAAGCGGCTTCCCGGCAGCTATTTAGCCTCTGGTTCTTCTTTCCACCCCTTCGGGCGGCACATGCGGATAATCTCCGCCTTAATTTCGTCGTCCCAATAGCGCAGGTTCTCGTAGCGGGTATAACCGTCGCGGTTGTACTCATAGGGGCGTGCGTCGTCCGACTGCAGCAAGTGGATAATGGCTGCCTCGGCTTCGGCGGTCAGATACGCTGGGGCCTGCGACCAGCCGCCGCTCCATGACTTGGGTCGGCTTTCCCATCCGAAGATGGGGCAGTAATCGCGCTGGTGATGGTGGTCACGATTACCCCAGACGATGGTAAAGAACGGCTGCGAAAGCGAGTTGACGTAGAAGCTGTTCAGGACGCGAATGTCGGTGTACTTTTTCGGCATTTCCCCTCCCTCATTTACTCATGAGAACAGCAGATATCACTGGGTAAAATCAACCCCAATAGCTCGACAGAAACCACCCCGGCTCACCTTCGTATTCCAATTCGTAGACCTTGCAGAAATTGAGCAGGTCATTGACCTGGGCATTAGTGACAGTAAGCGCCCCTGGGTCGAAACGCTGTGGCTCTCCCCGACTAGCATATTGGCAGCTTGACGGTATAGCCAAGATGTAAAGTGGTGCGTCTATATATTGTGCATTGACCAGCACAACGGGCGGTGGATTTTCTTTCTGGTGCTTGCTTCGGGCTGACCAATACGTTTCTCGCTGTTCGGGTGTGCTATCTGGCTTATAAGGATTCTCGCGGGTGATTTCGCCATCCGGCAAATAAAAATCGGGTCGCGGGAATTTATTAACCTTGTAAAGCCACCAATCCTCAATGCCTTCTCCCTCTTCATTCTCCCAGGGGAATTCGTAATCCTCTGGGAAAAGAACTCCGTAGCAGATTTGCCCATCAGTAGATGTACTCATATTCTCTCCCTCAATTACGTTCGAAAGTGGCGCTTTACGCTCATAAACTAGAACGAGTCGTAGTCCCAATCATCGCCTTCGTACTCGTCTTCATAGTCGTTATCGTCGTCAAGCTGATCTGCGCACCATTCGCACAGCCCGGACGCGCCGAAGTCGAAGCTGTCGATTCCGGCATTGAACAACCCGCACGAGGGGCAATAGCCGTGTTCGTGGCAATGATCCCAACAGAACCATTCATCCGGGGCGGGGTTGTACTGGTCAACGTAGCAGGCTCGGCCCTGCTCGCTGCATCCCTCGTGTTGGCACTGCTGAGGGTGACTGTCCCAGTAGGCTTGCTTTTCGGCAACCTCGTCATAATCGCGTTCGCCAACCATCTCCACCAGTCGCTCGTGGCCGTCGCCGTCAAAGCGAAAATGGACAAATCGCTCATCCTGGCACAGCGTGGTCTTTTCGGCAGCATATGCGCCCCAGGTATCCAATCCCTCCGCAATTTCGGTGGCAGGCATCACGAATGGCTCGGTGGTATGCGCCTGGCGAACGTCTTCAACTTCCTTATGGCAAATTGGGCAGTTCACAATCCCTCCTTATTCGGTCACTAGCCCGACGCGCTTCGCCACTTTGCGCAGCCGGTATTTACGGTGATACTCGCTCTCGCACTCCCGACAGAAATCCGAGATACCGCGCGGGTGGACGACTCGGGGGCGCTCGTGGCAGCGGCCCCCGGTAGTCAAATAGGCCCTGTTCGCCACGCCAGGGCACCGGCTGGGGGAATACGCGCACGTTCGCCAGCTTCCAGGCATAGCGGCCTGGCTCGAAATTACCCCAGAGCCGCTCCTGACGAGACAGCCCGGCGATAAATGTTGGCGTCATCCGGATGCAGTCCACCAGGTCAACGACGCAGATCGCCGCGCCGAAAGCCATTTCAGACTGATTCATCCGGTGGTCGAACATGAAGCTGGCGACGGCGAACGGCACATCCTGGCGCAGATTGTAAGGCCGCTTGGCGGCATGGATCACGAGCTGGCCGCGATAGGGTGTAGACCAGTTTCTTGTTTCGTAGGTCTTGAACAGCCGCTTGATTGCTTCTGCCCACGGCTGCCATAAGGAAATACATTTAGTCACGGCTTGGCCTCCTCCAAAGACTTGCGGATGCTCTGCACCCGCGCGTTCCACTTGCGATTGACCAGGCGCATCGCCTCCAGGCGTTTCTCAGGCAGCGACTCGTACTGCGTTTCGCGGTAGACGCCGCCGCGCAGCAGGCAGTTGGGCGTCCGGCAAACGACGGCAGGCACGTGATATTCGTAGTAGGGGTTGATCCCGCCGAGCATGAAGGTATGCTCAAGGGGTTTTCCGCAGTCTCGACAAAGCATCTCTCATGTCCTTTCAGGGGCATGGCGTACCATGCCCCTACTCAGCGGTCAGTCGCCGGAGTGTTCCGGCTCGCAGCCTTGGATGTAAGCGCAGTTAGCCTGCAAGTAAATGGCTTCTTCCCAAAGCGCGTAACAGCGCTTGGCCCACACCCCGGCACTAACCAACCGCCAGTTGGCGACCTCGGCGCAGTCATCGGGCGCGTCGTACCGGATATGATGTTCCAGCACGTTGTCCGCCCGGTCACTGATCTGGCGCAGCATCTCCGTCTCACCGGTGACGGCGTAGGTGGACGGATTCAGCACGAGCATCCTGTTCACGGCAGCGCCTTCTTCCAGCGCCGGAACGACAGCCGGTGATGTTCGCTGATCCGATGCTCATTGCGGCGGTCAAGTTCATGCTCAACCTTGACGGCAAACTGCGACAGGGTGACATGCAAATCGCCGTCGAAATCTCCGCATTCGGCCATCGGCTCGGTCTGCGCCAGCACGTCCTGGAGGGCGCAGGTCAGTTCGGTCAAAGACTCTGTAGAGGTGCTACGAAACATCACTGCGCCTCCTCTCCCTGGATAAGCGTCTCACGCGCCATGCGGAACAGTTCGCCCAGCGCTGGATGGCCGTCCCATACACCCTCTTCGAGCGCGGTCAGGAACGCCTGGACGACTTCGGCCTCCTGACCATTGGCGTCGGCAATGCGCATGGACATGGCCTGAAATTCGATCTGAGCGCCGATTTCCTCCCACCGGCTCAGCAGGTCATGCTCGACCTCGCGGGCCAGTTTCGCCACGTCGGGATGCGAGCGGTCAATGTCGTAAATGGCCTCGGTCAGTTTCTCGTGGAGCGCAGCCATTTGATTACGCTGCTCCCGAAAGGTCTGCCCTGCCGCCAGCGCGCCCGCGTTCGCTATGTGAAGCGCCTGAAAGCACTCGACCATCTGCGAGGCGCTCTCGTTAATCACCCGGAGCGCCTGCATCCCCTCTCTATCCTTCCGATCCACTGCCGCCTGCCAGAGCTGCTGCCCTTCGTTAAGCAGCCACGAGTAGGCGTCCTGGGCGGTGGTCGTCAGGGCGACCAGATTCGGCACATCGGCGTTGAGCCGTGCCAGTTCAATCTCCGGGTCGGAGGCGACAATAATCTCGTCGGTCATCGCGCACCGCCCATACCGGCGACGGTTTCCATCGCCTCGATACCAGCGGCCTTAGCGTTGGCGTCCATCTGCGCCAGCACGGCGGGCATCCCATTTTGTCGGATGGCTTCCGAAAGTTGACTCAGGGACGGCTCAGGGACGGCGGGCGGGGTGATAATCGTCATTGGCTGCCCGACAGCCTGCACCATCCGGGTCTGCGCCGTGTAATCGCGCTGAGCGGTCAGATCGGGGCTGGCGGTAGGCTTCAGGATGGGGCGAACGAAAGTGATTATCCGGGTAAACCAAAGACCATCAGTACCCAAAACCGATTGGCTTGAGATGTGCGAGTCCCATTTTGTCCAGCCCTCATTTGTCAGGGCTGCGAGTTCGTCATCGTGTTTCGAGGCTTCGTAGTCCTGGAAACCGTGCGCCAACGTCTTAAACTCCACCTTCGCGCCCTGGCCGGTGGCCTCGCGGAGCATGTCGCATTGCACGCCGTTGACCGTGCGCAGGCTGGCGATTTCCTGTTGAGCCAGCACGAGATTCTGCTGTGTGGAGCGGAGTTCACCGTCCTTCTCGACCAGTTCGGCTTTCAGGCTGGCGACCTGCGCCCAGGCTTCAGCCCGCTTGGGTTCTTCTTCGGCCAGTTTGCGCTCCAACTCGGCGATGTGCTTCTTATCGGTGGCGGCATCCTTCATGATTGCCACCATCAACGGGTCGCCAGAAACCTGCTCGGCGGTGATCGCCTGCACCGGCGGCGGTTCCCACGTGAGGTGCTCGTCCAGCCATTTGTCCAGATAGGCTTCCGTACCGCCGGGGAAGATCAGGACTTCCGGCGTGCCATCTAGCCCGGGCTTTTCGATCTGGAATTCGCCTGGCTGAATGACCGGGCCAGCCGTCCCGATGTCATCCGTCGGATCGCTCGGAGGCAGGCCGTCGCCGGGCTGAGGGAACGGCTTGCCCATCGCCGCATAGCCCTTCTCGGTCAGGCGGAATTCGCCGCCCTGTCGCTTTTCCAGCAGCCCGGCATTCTTCAGGTGACCTGCCTGGCCGGGATACACCGGCTTGAACCAGCCGCCATCCGAGGTGTGACTGGCGGCGCGGGCAGTATACGCTGCGTCGAGCAGATCGCGCTCAAGTGTGCCGAGAGGTTTGGGCTCTGGTGGATTTCCGTTGGGTTTCTTGGTGGACATGATAGCCTCCTGCCTAGTAAGATTGATGAAGTTAGTTTAGCATGTTTAACATGCTAAAGTCAAGCGCAAACCGTTCCCGCGATGGGAACGATTAAGGGATTTGGTCAGAGGTGTAGAGGATAGCCAGGGTGATAGCGAGCTTGCGGTTGGGCGCGTCACCCCGGCGCAGGTTGGGGAAATTGACGCCCGACTCCTTGGCATAGCGGAGGATGATCTCGATGTCGGCGTCATCTTCTTTGGAAACCCACACGCTGAGTTCGCCCTCGTGCGGGCGGCTGCCAGGGCGAGGCTGGCGAATGTCGCGGTAGGTTTCAGCATATTCACGCCAGGGAGGGTTGGCCCCGGACTGCAAATCGCGGGACATCCGGCGCAGCGCCGTCTCGATCAGATTGGAGACATTGAAGCGCCCCTTAGCCTCGCCAGGCTCTTTGGGCAGGCGCAGCGCCGGGAGGGGGAAATCAACGGTCAGCGCCTCGATCTTCTCGCCAATGCGGTCAATGCGCGTGGCGATCTCGTCGGAGTAGAGCATGAAAATATTCTGTTTGCTGGTCATGGTCGCAATCGTGTCATCTACGGAAATCTTTCCGCCTGAGACGACAGAGTTTAACATGGATTGCCCCTGGGTGTAAGAACGGAACATAAATTCTATATTACCATGTCTCGCATGGTAAAGTCAAATAAAGTTCATAGTTGACAGAACTTGCAAGCCTCGGTTATTATTTCAGTGTGTCATCTCGTGGCCTATGGGCTAACTGAGAGCGAAGCACCCCCTTGTCCTGGGGGTGCTTTCGTTTTAGGTTGCCTTCGTCCATCCGGAGCAGATCAGCAGCGCTTCCAGTGATGGGGGAAGATCGAGCCAGGCCGCGTTTGCCGACGTTCGGCCATCCGGATCGAAGAGGCCCGCTTTCCAGCCAGCCGGGGTTCGTTCTTTGGAAGCTGGCATTCCGTTCAGATAAACATCGCCAGCGGGACTGGCGATGTAGTAGAGATGTTCACCCGTCAAGAGCGTCTGGCGCCTCAGCGTCCAGCCAAGTTCAATGGCAATCCCAACTAAATCCAACACTCACTCCTCCTCTGGAACGTAGCGTTTGCCGTTGATGTAGACGCTCAACACGTTTCTATCCGGGTCAAGCACCATAATTCCCGACTCTGGATTAGCTTCACTGAATCGCCGAGCGCGATCTTCGGTTTCCGCCACATGATCTATATCAAACACCATAAAGGTGAATGTCCGCCCCTTTTCATCCATGATTACCTCCTCGCCAGCGTCAGCAAAAGCAGCGCCTTATCCCGGTTATACGCCCGCACCTGAACCAGATCGTCGCAGAACTGCGCCTCGGCCTGGATGCGCCGCAATCGAAGCCGGAGTGCCTGCTCGGTCAGCACTCGCGGGTCTGCGTCCTCATCGGGGAGCGGCAGTTCCAGGAGCATAGGCGCGGTGTAAGCAGTCAGGTATTCCCTGACGGTGAGTTCCGCCTGGTCGAGTGCGCGGATGAAGACGGCGGCCAACTGGCGCAGTTCGGTGCTGGTAAAGTCCGCCGACTCCAGTGGCTCCATTTGCAGATCGCGGAAGGTCCTGGCGGCGCTCCAGTACAGATCGTCGTTATGAATCAGCGCGCCCATGACAAACGCCTCGATCGGCGGAAGCCCGGGCTTTGACTGCGGTGCCATGGCGGCCACCGGCTCTGTGACCTTCCGGTGGGCCTGGGCCAGCAGCTCGCGTTCCGGCAGACGGAGGTGCAGGGCCAGCTTCTGGATGCTGTCGCGGCGGATGAGATCACTCTCCGTCTCCATGAGGAGCGGCAGCAGGGCCAGCGCCGCGCTCAGGCGTTCGTGGACGGGCGCGCTGGGAGAAACCGTTATCTGGCCGATGAGGTAATCGGCAGCCGGTATCGCTTCAACCACCATGACCGGCCACATCGAGGGCGTCTCGCGGAAAATATCATCCGGGTCTTTGCCATCGGGGAGCGAGAGAATCCGCACGTCGCGGCTGCATTTCACCGCCTGCTCCAGCGCGCGCCTGGCGGCAGTCTGACCAGCCGCATCGCCGTCCAGCGCCAGGATGATGCACAGATCACCCAGCAGGCGCAGATGATCGTCCGTCAATGCCGTGCCCATCTGGGCGCAGACGTTGGCGAATCCGGCCTGATGAGCGCTGATGGCGTCCATGTAGCCCTCGACAATCACCACCCGCCCCTGGCCGCGCACGGCCTTGCGATCAAAGCCGAAGAGCGTCGCCCCTTTGTTGAACAGCGCGGTCTGCGG